>Ga0068855_100006150_pt1 | contig 14635 bp, 11 predicted proteins | sample KBSCornC52_FD_66592 | JGI IMG/M metagenome (GOLD analysis project Ga0068855, IMG submission 66592) | Corn rhizosphere microbial communities from Kellogg Biological Station, Michigan, USA - KBS Corn C5-2 | ecosystem: Host-associated > Plants > Roots > Rhizosphere > Soil ... | reverse complement strand
GAACTAATAATAAAACCCGTTGGGGGACAAATATGAAAACTGATTTAAACATAAATAAAATGGACAGGAAACTATATCGCGACGAATTCCACAAAAAGATTGCTGGGGTTTGTGCCGGCCTTGCCGAATATTTCAATATAGATGTTGCCATAGTACGCGTAATATTCGTGCTGGCGCTTATATTTCACGGGGGCGGCCTTTTAATATACATCATATTTTGGATAGTGCTGCCTAAAAAGCCGCTTTTCATCAACCCAAATGTCGATTACAGGGTACCGCCCCAAAATCCGATGGATAGCGGAAACCCGTTTACCGGCACTTCTTACAGCAACACCGGGACATCATTTACTAATCAGCCGTTCCCGAACCAACCGTTCGCAAATCAGCCATTCCCAAATCAACCCTACCAGGCGCCGCGCAATAGCACCTCGTTGGTAGCCATTGTTTTCGGTGTGATCCTGATCATTATTGGTGGGTCTATCCTTTTGGATGATTTTGATATCATACCCGACTGGGATTTCGAAAGACTTTGGCCTGTAGTACTTATTGTGGTGGGATGTGCCATCATGATATCGGGGGAACGCAAGAAACCATGGGAAAAGGCCGATTGGAATAAAGCAAACACAGTTGAAGAAAAAGCGCCGGAAGATGCCGCTCCAGAAGCAAATCCACCGGCTGATAACACACCTACAGCATAACCTTAAACATTCAAGATCATGAGAAACGATAAACTGATACCAGGCATGATCCTGGTGATGATCGGCGCTATATTTCTGCTGCACAATTTCGGGTACATCCACTTTCATTGGTATAACCTGATCCACCTGTGGCCTATATTTTTAGTAATTGGTGGTGTAAACCTGGTGTTTGCAAACAACAAATCAACCTGGGCGACCATTCTTAAAATAGCCGTTGTAATTGCAGGTTTTGCACTGATCATATTCGGCAACTTTAACGACAGGTACAACAGATGGTGGTGGCCGCACTATACTTATCATCACAGCGATAACGATAATAATGATAGTAGCGACGATAACAATGACGACAGCGATGACGATGATAACGGCGGAAGTCTCGTTAAAACCCATGGCAACAGTACCTTTAACACACCTTACGATCATGCTATAAAAATTGCTCAATTGAATATCTCCGGTGGTGCTACCAGCTATGTGCTGAATGATACCACAAATCAACTGTTCAACGCAGTTACCCAGGAAACTGTAGGTAACTATGATCTGAACCACCACATGGAAGATTCAGTTTATGTGGTTGATTTCAAGCTGAGAGATGGTAAAAACGGTTTCAACTTTAATAGCGATGATAATGACAGCGGAAACAAAGTAGAGATGAGGCTAAACCCTAACCCGGTATGGAATGTGAAGCTTGATGCCGGTGCAACCGACGTAAATTTCGACTTGTCAAAATTTAAAGTGAAGAGCATTAAATTAAACGGCGGAGCCGGTTCATTCGCTATGAAACTTGGTCAGCCGGTATCAACCACCGATATCAATATTTCAACTGGTGCGGCAAGTGTTAAATTCACTATTCCACAAAATGCGGCTTGCCGTATCACTAAATCCTCAGCTTTCTCATCGGATGATTTTGAAGGGTTTACCAAAAAGGGAAATGGTGATTACGAAACTCCGGGTTTTGATGCTGCGAAGGATAAATTTTATATCCACTTCAGCGGCGCCATGTCGGGCTTTGAAGTGAAGAGATACTGATTAATAGTTGAAAAGTTGCAAGGTTGTAATGTTGAAAGGTTAGGCCTTTAACATTACAACCTTTTTTGTTTTAAATTTGATCTAAATGGAACCTTCCAACTTTACAACATTACAGCCTTCCAACGAATATTATCTCGTAATCAACGGCAAACCCGAAGGCCCTTTCAATGTAGAGCAACTAAAGGGTATGTCCGTTAAGCCATCCGACTTTTTGAAAACTGCCGATATGGTGGATTACAAAGAAGCGCATGAAATTGCCGAACTGAGGCAACTATTTCATTTTGCTGAAAGATCAGTAATACCACAATACTTTGCCGGGTTTGATCAGCGCTGGATGGCATCTGCGCTGGATTGGTTTTTTGTAGGAGGTGGATTTATTGTTGCGGCTTTCCTCGCAGCATATATTATTGAGGATAAAACAGCGCGACTGGTCATCGCTTTAAGTATCCTGGCTCTGGTGCCTATCACCAAGATCATCTATCACATTGTGATGGAATGCTCTCCCAAGCAAGCTACTTACGGCAAGCAGCTACTCAAAATAAAGGTTTGCGACCTGGATGGCCGCCGTATAACCGCAGGAAGGTCTATCAGCAGGAACCTATTCAAGATATTTTCATTGATCACCGTTATAGGCTATCTGCTCAGCTTTTTTAACAAAAAACAGCAATGCCTGCATGATATCATGGCGGAGACGCTGGTGATGAAGGACCGGTTGATTTAGTAGCAATAGCACTGGCAGTAGCAGTTTTGAGCTAATTTAGCTGCCACCGCTACTGCAACTGCCACTTATTTACACTGCGTCTGATAACGAAGTAAACGTAAATTCTTTAATCCTCATTGGCGGTATCAACGCACTTTGGAACGATTCGCCGCTTACGGTGCGCTCAACTTTACCCAGGGCGTCCAGGTTGTTCAGCATGATTACCGGGCTTTCGTTAAAGCGCATATTCTTTATAGGGAACTTGATCTGACCGTTCTCGATATAAAAAGTGCCATCGCGGGTTAAACCAGTAAACAACAATGTTTGCGGATCAACCGGGCGTATATACCACATACGGGTTACCAATATGCCTTTTTCTGTGCCCTTGATCAATTCTTCTAATGAAGCGGTTCCGCCTTCCATAATTACCGAACCTGGAGATGGTACCGCCTTAACGCCTTGTTTCTGTGCCCAATAGCGGGAATATTGCAGATTTTTAAGCACGCCTTTTTCTATCCAGCTTGTTTTCTCCTGCGGACGGCCATCGCCGGCCCATGTACTGTTAGGCAATCTTGGGTCTTCCGGGTCGGAATAGATATTTACTCGTTCATCTACCAATTTTTCACCCAGTTTAGTGCCTCCGCCTGCTTTGCTTAAAAAGCTGCGACCTTCATCGGCGCTGCGTGCATCCAGTCCGCCATATAACTGCTCCAACAAAACTATACCTGCAGCGGGCTCCAATATCACAGTATACTTACCCGGTTCAATGGCTTTCGCATTAACAGAACCCGAAGCTTTTTTTGCGGCTACCTGGGTAAGCTTAAGCGTATCCATATCGTTGTAATCCTCAAAATCCCGCGTAGCATAACCAGATCCCTGGCTATCTTCAGTACGCATGGTGATAGAGAAATTGATATCAGAATAGGTATTGTAAGCAAATAACCCATGCGAATTCATTATTGCAGCAAAGCTTCCCTGGTTTTGCAAAAAGCCTGCGGCAGTAAGCTTATTGTCTTTAGCTACTTTAAGGCTTTGCGCCACCATATCGGTACGCTGTTTCGGCGTCATCGAGTGTGTTTTCTCATCAAACAGTTTTGGATTATCAGGAGAGTAGGTTTGCGGCCCCATGAACGAAACAAATTCAGGATTTTCGGGCGCAAGGTGTGCCAGTTCTTCCGACAAATGCACCGCTTTTGCTATTGATGCGTCATCATATTCATTGAGTGTAACTATCCCCAGTCTTTTACCAAATGCCGAGGAAATAGCCATCGTGGTCTGGCTGATATATCCGCTGGTTGAAACCGCATTACGGGCATACCGGATATTACCGCCCTCAGAACCATTCAGATTGATCTCGCACTCATCGGCTTTAGAAAAGCTAAGCGCTTTTTTCATAAGTGCCTGTGCATCTTCACGACTTATTATAGCCATAATATTTTAGATTTTTCTTTTTGTATTGATTACGTTAACTCCCTTAAACAATGCGGTTGACGAGCCGTGTGACACAGCGCTCACCTGCTCAGGCTGGCCTTTGCCGTCAAAGAATGATCCGCCCAAACGGTAGTCATTTTTATCACATACCGCCGCGCATGAATTCCAAAACTCCTGCGTGTTGGATTGGTAAGCCACATCATTCAGCATCCCCGCGATCTTTCCGTTTTTAATTTCATAATAAAGCTGTCCGCTGAACTGGAAATTATAACGTTGCTGGTCGATCGAGAAAGAGCTGTCGCCAACAATATAAATGCCTTTTTCTACATTTTTGATCATGTCGGCAGGAGCAAGTGGCGTTTTGCCGGGTTGCAATGATACGTTTGGCATGCGCTGGAATTGTACATCGCTCCAGTTATCGGCATAGCAGCATCCCTGCGATTCCTTCAGTCCGATGATATGCGCCTGGTCGCGAATAGCCTGGTAGTTTACAAGGATACCATCTTTAATAATATCCCATTTTTTTGACTCCACACCTTCGTCATCATAGCCAACAGCGCCGAGCGATCCCGGCTGTGTTTTATCGGCCACAATATTTACATTTTTGCTGCCAAAGTTAAATTTGCCCGATTTCCATTTATCCAGTGTCAGGAAGCTGGTTCCTGCAAAGTTGGCTTCGTAACCCAATACACGGTCAAGCTCTGACGGGTGACCAACTGATTCATGTATCGTCAGCCATAAATGGCTTGGGTCAAGTACCAGGTCATATTTGCCAGCCTCAACCGATTTTGCCTTTAGCTTTTCTGCAGCCTGCGGAGCTGCAGCTTTTGCATCCTCCAGCATATCATAGCGGTCGCGGTAAAGGGTGGTTACACTGTGTATCTTATCGCTGTCGCGTGGTTCCAGGTATTCATAACCCATACCCCTTGGTGCGCTTAATGATTGGCGTGTTTCGAACTTGCCCGTTGCAGCATCAACTTTGGTAATAGCAAACAATGGCCAGATACGATGTATGTCCTGATCAATGTACGAGCCATCCGTCGATGCGAAATACTTTTGCTCGTTCACCAAAAAGATGATCGAGTTAACATAGTTTGCACCGCCTTTTAATGCCGCATCGTTTACTGATAACAACAGGTCGGTTTTTTCTTTTATAGGCACGTCGAAACCGTTTTTTTCGATCGGCGTTTTCCAGCTTACTTCGCCATAGCCTTTTTGTGGCGCCAATTGCACCGGCTCGGTTTGTAAGCGGGAGTTTTCTTTTGCTATAACCACAGCCATTTCAGCAGCTTTTGCGATGCTGTCATTGTCCAGCCTGTCTGTTGCGGCAAAACCCCAGCAGCCATTGGCTATTACGCGTATACCCATGCCGTATGATTCGGTGTCGACAATGTTCTCTACTTTGTCTTCGCGGGTAACTACATATTGATTGAGATATCTGCCAATGCGCACATCCGTATAGGTAGCGCCTTTTGACCGGGCAGCATTGAGGGCCACGTCGGCCATTTTCTTTTTGAGGGCTGCATCGGCTCCGTTAAGTATGCCATTATGTTGAATGGGGGAGCCAAAGACCGGTATCCGGCTGAGCATGCTGGCACCAAACCCCATGCCCGTTAGGTAAAGGAAGTCTTTTCTTTTCAAGTCAGTAATTATTAGTAACTAAATATAGAAAGAGACTTCTACAATACGAAGCGCTAACGGAAATAAAATCAGCTGTTTATAAAAAATCACCCTATTAGGGTGATGGCTTATGGCTTTCTGACAATAAAGGTTTTGGCAAGGTTATCGTGCCAGCCCTGCTTGTTCTTGTCCCATAAAACACTAAGAAACCCCATACCGCATACCATACTGGATAATATTTTTCCAAAATTTCTGCCTAATGCGGTTCCAAATTCAACTTTTTGACCGGCGGCATTTACAACTTTCAACTTGCAAACAATCTTACCGATGCTTCCCTGTAAACGGCTCGATTCGAAGCCGGCGTGATAAAAAAAGAAAGCCAATCCGCAAATTAGCGTTAAACCCAGGTTTGTACTATAATCCATGTCTGAATCAAACCAACCACTATGAGTATACCCGGCAATAAGTCCCAGAATAGCGCCGAATAAAATAATGACCATATAATATATGGCGTAGTCAATAAAATAAGCCAGCAATCGCCACCAAAAATTGGCAAGTACATTTTGCGTAGGATAATAAACACCTTGCGATTCAAAATATTCAGAAAATTCAAACATGGCAGCTGCGCTTTCCCATTGGTTAGTAATAGGCGAAAGCACAAGGTCCTGGGCTGTAATACCGCGGTCCATTAGTTCGTGATGTGAGAAGGGGCCAGTCTGCTGACCATCTTCGATAAGGTAATAGGTATTTAGCATTGTGAAAAAGGTTTTCTGAAAGACAGCAATTTACGCGCCAAATAAAAAGACTATGAGTTCAACGCATAAAGGATAATGTTCACCCCAAATTTGGTATTATCTTCCGCGAGGAAACGTTTGTTGCGATAGTCGTAATCCCATTCGCAACCGTAGTCTTTATTGCTGTATAAAACTGCTATCCGACCGTTTATCTCAATGGCTTTCAGGTAGTCGTGCACCAGGTCGTCACCCCAACCATTCAATTCAAAAGAAGTGGTCGGCGGCCCCTTATCAAAGCTGAAGAATGAATGATATATTTTATGATTATTGGGGATCTTTTTCAACGCTCCTGGTCCAAAAATGGCCGTCATCTGTGCCTCGAACGATTTGGCAAAAAGACCGTCGATGTCGTGATTGCAGTCATCGGCAAAAACAAAACCGCCATTTTGCACATATTTTTTGAAGTTAGCCCGCTCCTGTGCATCAAATTGCACCAGTTTATGTCCGCTGATATAGGCAAATGGATAAGAGAAAATATCGTTACTGCTGAGCGGTATTACTTTTTCATGCGGATCAAATGGGATAGTCGTATATTCAAGCAACGAGTTAAGCAGGTTTGACGGCATGCGCTGATCGGTGTCCCAGTCGCCCGAGTGGTAGCTAAAACGCATGAAAGTAAACTTCGATCCGAACGGCATTTTGAAAAATTTAAAAGCCTGCTTAAATAACCCCTCCCCTGGAATCAGGGGAGGCCGGGAGGGGTAAAATCTGCGTCTGGTTTTAACTGTCCTAAAGTTTTACCCACTCTGTCGACGCTGCGCTGGACATCTCTCCCTAAGTGTAGGGAGAGAATCATTATTTATGTCTTTTTATGCTTGCCTAAATTTAAACAGGTTCTAAAAGTAGTACAAAAATTTATGCGAAACTCACTTTTGTTTGACGAGGCTGTAAAGTTTTGGATACTTTATTTGATTTTTGGTAAAAACACATGGTATTTAACCAAAAGGGTAATATCTTGTGTTGAGTAAACAGATTCAATTATAGCGATGGGTTTCAAACCCATCGCTATAATTGAGACATTATTAAATACAACCTTGGAATTAACCGAAAAAGATATAAAAGCGCTGCTTGCCAAATTGCCCCAGCTAAAGGGCGAGATACAAAAGGTAATTGTAGGTCAGGATCATATACTGGACGAATTACTGGTAGCGTTCCTTGCCGGCGGGCATTGCCTGTTGGAAGGCGTACCCGGACTGGCGAAAACACTGATCGTGAAAACCATGTCGCAGGCTTTGCATCTGTCGTTCAGGCGTATACAATTCACACCGGACCTGATGCCGACGGATATTATCGGTACTGAGGTTTTAGAGGAAGATCATACCACAGGCAAGCGTTTCTTTAAGTTCAATAAAGGGCCATTGTTTGCCAATATAATTTTGGCTGATGAGATCAATCGTACACCCCCAAAAACGCAATCTGCTTTATTGGAGGCTATGCAGGAGTTTGAGGTGACCTACGGCGGACAAACTTATCCGCTGGACAGACCTTTCTTTATCCTTGCCACACAAAACCCGATTGAACAGGCGGGCACTTACCCGCTGCCTGAAGCGCAGTTGGATCGTTTCCTTTTATTGGTCAAGATCGGCTATCCAACAGCAGAAGAAGAATTTGAAGTATTAAATCGTACCACAGGTTCGCAAAAAGCAGATGTGAAAGCTGTGATCTCGGCAGAAGAAATCTTGCAGGCGCAGACTTTAGTACGACAAGTAAACATCAGCGAGGATCTGATAAAATATGTGAGCAGCCTGATACGCGCAACACGGCCTGATACTACTGAAGTAGATTATATAAAGGAGTGGGTGAGATGGGGCGCTGGTCCAAGAGCGGGGCAGGCATTGATATTGACAGCAAAAGCGAGAGCTTTACTAAAAGGCAGGTATTCAGTAATTATGGAAGATCTGCAGACCATGGCAGCCCCGGTTTTGCGCCACAGGATTTTGCTCAACTTTAAAGCCGAAGCAGAAAATATTACGACAGATATGGTAACAGCTGAGTTGCTGAGGGCGATTGAGCGTGTGAGCCCGATATAATAAAAAACATGTCATTGCGAGGAACGAAGCAATCGCATACCATACAGGGCGAAGATGCAAAGTTCGCGATTGCCGCGCTATCGCTCGCAATGACAAAAGTAATTCCGCTCCGCCGACTGGCGGACCGACTTCCGAGATAAGAACATGCAGCTTGATCCAAAAGTATTGATGACGATTAAGAATTTGCCTCTGCTGGCGAAAACCGTTGTCGATGGCTTTATGATCGGTTTGAATAAGAGTACAGTAAAGGGCCCGGGACTGGAGTTTAGCCAGTACCGCAGCTATCAGCCGGGAGATGATCTGCGCTGGCTTGATTGGAAAATGTATGCCCGGTCTGACAGGTATTATATTCGTGAGTCGGAGATCGAAACGAGCATTTCTATCCGATTTCTGATCGATGCCAGTGCATCCATGAATCACAAGGATAGCAATGGTATCAAAAAGATCGACTATGCACGATACCTCGCGGCATCATTAGCACATCTTGCCAGTTCACAGGGTGACTCGGTTGGATTATATACTTTAAGCAATGGACAGTTGTTTTCCCTGGCATCCAAAGCCGACCCGCAGCATTTGCAGCGATTGTTTTATCAGTTGGATCAGGTGCAACCCGCCGGGACGTTTACGCAGCCTGTTCATTATAAGGAACTGTTTGCGGGATCGGGAAGGAAAGAACTATTGGTCTTCATCACTGATATGTACCAGGCTGATGGTGAGATTATGCAGTTGCTGGATTCGCTATCCGCACTAAAACACGAGATCATTGTTTTTCACCTAATGGGGCAAAATGAACTGGATTTTAATTTTGAAGGCTACGGCGCTTTGGAAGATTTGGAAACCGGAGAAGCAATCGCCATCAACGCCAAACAAGCGACCGAAGAATACAAGGAAGCTCTCGAAAAACATCTGTCAGCGATCAGGATGCAACTACTTGGAAAACGAATTTTTTACAAGATGATCAGCACCAATCAGCCATTGGATGAAGCGTTGAGAGATTTTTTGATGCAAAGAAATAAAGGTTATGTATAATACTCACGACTGACCATTCACTATTCACCAAATGATTTTTCTCCATCCCATATGGTTTTTTGCATTGGCGGCGATAAGTATCCCCGTTGCGATACACCTGTGGAATATCCGCAAAGGAAAAACACTGAAGGTAGGCAGTATAGCACTCATTACAGCGGCATCGCAAAAAAAGACTGTCAGCCGGCGATTGAGCGACATATTGTTGCTGCTTTTGCGGTGTTTGTTGTTGATCCTGTTGGCCATTATTCTCGCAATACCTTTGTGGAACCTAAACAACAACGCATCCAAAAAAGGTTGGTTACTGATCCCAAAAGAAGACATAAAAGAGGTTTATCAAAAATTTAAACCCAAGATCGATTCGCTTACCAAGAGCGGTTTTGAATTTCATTATTTTGATAAGGACTTTGAAAAAGCAGACTTTAATAACGCTTTAGCCGATACGGGACATTATAGTAATTCAACAGTTTCCTACTGGACTTTGATACAGCGACTGAATGGCCAAATACTGTCTTCATTTTCTGTTTATCTATTTACATCAAATAGCGCCAACCATTTTGCCGGAGAAAAGCCGCAGGTTTCTTTGAACCTTCACTGGCAAACTTATGCATCGGCGGAGTCTGCAAGCAGGTGGATTCAAAAGGGATGGTTGACGAACAATGGTGATATTGAGGTCGTGGAAGGCAACAGTAATTCAACCGGAACATCCTATAAAAACTACTCAATCCGTTCAGGCGATCAATCAACCAGCTATGTGGTTCACTCTGATAATGGGAGGCTGTCATTGGGGTTGAAAAATTCAAATGAGAAGGTGATTGTTGACACTTCCACCTGGCGATTTGCAATTTATGCTGATAAAAACAGTCCTGATGCGGGATATTTAAAAGCGGCTTTGCAATCCATTATTCAGTTTACAAAGCATAAGGCAATTGTTAAACAATATGTGGTTGCAAATCAGATACCATCAAAACAAACCTGGCTGTTCTGGTTATCAACCCAATCTATAAACAAACAATTGCAAGCAGATAACCTATTTGTTTATGAAAATGGGAAAATCAATCACAGGGATTCATGGATAAAAGCAGGGGCTTCAGATGGGAAGGTCGAATTATATAAATCGATTGATTCAAATGACAAAGGCTTTGCATTATGGAAAGATGGTTTTGGTAATCCTGTTTTGAGCGTGGAAAATCAGGATGGCATTAGCCATTATTATTTTTATAGCCGCTTTGATCCGTCGTGGAGCGATCTGGTTTGGAGCGATGAGTTTCCAAAAATGTTGTTTAAATTGATTATTGGTCCGGCAACGGAGCCTGATTCCAAATACGATAAGCGCATTTTGAGCGATCAACAAATAATGCCTGTTATAAGCAATGAACGTACAGTTACAGTCGGAAAGATATCGGATCGCATCGATTTGTCGCGATATATCTGGTTGTTATTAGCGTTGGCATTTTTTGCAGAACGATGGCTTTCGCATCACAGCAAATCCAAACTCGTATTGAAGAATGACTGAACAGGGGAAAAATAAAGTTGATCAGTTGAGGCAACGGTATATAACATATCAGTTGCTGGCTGACGCTTTTTTTGCAGCTGCGCTTGCCGCTTTGATCTGGAGCTTTGCCTATACACTTTATAGCCTTTCGTGGATTTGGGGCGTGTTGATTTTTTTGACAATCTACAGTGTTAGCCTCTTACTGAGCAGATGGTGGAAGATGGACGTAAAACCGATCACTACTTTTCTGAACCTGAAATACCCCGATCTGGAAGAAAGCAGCGAACTGGTGTTGAAAGAACCGTCTGCTTTAAATATCCTCGAGAAAATACAACTGGCACACGTTGAAGATATTTTAGAAGCTGTACCATTAACTCAAAAACAATTTACCTACCGGCTACGCCTGGGTGTATTGTTCTTTCTTGTAATGCCCGTTTTTTGCTGGGAGATCACCTGGTTGCATAATGACTGGCGGATAGAGCGACTTAAACAAAACATTTCTGAAAATGGGTCAACGAAAAACAATGTTGTTGAGAAGATATTGCCGCAGGTGAGTACGGTCAACATAAAAATTTCACCGCCTGCTTATACCAGAAAGGCAGCCCGCGAACAGGATAAATTCACGATTGACGCAGAAGAAGGAAGTACTATTGCCTGGAAATTGAGTCTGAATGTACAGGCTAAACAAGTTGAATTGATCTTTAACAATGGCGAGAAACTAGTATTAAGAAATACAAGCGGTAATGACTATGAAGGACAAAGACCGATCAGCAAATCCGGGTTTTACCAGGTAAACATCGACGGCAAATTGTCTGACCTATACCAGTTGCAGACCATAAAGGATAATCCACCGGTAATCCATATCAAAACACCGCAACAATATACTTACATCGATGCAGGCGAAATGCCGCGCGTAACCATAAATGTCGCTTTGGACGACGATTATGGTATCAGCAATGCTTTTATTTATGCTACCGTTGCCAAAGGAAGCGGCGAGGCTGTGAAGTTTAAAGAGCAAAAGATCGATTTCGGAACTTCTTTTAATAGTCAAAACCCACACTACGATCTGCAAAAAACGATCAACCTCCCTTCATTAAATATGGAGCCGGGTGATGAACTGTACTTTTATGTTCAGGCGCAGGATAGCCATAATCAGCAAAGCAGGAGTGATGTATATATCGTTTCACTACAGGATACTGCTCAATTGCTGAGCATGGACGGCCTGATCAGCGGCGTGAATGTTAAGCCTGAATTTTTTCGGAGTGAGCGTCAGATCATCCTCGATTCGGAAAAACTTCTGAAGGATAGGGACAGTATCAGCAAGGAAGCCTTTAATACCCGGAGCAATGAGTTGGGTAATGATCAAAAGTTACTGCGTTTGCGTTACGGCAAATTCTTAGGCGAGGAAGCCGAATCTGACATCAACCCGAAAGAAGAACAGGAAGATGCTGTCTCGGACCCGAAGAATTTTGGCAATGCTGCCGTGGTGCTGGACAAATATTCCGACAAGCACGACAACGCCGAAGATGCCCAGTTTTTTGATCCGGCTATCAAAGCACAATTGAAGGCCACATTAACCGAAATGTGGAAAGCCGAATTGCAACTACGTTTATATAAACCCGAAGCTGCTTTGCCATTTGAATATAAAGCTTTGAGGCTGTTAAAAGATTTACAGCAAAAATCAAGAGTTTACGTTGCCAAAACAGCTTATAATCCCGCGCCATTAAAGATGGAGAAACGGTTAACCGGGGATTTGAGCAAGATTATTCAACCAACAAATCATCAGGAAATAAAACCGGGCAGCGACGAATACATTGCTTTAAAAAATGCGGTCGGTGTTTTAGAATCGTTGAAATATGACAAGATCAGCAGTAACGCTGATATACATACGCTTCAACTAGCCAACCAGCAATTGAGTGAAAAAGCGTCCGTGCAGCCTGAACTTTATTTGCCAGCAGTGAGTGCTTTGCGCAAAATTATTTCTTCGGGAAAGGCAAATGGCAATGAGATTAGCGCTGTCGAAAAAGCTATACAACATCTATTGCCTGCGGGCAAACTACTTCCTTCGGCTCCGCAAAATGCTGCGGATATGGGCCTTTCTTCCGGATATTATAAAAACCTGGGTAACAAATGAGCTGGACAATTATCGTTTTAATCATTTGTTGTTTGCTTGCTGCTTTTGCAGTTTGGAAGGAGGTTAGCCGACCAAAAAAGGCACATCTGGCTCTTCGAATTATCGCGTCAATATTGGCAATCGTTACATTGGCCTGCATCATATTACCGATAAGTTATAACAGGAGAATTTCTGTTGCCGACGATCATGCTGCGATTTTGCTCACGCCCGGTTTTGATGCTGATAGCTTGACCAATTACAAAAGTGAACAGACCTTTACCGCGGATAGATCAATCCAAAAATCATATCTGCAGGCAAAGCTGATCCGTTTAGATCAGCTTAAAACCGACAGTCCGGCATTTAGCAAAATCCATGTATTGGGTTATGGATTAAGTTCCAACGAATTAAAGGAATTGAAGCAATTGCCGGTAATATTTCATCCCGCATCACTGCCTGATGGCATTATAAATATTAATTGGAACCGGAAGCTGAAAACAGGCGAAAGTTTGGTTGTTCAGGGCAGATATAACAATACTAGTTCAAAAGCTGTCAAATTGATTTTACGGGGATTAAGTACTCAACTGGATACGGCAATAATCCCAGCCAAAAGCAATAAAGAGTTTGAATTGATCACTGTACCCAAAAGTGAGGGGCGCGTTGTTTATCATTTGTTAGCGATAAACGGGAAAGATACCCTTGAAAATGAAAACCTGCCTGTGGAGATCAACCTTGTTCAGCCTTTAAAAGTTTTGATCCTGTCTGCCTCACCTGATTTTGAAACCAGGTTTCTGAAAAGCTGGCTGGCTGAAAATGGCTATGCAGTTGCAGTGCGATCAACCATAAGCAAAGATAAATTCAGCAGCGAGTATACCAATATGCAGCCTGTTAAATTAGAGCATTTGAATGCCAATGTCTTGGAGCAATTTGATATGGTGATTGGCGATCTGTCGGTATTAAAAATTGAGACAGCTTTAAAATCTGAAGTAACCCAAAAGGGCCTGGGTGTTATTATTCGTGCCGATAGTTTATCAAAAGGTTCGTCATGGCTGCAATCAGGTTTCCCTTTAGAAAAGCTAGCGGTTAAGAATCCATCGCCGGTTTCTTTAATAATCCGCGGACAAAAAAATAAGGCAGCTTCGCTAAAAACTGATCAAACTTTTATCCGTGAAATGCCATCAACACAAACATTGGTAGCTGATGCACAAAATCATAGTTTGGTAAGCTCATCTCTTGCCGGATCGGGTCGCCTTGTATTTACTGCTATCACCAATTCTTATAATTGGATGCTTGCAGGAGATAAGGATGATTATGCTGCGTTTTGGTCATTACTGATAAAAAATGCGGTGCGAAAAACGCCGGTTTCAGAAAGTTGGAATACTTCAAAATTTCCGACGGTAAATGAACCCATTGATCTGCAATTGCAATCGGCGCAAACTCCGGGAAAAATTGTTGCAGATAGTTCGGCAATCGCTCCGGTTCAAAACCCGGACATTCCTTTTGAATGGACAAATCGCTATTGGCCGGTGATAACTGGCTGGCATAGTATCAAACAAAATAACGGGCAGGTGCAGTGGTGGTATGTGTATGGAAACAATGATTGGAAATATGCGAAAGTCACTGAAAAACTGGCTGCGACGAGACATTACGCCGAAGTATACCCGGCAAATGGCTCTGTAACAAAACAGATACACGAAAAGGTGCG
>Ga0068855_100006149_pt1 | contig 14637 bp, 7 predicted proteins | sample KBSCornC52_FD_66592 | JGI IMG/M metagenome (GOLD analysis project Ga0068855, IMG submission 66592) | Corn rhizosphere microbial communities from Kellogg Biological Station, Michigan, USA - KBS Corn C5-2 | ecosystem: Host-associated > Plants > Roots > Rhizosphere > Soil ... | reverse complement strand
GCGGAAGGCCTGGTTCAGGCCGTACCAAGCGCGGCGCAACAGCACGGGCAGGCGTTTGGGGGCACCGTTGGTGGAGGAAACTGGGGAGGGATCTGGCATGGCGAGGCGAAGCGTTTTTCCTCCGATCCTTCACGGCCGGAAGGAGACTTGCGAACTGGATGAAAAAGAGGATGGCAAAGGAACGGAAAAAGCCAAAGAAATAATACGTGTAAGTATTATTTGACAGCAACCGCTCGAATTTCCTACTTAGCCATTCGCCGTTTCTCCAAAAACTTCCCCCCGGCCCCTTCCACCCACCACCGCTATGAAGCTACGTCACGCCCTACCGTTCTCGCTCCTCATCGCCGCACTGCCGCTCTACGCGGCTAAGAAAGAAAAACCCGCCAAGGAAGAAACCGCCAAATCCGATTCCGCCCAACAGGGCTGGCTCGACTGGCGTGGACCTTTCCAGACGGGTGTCTCACTGGAAAAAGGTCTGCCGGACAAGATCGACGCCAAAAAGCCCCTGTGGACGGCGGATTTCCCGGGGCAATCCGCGCCGGTCATCGCCAACGGCAAGCTCTACATCATGGGCTACCTGGGTGAAGGATCGGATCTCCAGGAAGGTGTCGGTTGCTTCGATGCCGACACGGGCAAGATGGAGTGGAAGCAACTCTTCAACGACTTCCTGAGCGACGTCATTTATCTGCGCTACGCGAATTCGAGCCCGGGCATCGATCCCGAGACGGGGAACGTTTACATCCAGAATAGCTCCGGCATTTTCGCTGCGTTCACCGCCGATGGAAAGCTCCTGTGGAAGCATTCGATGATGGAAGAGTACGGCCGTATGACCTTCCCGAATAACCGCACCGCTTCGCCGCTGATCGACAAGGACCTGGTCATCACCCGTGGTATCACGGCGGCTTGGGGATCGTACGGTGCGCCCGGCGATCGCTTTTACGCGTTCGACAAGAAGACCGGCGATCTGGTTTGGTCCAGCGCACCCGGCGGTCGCCCGCAAGACAATACATTCTCTCATCCCTGGTTGAGCACGGTGAATGGCAAGCGGGTTTTGTTTGCCGCCAACGGTGACAGCAGCCTGGTGTGCTTCAACGCCCGCACGGGCGAACCGCTCTACCGCACGGCGGTGGCCAAAGCGGGGGCCAAGGGCGGCATCAATTCCGCGGTGGTCCAGTACAAGGACAACATCATCGTCACCCACATGAGCGAAAACATCGACACGAGCGATGTGGGCCGCACGGCGTCGTTCAAGATTCCGACCGCATTCAAACCCGAGTCCCCGACGGTACCGGAAGTCATCGACAGCAAGGGACTCGAGCAGTGGCGTAATCCGGCCGGCTCGCTGGCCAGTTCGCCGGTGCTCGTTGGCAATCGTGTTTATCTCGTCACCGAGACGGGCGATCTCACGGCCATGGATGCGGACAACGGCAAAATCCTGTGGAAGAAGCAGCTTGGCATCGAGCAGCGGCAGAGCAGCGCCTTCTACGCCGATGGCAAGCTCTACATCACGATCTACATTGCCGCGGCTGCGGGTAAGGGAGAAAAGGCGGATAACGCGCAACCTGCGGAAGGCGGCGAGGGTGTCGGCAACGGCGAACTCTTCGTCATCAAGCCGGGAGACAAGGACGCGGAAATCCTCAGCCACACCGTCCTCGAGGGCAAATGCTACGGCTCGCCCATCGGCTACAACGGCAAAGTCTACATCCAGACCGAGAAGAAACTCTATTGCTTCGGCAAGAAGGGCAATAATCCGGGACTCGTGCCGAATCCGAAACCCGAAGCCTGGCCGGCTCCCGGTGAAAAGAAGCGGCTGCAAATCATCCCCGCGGAAATTCTCCTCAATCCTGGCGAAACCCAGGCGTTCCACGTCCGCGCTCTCGACGCCAACGGCTTCACGGTGGAAGACAATGTCGACCCGAAATCGATGACCTGGAAGACCTTCATTCCGCCGACGGCGCTGGTGAAGTCGACCATGAAGGCCGCTTTCAACAGCGACGGGAAACTCGTGGCCGAGGCCGAAAAGAACCCGAGCGCTGGCGTGTTCGAAGGTACGCTGGGAAATCTCAAGGGGTACTTCAAGGGCCGCATCCTTCCGACGATTCCGTCCCTGCAGGATTTCGAAAGTTACAAATTGGACGAGGATACGTCGAAGCCGCCGGCTCCCGCGGTGCCGAACACGGTGGAAGAGCCCACGCCGTTTGCCTATCCGCCGCTGGCCTGGAATGCCGCACGGTTCAAGTTTGAGATCCGCGAGAAGGATGGCAACAAGGCGCTCGTCAAGACGATCGAAAATATGCGCATGCAGCGCGGCACGGTCTTCTTCAACAAACCCGACTTGCACAACTACACGGTCGAAGCCGACCTGATGACTGAGGGCAAGAAGCGCAAGATGTCGGAGATGGGGCTCATCAATCAGCGTTATCTCTTCAACCTCAAGGGCAATGCACAAGCCCTGGAAGTCACCTCAAATCAATTACTCCTCGAGAAATCGGTGCCTTTCGCCATCGTCCCGAACCAATGGTACCATCTCAAGACGCGCGTCGACATTGCGGCCGACGGCAAGGGGGTTGTCCGCGGCAAGGCCTGGAAAAAAGGCGACCCCGAACCCGCCGAATGGACCATCGAGGTGCCAGTCAATCACCCCAACGAAGAAGGCTCGCCCGGCTTGTTCGGCTTTGCGTCGACGGCTCAGCACGCCTGGTACGATAACATTGCCGTGACGCCGAATAAGTAACAGCGAGCGAAGCATTGCCTAATCCTTAACGATTCAAGATTAAGATTATGATTAAGAACTCTCCGATCCTCACTTCCACTCTCGCGAGTGTCTTGCTCGCGGCGACATCCCTCGTCCTCCACGCCGACGATTGGCCGCGCTGGGGCGGCAACGATCCTGGCCGCAACATGTATTCGCCGGAGAAAGGCCTGCCGGCCACATTCGATCCCGGCAAGTTCAAAACCGGCTCGGAGGAAGTCGATCTCTCCACGACCAAGAATGTGAAGTGGGTGGCGAAGCTGGGTTCGCAGAGCTACGGCAATCCCGTGGCCGCCAACGGCAAGGTCTTTGTCGGCACGAACAACGCCTCGCCGCGTGATCCGAAGTACAAGGACGACCGCTCCTGTCTCTACGCGCTCAACGAATATACCGGCGACTTCATCTGGCAGCTCGCCGTGCCGAAGCTGGCCAGCGGCAAGGTGAATGACTGGGAGTATCTCGGCATTCTGGCCTCGCCCTGCGTCGACGGGAACAAAATCTATCTCGTGACCAGCCGCTGCGATGTGGTGTGCCTCGATGCCGAAGGCATGAAGAGCACCGCCGAGAGCCCTTATAAGGACGAAGCGAAGTACCTCGGTGGAACGGGCAAGCCGCCGATTCAGCCGGGACCGACCGACGGCAAGATCATCTGGGTTTACGACATGATGGATCAGCTCGGCGTCTTCCCTCACAACGCGTCGAATTGCTCGGTCATCACCTTGGGAAACAAGGTCTTTACCTGCACCTCCAATGGCCAGGACTGGACGCACGTGAACGTGCCCTCGCCGCTCTCTCCGTCCGTGATCGCGCTCGACAAGAACACCGGCGAATTCCTCGCGGAAGACGATGCCAAGGTCGGCCCGAACATCAAGCACGGTGAGTGGAGCTCGCCCTCGGTGGGGAAGGTCAACGGCAAGGATCAGGTCTATTGGGGCGGCGGCGACGGCGTGCTCTATGCCTTCGACCCCAATCCGGTGAAGGAAGCCGACTCGACTTATCTCAAGAAGGCCTGGTGGTTCGACGCCGTGCCGGAAGAATACAAGCACGACAAGAATGGCAAGCCGATCAAGTATCCGGCCGCCGAAGGCCCGAGCGAAATCAACGCGACCCCGGTCTTTTACAAGAATCGCGTCTATGTCGCGATCGGCCAGGATCCAGAGCACGGTGAAGGCGTGGGCCGTCTCGTCTGCGTCGATGCGACGAAGACTGGCGACGTCACCAAGACCGGCCTTATCTGGGACTTCAAGGAAATCCATCGCTCGATCTCGACCGTGAGCATCGACCCGACCACGGGCCTGCTCTTCGTCGGCGACTTCAGCGGATTCGTCTATTGCCTCGATGCCGAGACGGGTAAGAAATACTGGGAGTACGACATGAAGTCGCACGTCTGGGGCTCGACCCTGGCGGTGGACGGCAAGGTCTATTGCGGCGACGAAGACGGCGACTTCCGCTGCTTCGCCGCGGACAAAAAGTTCAAGCTCCTCAGCGAAGTGAACATGGGTGCGCCCGTGCTTTCCACGCCGATCGTTGCCAATGGCACGCTCTTCGTGGCCACGCAGACGCACTTGTTTGCGGTTGCCGAGGGCGCCAAGCCCGGGCAAGCGGCCAAGAAGTAACTCAGCGCGGCTGAGTTCGCCCGACGGGCGCGCGGGCCGCACAACCCAAGCCTCGCACGCCCTCCCCATGACGAACACCACCGCACCCAAACTGACTGCCCAGAGCTGGCTGATCATCATCATCGCCAGCATTGGCTTCCTCTTCGATACCTACCAGTTGCTCATGACGCCGCTGGCGGGACCGCAGGCACTTTCCGAGTTGCTCAAGGTCCCGCTCAGTAATCCGGCGATTTCCGATTGGGCTGGCAAGCTCCTCTGGCTCAGTGCGCTGAGTGGTGGTGTCTTTGGGTTGCTCGGTGGCTGGCTGATCGATCGCCTGGGACGCAAGACGGTCATGGCGATCGGTATCTTCATCTACTCGCTATCGCCCGTAGCTGGAGCCTTTGCCAACACCGTCAGTGGGTTCATCTTCTGGCGCTGCGTGACTTTCGTTGGCGTGTGCATCGAATTCGTCGCCGCGATCACCTGGATGGCGGAAGTCTTCTCCGACAAAGTGCAACGGGAGCGCTGGCTGGGGATTACCCAGGCGTTTGCCTCCCTGGGTGGTATCATCGTGGCTTGGGTGAACATTTGGATTATCTCCCACTCGAAGGGTTTGCCCCATTTCGGGATGCCCCTGGGACTCGGTTCCTCGGAACCCTCTTCCTGGCGTTACCTGATGCTCACCGGCATCATCCCGGCGATTCCGATCGCGCTCATGCTACCCTTCGTGCCGGAGTCGCGGATTTGGAAGGAGAAGAAGCAGGCCGGCACTTTGAAACGGCCCAGCTTCGGCGAACTCTTCTCGCCGCGCTTGCGCCGGGTTACCCTCGTTACGGCCGGTTTGTCCGCTTGCGCCTATGGCGTGGCCTTTGGCTGCTTGCAGCAGACGCCGCTGCGCATCGTTCCGGGGTTGCCGAACCTGGCGAGCGTTCGCAAACAAATGCTGCCGCTTCAGGCCGAATCGAAACAGCTCAACGCCGCGTTCGATAAAACCCAGCCTGGCACTCCGGAGCGCGCCAACGCTCTGGCGCCGATCCGGGCGAACGATGCCAAGCTGAAGCCGCTGAAAAATGCGCTGAAGATTGTCGGCAGTGAGACTCAGGAGTTCCAGGAAATCGGTGGGCTTCTGGGCCGGCTCTTTGTCGCGTTGTTGATCTTCATGGCGGTGTCGCGCCGGACCATTCTGCGCCTCCTGCAGTTTCCCGGGCTGGTCGCGGTGCCGGTCGCTTACCTCCTGCTCTATCACAAGGATGCGACGTCCTTTACCTGGGGTATTGCCGTGATCGGCTTTCTCACCACGTCGCAGTTCAGTTTTCTCGGCGAGATTCTGCCCAAGTTCTTCCCGCTGCATCTGCGGGGCACCGGTGGCAGCTTTGCGACCAATGTTGGCGGACGAATGATCGGCACCGGCGCCGCGTTCCTGACCCCCACCATCGCCAAGATGTTCGGCGGCAGCCCGTTTGATCAAATGGCTGTGGCCGCCGGTTGGATCGGGCTCGGGATTGTCATCTTCAGCATTCTCCTCGGCTTCGGCCTGCCCGAGCCGAAGGATGAACATTTCGATCAAGACGCTTCCAATCAAAGCACGGGTAACGAAACTGCCCCCGTATTATCATGACACAGCTCACTGCCGAACAAGCTCAACAGCAACTCGACACGCACCTGCGCGAGATCATCGCGTGGCATTTCTCGCCGGAAACCGGCTGTCCCTTCTGGCTCGAATGGGCCTCGAAGAACTTCGATCCACGCCAGGAGATCAACACGATCGAGGACGTGAAGAAGTTCCCGCACTTCCAGGACGAATGGCTGCGCGACCTGCAGCCCGAAGTCTGGGTGCCGAAGGAATTCAAGGGCAAGCCCTTCAACATCTTCGAAACGGGTGGCACCACCGGCATGCCGAAGCAGCGCATCGGCTGGAATGATTTCCGCGTCGATTACTCCGAGTTTTCGGACAAGATCAACGACGAGCATTTCCCGAAGGGCGTGGCCTGGCTGATGATGGGCCCGACTGGCCCGCGTCGCCTGCGCCTGGCCATCGAGCATCTCGCCAATGTGCGCGGTTCTTCCTGCTACTTCATCGATCTCGATCCGCGCTGGGTAAAGAAGCTCATCTCGAACAAGAAATTCGACGAAGCCAAGGCCTACATGGAGCACGTGGTCGATCAAGCGGCGATGATCCTCAAGCATCGCAAGATCGCCGGTCTCTTCACCACGCCCAAGCTGCTCGAAGCGCTGGCCGAGAAGGTCGATATCTACGAGGCGGGCATTCGTGGCGTCTTCTGCGGCGGCACCACGATGCTTCCGCAGTACGTGCGTTTCATCGTCGAGGAAGTGCTCGAGAATCGCATCGGTTTCTACCCGACCTACGGCAATACGCTCATGGGCCTCGCGGCCAGCGTGCCGCTCCGTCCCGAGGACAATTTCTCCATCACCTACTACGCACCGCAGCCGCGTGCCGTGTTGCGCGTCGTGGATCCGAACGACACGGCGAAGACCGTCGATTACGACACGTGGGGTCGCGTCGAGCTGACCACGCTGACGAAGGAATTTTTCATGCCGCGCTTCCTGGAGCGCGACGAGGCTCTCCGCCGCAAGCCGCGCGCACCCTACGCGTGGGACGGCGTGGCCGAAGTGCGCCCCTTCGGCGCGATGGAAAAGACCATCGTCGAAGGCGTCTACTAACTCGCTATCGAATTCGCCGGCCGTTGCTTCCGCGACGGCCGGTTTTTCGTATCGGGCCATCCTGTTATGAAACGACTGCTGTTCCCCCTGCTCGTGCCCGTGGCGCTTTATGCGCAATCACCGGCGGCGTTCCAGACGCCGCTCGATGCCTCGCAACTGGATGCGGCGGCGTTCACCGAATGGGTGGATGGCATGGCGCGTCCGGTGGAACAGAAAGAAGGGCCGCGTTGGGTCATAGGCTTGCCGAAAGAGCATGTCGGCCATGCGGGAACGAAGTTCGGCGTGTCGACGAATCCGGGGGCGCGTTATCTGCGCGTGGGCTGGAAAGCGGCGGTGCCGTGTGGGGCGGTGATCGTGCGCGGTGGTGGTGTGTTGAGCGTTTTGCGCGAAGGCGCAGAGTATCCTGGGAAGTTGGATGACGAATCGCAATGGGTGCCGGCCACGCGGGTCATCAAAGGTGCGGTGGGCAATGCGGAAGTCGGGCCGGATGAATTCGCCGTTTGGGTATTGCCGCCGGGAACGAAGACGCGCGCGTTGCGCTTCAGCCACACTCCGAAGACGACGGACAAGGAATTCGCCGGCTGGCTGGGTGGCGCCTGGGTGCTTCCGGAGCGGGTGGCCAATATCGCGCCGCAAGCCGTGCCCGCAGCGAGCGCCAATCCCAAGGCGGCGGCTCGCTTGAACGACGAGTCGAACAACAACACCTGGCAGGCGTGGAGCAACCTCCCCGCGCGCGGTGAGGATGAAGCGGTGCGAACCGCGCCGGCGGTCAGCACGGAGCATCCGCAATGGGTGACGCTCACGTGGTCCAAGCCGGTGACTCTGCGTGGGCTCGCGTGTCTCGGCGTTGGGGTGGCGGATGTGGATGCGGAGATTTTCATCGGCCCGGCGGATCTGCATCCGCAGGAAGCCACGGAGAAGGATTGGAAGCAGGTCGCCTCAGCCGCGGGCTGGCAGGCCGGCTATCCGCAAACTCTCGCCCCCAAATTTCTCGATTTCGGTTCTGCGGTGACCACTCGCGCGGTGCGCTTGCGCATGACGCGGTCGGCAGTGGAGGGACATCCGCACTTGAAAGGCAACACTCGCGAAGGCCGCGCAGTGTGGCTCACGGAAATCATGGCACTGATGCCGCTTGGCACGGACGACGCGAAGATCGCCTTGCTGCCGGTGGAGAAGCGCGACGAGCATCCGCCCATCCCGGTGCATTTTACTTTGCGTGAGCCCGGCTACGTCACGCTGGTCATCGACGATGCCAGCGGCAAACGGGTGCGCAATCTGATCAGCGAAGAACCGTTCCCCGCCGGTGACAATGTCGCCTAGTGGGATGGCTCGGATGATCTCGGCCGCGACCGCGATGCCGCACGCCACGGGCTCTATCACATTCCCACGCAGTTCGTGGCTCCCGGCCATTATGCCGTGCGCGGATTGGTCCACCCGGAGATCAAGCTGCGCTACGAGATGAGCGTCTACAGTGCGGGCCGGCCGGCATGGGAAACCGCGGACAAGACAGGGTGCTGGATGACCAATCACACCCCGCCGACGGCGGCATTGTTCGTTCCCGGCGCCCGCACACCCGAGGGGCAACCGCGCATTTACCTCGGTGCGGTCGTTTCCGAAGGCGGCCACGGTCTGCAATGGCTGACCACGGAGGGCAAAAAGCTCGGCGGTCAAGGTTGGGTGGGGAATGGGATCTGGACGAGTGCGGCGACGCTGGCCTGCGACACCGGCGCGGACGCGGACAAAAATATCCTCTGCTATGTCGGCGCAATTCGCGATGGCGAGCTGCGCATCACCGCGAAGACGATCAAGGACGACGACAAGCCGGTGCTCAAGATGCAGCTCGGTGAGGACTGGCGCCGGGAGAAAGGCAAAGTCGTCGGCACCAAGCCGGAGCCGCTGGTGGGTTTCGACGGTGGCGACAAGACGTATGTGCTCGCCGGCCTCGCCGCGCACAACGGACTGCTCGTCGTCTCTCTGCCGCGGCAGAATGAATTGCTCTTTGTCGATGCACACACCGGCAAGACTTTGGGGCAGGCGAAAGTGGCCGATCCACGCGGGATGGCTTTCGACAAGGATGGGCATCTACTTGTGTTGAGCGGCATCCGGTTGGTGCGCTACACGGTCCACGGTCTGCCCGGCGTGCCGAATCTCGACGATGGCCAGCCGGTCGTTGCGAAAGGTCTCCAAGACCCGCGGCACATCGCACTCGATGCGCGTGGCAATTTCTACATCAGCGATCGCGGCACGTCCCAGCAGGTGAAAATGTTTAGCTCAAGCGGCAAGGCGCTCGGCGTACTAGGCAAGCCCGGCGCACCGCGCGCGGGGGCCTACGATGAATTGCACATCAACAACCCCAACGGTGTGTGCGTGGACGAACGCGGCCGCGTCTGGGTGGCTGAGGCGGATTACCAGCCGAAGCGGGTAAGCGTCTGGACCACGGATGGAAAGCTGGTGCACGCCTACTACGGGCCGAGCGAGTATGGCGGAGGCGGGCAGCTCGATTCGCAGGATGCCAATCGCTTCTTCTATCGCGGCATGGAGTTTACCTTGGATCGCGAGCACGGCACCGACCGGCTCACCACCGTCTTCTGGCGTCCGACGGGCGATGGCGCGGATGGCTCCTCGGAATCACACACCGATGGGCTGCCGGAATATCCACTCTACTTCCAAGGCCGGCGTTATTTCACGAACAGCTTCAACTCCAACCCGACGACCGGTTCACCTTTCGTCACGCTCTGGGTGGAAGACAAAGATGTCGCCCGCCGTGTGGCGGCTTTTGGCCGGGCCAACGATTGGCCGATCCTCAAGCAGTCGGAATTCAAATCGCGCTGGCCGGCGGGAGTCGATCCCGCGGGCGATCCGTCGAAGAACGCGACTTTCTGTGCGTGGAGCGATCTCAATGGCGATGGTCTGCCGCAACCGGATGAAGTGCAGATGATCAAAGCCGTCAACGGCGGCATCGTCGTCCAGCCGGGGCTGGCTTTCGTCGCCTCGCGAGTCGACGCCGCCGCCATGCGTTACGCGCCCGTGCGCTTCACCGACAAAGGCGTGCCGATCTACGATCTCGCCAAAGGTGAAACGCTTTTCCAAGGCGCGCAGAAGCCGATGTCCAGCGGCGGCGATCAAGTGCTCGCCGACGCGAGCGGGTGGACGATTTCCACCGTCGCGCCGGCGCCGTATCCGGCGGATAGCGTGGCCGGCGTCTATAAGGGCCAGCCGCGCTGGAGTTACCCGAGCCTGTGGCCGGGATTGCACGCGTCGCACGAAGCTGCCATTCCCGATCGCCGCGGCATGCTCATCGGCACGACGCGCCTGCTCGGCGGCTTCATTCATCCGGCGGGCAGCGATGCCGGCCCGCTCTGGTGCGTGAATGGCAACATGGGCGATATGTATCTCTTCACTGCCGATGGCCTTTTCGTCGCGCAGCTTTTCCAGGATGTGCGGCTCGGTACCCTGTGGCAGATGCCCCATGCGGAGCCCAACATGGACGTGACCGATCTCACGCTGCACGACGAGAATTTCTGGCCGAGCATCACCCAAACTCCGGATGGAAAAGTGCATCTGGTCGACGGTGGACGGACGTCGCTCGTGCGGGTGGATGGCCTGGATAAACTGCATCGCCTCCCGGATGCGCCATTGGATCTCAGCGCCGCCGATCTCACCAAGGCCGCCGCGTGGGGCGCGGAGCGCGAAGCGGCCCGGCAACGGGAACGCGGCACGGAAATCCTCCGGGTAGCGATTTCGAGCAAGCCGCCGGCCATCGACGGGAAACTGGACGACTGGTCCGGTGCGCAATGGGCAACGATCGACCAGCGCGGGACCAAGGCCAATTTCAACAGCAACAGCCTGCCTTATGACGTGAGCGGCGCGCTGGTGGTCAGTGGCGACCGTCTCTACGCCGCTTTCCGTAGCAATGAGAAAGACCTGCTGCAGAACGCCGGCGATGCTGGAAATGGCCTCTTCAAGACCGGAGGTGCGCTGGATCTCATGCTCGGCCCGGGCGGTGACCGTAAAGGGGACGCCCCAGTGGAGGGCGATCTCCGCTTACTGGTCACCCGGGTAGCCGGAAAAACCCGGGCGCTGCTGTATCGGGCCGTGGTCCCTGGCACCAGGGAACCGGCGAAATTCAGCAGCCCGTGGCGGACGATTACTCTGGATCGGGTGGACGACGTCTCCTCCGAAGTGCAACTTGCCGATGATGGCGCCGGCCACTTTGAATTCAGCATTCCGCTCAAAACCTTGGGCGCGGCGTTCCAGAACGTTCACTCCGGCACGCGTTTGCGTGGCGATCTTGGGGTGCTGCGCGGGAACGGGACCCAGACACTCCAGCGCGTCTACTGGACAAACAAAGCCACCGCCATCGTGGCCGATGTGCCCAGTGAAGCCCAATTAACCCCAAAATTGTGGGGAACTCTGGAGCTGACGATGCCCTGACCCAGGCATTGCCCCTCTTTCGCCGCTCAACAGAAAAGAAAGTAGTGCCCGCGAATGACCCGAATCCAGCGAATGAAATCTTTCCCACTCGCGTCATCCGCGTGATTCGCGGGCTTCTCCACTGATCGCGCCCCTTCGCCGGTCCGCAAACACTCTGTTGAAAATGCCTCTGTAGGCAACTTTTCACCAAGGAAAAACCCGTTGCAGGATTTAATACGCAGACGTATAAACAACGCTTCCTCGCTCTTCGCCACCCCTCACGACCATGCAAGTCCCGCACCTACCCGTTTTACGTCTCGGTCGCAGCTACGAAAGCCTCGATAAACTCGAGATCAAGGACCATCGCACCGGCGAGCTGAAGGCGGTCGTCTCGACGATCAATGCCGGCATCCTGCGCAAGGACCTCCGCAAGCTGGGCGAAGCCCGCGCCGCCCTGAAGAAATTGACCGTGGCGCAGCTCATCGAAATGTCCGCCAAGGCAGGCGAGCTTTTCCTCAACGGCACTCTGCCGCTCGGCGACAAGGGTCACACGCAATCGGCGGACGAATACATCGCCACGCTCAGCGCCACCAGCGGCCTGCCGCACGTCATGGTGCGCCGCAACATGGCGAAGATCCACTACGCCCTGACCCATCTCGACGAAATCCTCAATGGCCTCTCGCGCGGGCTCGACATGTCGATCATCGATGCGGGCTTCGGTAAGCAGTTCGGCACCAAGCTTTCCTTTTTCCCCACCTGCCAGGCGCTCGGCCTCGTCATGCCGAGCAATTCGCCCGCGGTGAATTCCCTCTGGCTGCCAGCGATCGCGCTGAAGACGCCGGTGGTCATCAAGCCCGGCCGCGACGAGCCCTGGACGCCGTTCCGCCTCATCCAGGCATTCATCGCCGCGGGTGTCCCGGCGGAAGCGTTCGGCTTTTACCCGACCGACCACGAAGGCGCGGGAGAGATTCTCAAGACCTGCGGCCGTTCGCTCATCTTCGGTGACAAGTCCACCATGGCGCAGTATGCGAACAACCCCGCCATCCAGTTGCACGGCCCCGGTTGGAGCAAGTTCCTCATCGGCGAAGACCAGATCGAAAACTGGCGCGACTACATCGATGTGATGGCCGCCAGCATTTCCGATAACGGCGGTCGCTCGTGCATCAATGCCAGCGCGATCGTCGTGCCGAAATACGCCGCGGAAATCGCCGATGCTCTCGCGCAGAAACTGGGTCCGATCGTGCCGAAGAAGAATGACGATCCCGAAGCGAAGCTCAGCGGTTTCGCCAATGTGAAGATGGCGGACTTCATCGACGCCCAGATCGAAGACGGGGTGAAGACGCCGGGCGCGGTCGAAGCCACGGCGAAGTATCGCAACGGCCCGCGCAAAGTGGAGTTTGAAGGAGGTGTGTATTTGCGCCCGACCATTGTGCAGTGCGACAGCTTCGCGCATCCGCTGGCGAACAAGGAATATCTCTGCCCTTACGCGAGCGTGGTGCAATGCCCGCAGTCCGAGATGTTGAGCCAGATCGGCTATTCGCTTTCGGTGTCAGCGATCACGAAAGACGAAAAATTCATTGAGCAAATCCAGGCCTTCCCCGAGATCGAGCGTCTGAATATCGGTCCCGTCTCGACGATGGCGATTTCCTGGGATCAGCCGCACGAAGGCAACATGTTCGAATTCCTCTATCGCCGGCGCTCGATCGAGCGCGGCTGGTAAACCCCGCCTTCTCATGCCTTCGCTCGCCCGTCCGGTTGCTTCCCTCGCGATTCGCTCCGCGAGTGAGGCGGAAATTCCGGCATTACGGGCGCTGGCCGAGAAGATCTGGCGCGAATCCTACGGCGCGCTCCTCACGACCGGGCAGATCGATTACATGCTCGCGTGGATGTATGCGCCGGAGACGATCGCGCGCGAGTTGCGCGAAGGCGTCCTCTGGGAAATCGCCTGGCTCGATGGCCAGATGATCGGCTTTCACTCCTGCGCCTTCGAGCCTGAGACGCGCCGCTTGAAGCTCAACAAACTTTACCTCCTGCCGGAGCAACAAGGTCTCGGCTTCGGCCAGCAATTGCTCGAACGCGTGCACACTCTCGCCGCGCTGCGTGGCGCCGGCGCCGTCTGGCTCCAGGTGAACAAGCAGAACGCCCGCGCCCTCCGCGCCTACGAGCGTGCTGGCTACACGGTCGAACGCTCCGCGGTGTTCGACATCGGCGGCGGGTATGTGATGGACGATTTCATCCTGACGCGCGCGATTTCCCTTCCCTGACCATGCACGCCACCACCCGCCATTCCCCCACGACACCCGGCCTGCACGGCTTCGATTTCAATCCGCGCACGCGGGTGATCTTCGGCGAGGACAGCATTGAGCGGGTGGGGGAATTGGCCCGGGAATTGGGCGCGAAACATGTGCTGCTCGTCACGGATAAGGGCATCGCCGCCGCCGGTCACCCGGCGCGCGCCGTGGGTTTCATTGAAGCCGCCGGCTTGCACGTGACCATTTTCGATGAAGTGCGCGAAAACCCCACGACGGTCGATGTGGATCGTTGCGTGGAAGTGGCGCGCAAAGCCGGTATCGATCTCATCGTCGGCCTCGGCGGCGGCAGCAGCATGGACACCGCGAAGGGCACGAATTTCATCCTCACCAATGGCGGGCAGATGAAGGACTACTGGGGCGTCGGCAAGGCGACAAAGCCGATGCTGCCGATGATTGCCATTCCCACGACCGCGGGCACGGGCAGTGAGTGCCAGTCCTTCGCCCTCATCTCCGATGACCAGACGCACCTGAAGATGGCCTGCGGCGATCCGAAGGCCGCGGCGAAAGTGGCGATCCTTGATCCGCTGCTGACCATTTCCCAGCCCCCGCGCGTCACCGCCTGCACTGGGATCGATACGCTGGTGCACGCCGTGGAAACTGCGGTGACGAAAAAGCGCACCTCCGTCTCGGCGATTTATTCGCGCGAAGCGTTTCGGCTGTGCCTCGGCGGATTGGAGCGCGTGTTGCGCGATCCGCAGGATCTCGAAGCGCGCGGCATGATGCAACTGAGCGCGGCGTTTGCCGGCACGGCCATCGAGAATAGCATGCTCGGCGCGGCGCATTCCGCGGCCAATCCGTTGACTGCGCGCTTCGGCGTGGTGCACGGCCAGGCTGTGGGTCTCATGCTTCCGGCAGTGATCGGCTTCAACGCGCGCGATCC
>Ga0068855_100006145_pt1 | contig 14640 bp, 9 predicted proteins | sample KBSCornC52_FD_66592 | JGI IMG/M metagenome (GOLD analysis project Ga0068855, IMG submission 66592) | Corn rhizosphere microbial communities from Kellogg Biological Station, Michigan, USA - KBS Corn C5-2 | ecosystem: Host-associated > Plants > Roots > Rhizosphere > Soil ... | reverse complement strand
CATGACCGGCAGATCGTTGGCCATCGTCAATTCCACGGGCAGCAGCCGGGCGAAGCCGCGCTCCGCCGTGATCTGCGGAAATTTCGCCGCGTAGAACGGATTCAGCAGCATCTTTGCCGTGAACAGCGCGCCGCCGATCCATGCGACGAGCGCCGGCATGCTCGAGGTCAGCGGCGGCAGCAGGAAGAAGAAGGCCGGATACTGGCTCATGAAGTAGCGATTGCCCGGCGGTCCCCCACCGCCACTCCATGTGTATGGAAACAACACCAGCCAGAAGACGAACGAGCCGGCGATCGCGAGAAACGTCAGCACGCGCCACGGCTGCCAGCGCTCGCGGGATCGCAGCCACAGCACGAGGCAGACGACGCCCGGGAAGAAGTACGGGACGAAGCCGAAGTGCCGCCCGAGGAGGAAGTATTCGGTGTTGTGCGCGAAGCGGTTGAGGAACTCCGACGGCGCCAGCACCGTCTCGGTGTCGGCGTCGTTCGTGCTCATCTGGGTGCCGTTGCGATCCCAGGCGTCGACAACGGAGCCGTCGAACGGAAACGATCCCAGAAACGTTTTGCGATCCCCGCCTTGATAGTTGAACTCGCCCGATGTCACGGCCGTGAGGCTGAAGAGCGCGCCGAACGTGACGGCAAAGACGACGCCCGCCAGGAGGCCGTGCGTGAATCGCCGCCGCCACCACGCCCAGAGCACAATCGGCACGATGAACACCGCGTGGTTGATCTTCGAATACGCGGCCGCGCCGACGCACACCGCCGCCAGGAGGTCGCTGCCCGGGACGCTCAGAAATCGCCAAGCTGGCGCCGGCTGGACCTCCTTGTAGAGCCACAGGAACAACGCGTAGAAGATCAACGCGAAGTTGAGGATCTCCGGCATCAGGAATACGGCATAGACCGGCACGCAGGTCGCGAAGAGGAACGCGAGCGTGAAGGTCAGCGCGGGCGCCGGCTGCGAGCGCGCGGCCAGAAACGCATAGCCGCAGACGCAGACGCCGAACAGCAGCAACGCGTGCAGCACGAGAAAACCGTTGAGTCCGAGCAGCCGCACGAACGGCGCGGCGACGAGCGGATAGATCAACGCCTTGCCGAAATACAATCGATCGTGCCGCGGATCGGCCGTCGTCCTCAGGTGCACGAACGGCGCGTGCGCGTCGACGCGCACGTGCATCGTCTTGCCGCGCTTGAGAAAGATGCCGTCAGGTCCCGTCCGGTAGACGGCGAAGTAGCGCTCGAGGTCGCGTTTCTCGTAGCTGAAGTCGTGATCGTATGCGGCGCTCAGCGTCATCGCGACGTACGTCGCCTCGTCGGCCCGCGCACCGTAGCCGTTACGGACGACATCCACTGACACGGCGGCGGCCAACGCCAGGATCAACAGAACGGCGGCCGCGAGCCATGCCGCTCGCGTCGTATGGGCGCCGACAGCGGCGGATCCGGTCGTTGTCACGCCCATATCATAGATGAGGCGCCTTCGCGCGCCCTAAGCGCCCGTGTTGATTGGCGCTAAGTGGGCGTGTATGCTTCGGATAGCGCCCCGGCAGCCCATTTTCTGTGAACACATCTGGAGTCCCTTTCGATGAGCGTGGCGGTGTGCTGCGCGGATGTCTCGATCTGGCCGCCGGCCGATTTCCCCGATTTCTGTTCGGCGGCCGGCTCGGCGACGGGCTGCTGCCCGTGTTCCACTTTCATGACGTCACCGCCGAGGATCTCGAGCCGAAGCTGCGCTATCTCGCCGAGAACGGCTATCGCACCGCGAATTCCGAAGACATCCTCGCGCACGTGAAAGGATCCGCGACGCTGGATCGCCGGCACGTCGCGCTCTGTTTCGACGATGCCTGGGCGAGTCTGTGGACCGTGGCGGCGCCGCTGCTCGCGCAGTACGGCCTGACGGCGATTACGTACGCGATTCCCGGTCGCATGCGCGACGCTCATGGCGTGCGTCCGCAGAACGCTGCTCCTCAAAGCGGATCGGCGCCGCCGGCGCACGCCGATGGTGCGCGGAATGGTGAACCGTTCGTGACGTGGCCCGAGCTGCGCGAGCTGCACGCCTCAGGCGTCGTCGACGTTCAGTGCCACACCGAATCGCATTCGCGCATCTTCTGCTCCGGCGTCGTCTCCGGATTCGTGACGCCGGCCTACGCGTCGACGCCGCTGCTCAACCGCCCGCAGTTGTCGCCGGCGCCGCGCCGGTTCGTGAACGCCGAGGATCTGGGTGCGCCGCTGTACGCCGCCCGCTCGCGCATGTCCGACGGTCTGCGGATCAACGTCTCGATCGATCTGCACGCGCGGTGCGTGGCGCACGTGGCGCGCGCCGGCGGCGCGGCCTTTTTCACCCAGCCCAACTGGCGCGCGGAGTTGACGCAGCTGGTGCGGCGGGACGGCAGCAGCGAGCCCGAACGGCACGAGGAACAGGTGCGCGCGATCGAAGACGAGCTCGATCGCGGCCGCTCGTTGTTGAACGAACGCCTGGCGACGCGCACGGTGAATCACGTCTGCCTGCCGTGGGGCGTCTCCGGTCAACAGACGACGGCGACGCTGGCGCGCCTCGGGTATCGGAGCGCGTTTGCGAATCGGCTCCGCGGCGTCCACGCGGTCAACGTAGGCGACGATCCCTACTGGCTGAAGCGGCTGCCGAACAAATATATTTTCCGTCTGCCCGGCCGCGGCCGAAAGATATGGCACTAGCCGCGTTTCCGGCCGACGTCGGCGTCGCCATTGTCTGCCATAACAATCGCGACAAGCTGGCGTCGACGATCGCGTCGCTCGACGCGGCAGGCTGTCCACGCGGCGTCGTGCACATCGTCGACGTGCGCAGTACCGACGGCACGGTGGAATGGCTGCGGCGCGATTATCCTGACCTGCGCATCGAGATGCTGGATCGGAACGACGGCCCGAGTCCCGGCCGGAATGTCGGCATTCGCGGGTGCCCGTTGCCGTACGTGTTCCTGATGGACGCCGACGTCCAGGTGCAGCCGGAGACGATCCAGCGTCTGCGGGCGGCGATGGCCTCGGATCCGAACATCAAGATCGGCAGTCCGATCGTCGTGCACGTGAGCGCGCCGGACACGATCCAGTACGCGGACGGCCGGCTGCACTTCATCTGCGAGGCGATCAATCCGTGGATGGATCGCCCGCTGGCGCTGCGCGGAGCGGCGCCGCTCGATATCGGCGTCGCGCCGACCTGCGGCCTGCTGCTCGACCGGCAGGCGGCGATCGACATCGGCCTCTTCGACGAGCGGTACTTCATCGGCAAGGAGGACGGCGACTTCACGCATCGCATGCGGCTGGCGGGCCATCGGATCCTCGAGCTCCCCGAAGCAATCGTCCTGCACCACAGCCGGCCTCGCGGCACGTGGCTGTTCTACTATCAGATTCGCAATCGCTGGCACTTCATGCTCAAGAACTACCAGTGGCGGACGCTGGTGCTGATCCTGCCGTGCCTCGCGATCCACGAGCCGCTGCAGTTGATCGTCCTGCACGCGAAAGGGCATGCGCGGGTGTACTGGAAGGCGGTGGCGGGACTGATCGCGATGCTGCCGAGCCTCGGGCGCGATCGCGCCCTCACCCGCCGCATCCGCGCGCTGCCCGATGCCGCGCTGCTGCGTGCGGACCAGTTGATCATTCGCGACGACCTGGCGGCGAACGCGCTCGTGCGAATCGGCAAAGGTGCGTATGAAGGATTTCTGCGCGGCTACTGGCGTCTGCTGACCAGGACCGTGCTGTCAGGCGCGGCTCCCGCCGGATCCGGCGGCCGATGACGTCCGATCGCTCCATCCCGCGCGTGGTCGTGCTGACGCCGTACTTCCGGCCGATCGTCGGCGGCGTGGAGAGCAACGCCGAGCGGCTCGCGCGGTATCTGCAGCAGCACGGCTTCGCGGTGCGCGTGCTCACCAAGCGGGTGACGAAGGAGTTGCCCGATGTCGAGGACATGGACGGCGTCCAGATCGAGCGCATCGGGCCGTACGGCGATCGCGCCGCCGCCGGCAAATGGCTGCTGTTGCCGCAAGTCGCGGAATGGCTCGGCCGCGAGCGCTCCACCTACGACGTCGTCTGCTGCATTGACTATCGCGGAATCGGCGTCGCCGCGATCGGAGCGGGACTGTTGACGCGTCGCCCCGCGGTGTTTCAGGCGCAGACGACCGGCGTGCTGTCGGGCGACAACATGACCTCGATGCTCGAGCGCTGGAAGATCGATCCGAACAGTTCGATCGGTCGGCTCGCCAAGGCGGTGCCGCGATCGATCTACCGGCGCGCGGACGCGTTCGCCTGCATCTCGCGCGAAATAGAGCGCGAGGCGCTGGCGTGCGGCATCGCGCGCGAGCGCGTGCACTATCTGCCAAACGCGATCGATATGACGCGGTTCCGGCCAGCGGATGACGAAGAGCAGCTGCGGCTGCGTCACCAATTCGGCGTGCCCGCTGAAGCCACCGTCTGCCTGTTCGTCGGACGACTCAGCCGCGAAAAGGGTCTGATGGACTTGATGGAGGCGTGGCGATCCGTGCCCGACGCGCTGTTGCTCGTGGGCGGACCCGACATGGATGGCCATCCCTGGAACGTCGGACCGGCGGCGCGTGAATTCGTCGATCGCCACGGGCTCGCGACGTCGGTCCGATTTCTCGGTTCCGTCGGCGACGTGGCCTCGCTCCTGCGTGTCGCCGATGTTGCGATTCAGCCGTCGCACTTCGAGGCGCTGGGCTTGTCCGCGATCGAGGCGCTCGCGTCGGGCGTGCCGGTGGTTGCGTCGGCGGTCGGCGGCCTGCTCGATTTCATCGTGGACGGCGGGAACGGCCTGCTCTGTCCGCCGCGAGATCCATCGGCACTCGCCCGAGCGATCCGCACCATCGTCGAGGATGAAGGCCTGAGGCGGCGCCTGGCCGCCTGCGCCCGCGCGTCGGTGCTCGCCGAGTACGACGAAGCCGTCGTGTCGGAGCGGTTCGGCGTGCTGCTCCGCCAGCTGGCCGGGGCGCGTGCGTGATCGCCGCGACGCTGAAGCGGCGGATGCCGTTCCTGCTCAACAGCGGTTACGCGGCGATTACGAACGCGAGCGCGCTCCTGCTGCTGGCGCTGCTGACGATCGCCGGCCGCGTGCTGAGCGCGGCGGATTACGGGCGATTCAACTACGCGATTGCGCTGACGCTGATCGTCGAGACGATTATGGACGTGGGCCTCGGCCCCGTCACGGTGCGCGCGGTGGCGCGCGACCGGGCGAACGCGAGCCAACTGTTGCGGCGTGTGCTCGGACTGAAGTTGGTTTGGGTGGGGATCGGCCTCGCGCTGCTGTTGATCATCACGCCGATTCTTCGGCCCGATCCCGCGCTCATCAAGTTGTGTTATCTGATGGGTCTGTCGTCGGCGGTCCGGTCGTACCTGTTGACGGCGCGCGGGCTGCTGCAGGGGATCGATCGTTTCGATCTCGAGGCGGCGCTCGTCGTGGCCGATCGCCTCGTGCTGCTGGCGATCGGCGGCGCCGTGTTATGGGCGGGGTACGGCCTGTTCGGTCTCGCGATGGCGTTCGTCGCATCGCGCGTCCTGATGCTGCTCGCGGCGACGCTGATGCTGTCGCGTGTGGTCGGATCCACCAGGCCCGAGTACGATCGCGAGGCGTGGCGCACGCTGCAGGCGGCGGCGCTGCCGCTCGGCTTCTTCATGATCGCGCTCAACACCTATAACTACATCGACACGCTGATTCTGGGGATCATGCGATCGGATCTCGAAACGGGCTGGTACTCGGCCGCGTACCGCATCTATGAGGGGCTGACCTACGCGCCGGCCGTGCTGGCCGCGGTGCTCACGCCGACGCTCTCGCATCTGTTCGTGAGCGATCGTCAGGCGCACCGCCGCATGCTGATGCGGGCGCTGGCCGCGGCGCTGGCTCTCGGGGCGGTGCTGGGCGGCCTGGTGGCATGGATCGCTGCGCCGATTCTCCTCACGCTGTTCGGCGTGAAGTACGCGCCCGGCGTCGCACCGCTGCAGATCCTCGCGGGCGGATCGCTGTTCGTGTTCAGCACGTGGATCCTCCACGCGGGCGCGATCTCGACGAATCTCGACAGCCGCCTTCTGCTGACCACGACCGTGGGGTTGGCGGCAAACGTGATCCTGAATCTCGTGCTGATCCCGCACTGGGGCATCCGCGGTGCCGCGTGGGCGACGGTGATCGCCGAGGGGCTGACGGTGACGCTGTTGTTCGTGCAGATTCAGCGGCGCGTGCGCGAAGCGTGATGGCAAGCCAGGCACAGCGGCGGTCCGCCTGGGTGCTCGGCCTCGCGCTGTTCGCATCCTACGCGTACTTCTACCAGGCGGGCGGTTGGAACCAGAACTCACGGTTCGCGCTCGTTCGCGCCATCGTCGAGCGCCACACGCTGCAAATCGACGCGTATCAACTCCACACCGGCGACCGCGCGCTGTGGCAGGGTCACTACTATTCGGACAAGGCGCCGGGGGCGTCGCTGCTGGCGCTCGCACCCGTCGTCGCGGCGCGCGGCATCTCGCGAATGGCGGGCGTCGACCCGGAAGGATTTCCCGGCATCGCGTGGACCTCGTACGTCGCTGGCGTGGTCACCAACGCCATCTTCACCGTTTTCGCAGCGCTCGCGATCTGGTGGCTCGCCCTGCGCTGGGGCTCTTCGCCCGGTGCGGCTCTCTTCGGCGCGACCGCGTACGGCCTCGCCACGCCCGCGTGGTGCTACGCGACGCTGTTCATGGGACACGGACTGACCGCCGGCTGTCTGATGGGTGCGTTTGCGGCGGCGGTGGCGCTCGAAGACGATGACGAACAGCGTCAGCGGCGGCTTGGGTGGATCGTGGGCCTGGGCACCGGTTGGGCGGTCGTCTCCGAGTTTCCCGCGCTGATCCCGGCCGTGCTCATCGTCGGGCTCGCGCTCTTGACGCTGCGCGATCGCTGGCCCGATCGTCTGCCGGCCATCGTCGCGCGTCTGGTCGCCGGCGGCGCGGCGGCCGCCATCGTGCTGCTCGTCTACAACGCGATGGCGTTTGGATCGCCGCTGCATCTCGGATACGCGAGCGAAGAAGGCTTCGCGCAGATGCGGCACGGCGTGTTCGGGATCACGTACCCGACGCCGTATCGGCTGTACCAGGTTCTTCTCGGCAGTTACCGCGGCCTGCTGCCGATCGCACCGCTGGTGGCGCTGACGCCGATCGGTCTCGTCGCGTTGGCGCGACAACCGGCGCGCCGCCGTGCGGTGTGTGTCGCCGCGGCGAGCGGCCTGTTCTACGTGCTGCTGAACGCGTCGTATTTTTACTGGGAAGGCGGCTGGGCGTACGGTCCGCGGCAGATGATGGCCGGACTGCCGTTTCTCGCGCTCGGACTCACGCCGTTGTGGGATCGATGGCGCGCGATTGGACGCGCGGTGCTCGCCGCCGGATGGATCTGGGGCGCGGCGCTCACGCTGATTGCCGTGTCCACGACGCCGCAGCCGCCGGCGACGTTCAAGGCCCCGATGCAGGAGCTGTTGTGGCCCGCGTTTCGCGACGGCGATCTCTCGCTCAATCCGCAGACGTTCGTGCACAACAGCGCTGACGCCGGCCGTCTGCGCGGCAACCAGGTTCCGCACGCGTCGTGGAATCTGGGTGAGATCGCCGGTCTGCACGGTCTGACGAGCCTGCTACCGCTGGCCTTCGTCTGGATTGTCGCGGCGGCGCTTCTGATTGAAATGGACTCGTACCCCTTTGCCGTGCGTTCGTCGTCGAAAAAGGGGTACGACCCCATTTCCGAGGCTGACGGTCCGCGCCAATTCGGCAACAACGAAGCCAACGTGCGCTTCATCGATGCATCAGGCGTGGCGACGCCGGGCGCCGAAACTCTGGAGATTGGCACCGGCACAGGCCTGCTGCTACAGACGCTGCTGCAGCGCGGTTGTCGCGCGCGCGGCGTGGAACTGCGCGAGGAGCTCATTGCGGAGGCGCACCGCTGGTTCGGCGCGCTTCCGATCGATCGCGTGACCGGCGTCACGCTTCCGTTTCCCGACGCTTCCTTCGATGTCGTCATGAGCTTCGACGTGTTCGAGCACATCCCGGACAGCGACGCGCATCTGCGCGAAGTGAACCGCGTCCTGAGGCCGAGCGGCACGTACTTGATTCAGACGCCGAACAAATGGACCAACGTGGTGTTCGAGACGATCCGCTGGCGGAGCTTCACCAAATTTCGCGACGATCATTGCTCGCTGCACACGTTGGGCGACCTGCGCCGGCGCCTTGCCCGGCACGGCTTCGACGCGCGCGCCTACGACATTCCCGTCGTCAATGACTTTTTCCGCGCGAAGGTACGGCGATACCTCGGACCGTTGGGCGTGCTGGCGCTGCGGGTTGTGAACCCCGACCGGCTGCCGCTGGCGTGGCGGACGAACCTGTACGTGAAGGCGACGAAGCGGGCGTGATCTCGAACGACGCCTCGATCTGCTTCAGGAAGATCTGCGCCATCTGCTGATAGCCGGCCGCGGTCGGATGCTCGCCGTCGAGCGGCGAAATCCAGTCGGCGAGGTCGGGCAGGATTCCCGAGTACATGTCGACGAATGGCGTTCCCGTGTTGTGCGCCATCGCCGTCAGCGCGCTGTTGAATGGCTGGATCCAGCTCGCTGTCGTCGCCGTGGACCGGCAGCCGCCGCATTGTCCCGGCGGATTCTGCGGCAGCAGCGTCGCGATGATGACGCGAGCGCCCTGCCCACGCGCCATCTGGATCATGCTCTGCAGGTTGCTGATCGCCGTCTGCTGCGCCACGGCCGTGCCGTCCAGATCGTTCAACCCTTCGAGCAGCAGCAAGACATCCGGTTTGTACTTGGGCAAGTCTCCGCTCAGACGCTGAAGGCCCTTGGTCGTGTTCTCACCCACCAACCCGTCATTGATGACGGTCAACGTCGTTGCCTGCGTGTAATACCGCTGTGCGAGCAGTCCCTGGAGAACATGCGGGTACGCGAGATCCCTTTGCACGACGAACGGTCGGAACCGACCAAATGACGTTGGTGTGTCCGTATTATCCGGGATCTCGCCCTCGGTGATGCTATCGCCGAATGCCAGGAACGTCGTGACGCTCAGCTTCGGCGCGACCGATTGCTCGACCGTCACTTTGAACGAGCAACTGTTCGATCGTTTCAGCGCGTCGGTCACGCTGCAGCTGACGGGCGTCGTTCCCAGGTTGTAGGTCGCGCCGCTCACGGGCGAGCACGCGACCGTCAGCGGCGATTGGCCGCCGGTGACCGTGGGATCGGGGTACGTCACCGGGATCGGCCCACCAGTGATCGACGATGCGGTGACGGGAGCGGGACAGCTGATGCCCGGCGCGTCCGTGGTCGTCGTGCCGCCGCCCGTCGGCGTCGTGGGGCTGCCGCCGCACGCAGAGATCGCCGTGCACACCAGCGCCAGCAGCATCGCACGGCAGCGAGAGGAGCAATCGTGGAAACGCACTGTGGACTCGCGGCTACCGTGGTTTCCGCACCGCCGGCCGCGGCGGCTGCGCGCTCGTTGTCGGCGCGGCGACACTGCCGGATCGCGGGCGGACTGCGCCGGTTCGTGACGAGGTCATCGTCGATTTGATCTCGAGCGTCTGCTCGATTGCGGCGAAGAACGTGTCCGCGATCTTCGCGTAGCCTGCTGTGGTCGGATGCAGACCGTCGGGTCCGATGTACGTGTTGATGTCCGCGTTCAGCGCCGCGTAGACGTCCACCAGCGGCACGGCCTGCTCCGATGCCAGGCCGCGTATCTGATCGTCCAGCGGCGCCACGAGGCTCCAGCTCAGATTCCGACAGCATGGGGCTGATTGGTTTTCCGGCGGAATGGTCGCGAGGAAAACCTGCATCTGCCGGCTTTTCGCATCGAGGATCATTTGGCGAAGTCCGGCGATGATCGCCGGATAAACCCTCGAGTCGCGCTGCTCGAGATCGTTCACGCCTTCCATGATCAGCACGACCTGATACCGGCCCCCGGCAATCGTCTGCGAAAAGCGCGAGCGCGTCCCCGAATCGGTCACGCTCTCGCCGGACTGGCCCGCATTGTCGACGACGATCGATTGCGTTGTGTAGCGCGCAGCCAACTGCTGCTTCAGCACTTCCGGGTACGTCTCGGAGATCGGGAACTGCACCGCCGGATGCAGCCGCGGAAAGCCCTGCGCAGAGGAATTCTGTCCGTTCTCGCCCCAGGTGATGCTGTCGCCAAACGCCACGAAGTTCGTTGCCGACAGCTTCGGCGGCACGCCCACGGTGACGGTGAAGGAACAGGCGGCGGTCCGCTTGACCGCGTCGGTGACGGTACAAGTCACGGTGTTCGGACCGACCGGAAACGTCGCGCCACTCGCCGGCGTGCACGCCACCGTCAGCGGCGGCTGGCCGGCGGACACCGTCGGAGCGCTATAGCTGACCGACACGGGATTGCCGTCAGTGGACGTCGTGGTCATCGATGCCGGACAGGAAATCGTCGGCGGATCGGTTGCCGTCGGCTTCGTTGGCGTCGAGCCGGTGCACGACGACAGCACGACGCTCGCGGCGACGGCGGTGACGCCGCGTAAGCAGATGATGAGGCGTTCCGACATTGGACCACCTCATCTTACTGTCGGTCGCGCCGGCGCGTCACCGGTTGACTGCGATCAGGCCATCCGCGTCCGCGCCGATGCACGCCGCAGCCTGCTAGCGGCGCAGCGGCAAGCGCGCGGCGGCACTGGCCTGGTACGAGCCGCCGAATGGCATCAGCACGACGTTCGAGCGCTCCTTGACGGCCACGTTGCCGCTGTCGCGAAGGTTGCCGGCCGCAACGAAGATGCCGACCGTTTCGCCCATCGCCGGCTGATAGCCCATGAGGTTCCCCCATCGCCGGTCGTACCACCAGTTGATGGCGATTTCGTTCGGTCGGCCGGAGGCGGTCAGATCGCGGCCGTACCAGAACTGCACGGTCGCCGAGCAGTTCCATTGCCCGCTGATGTTCACGCACATGCCGAGCGTGTATTCGAGATTGCCGGTGCCAAACGGCACGTCGGGCCAGCGGCCCGGGCCGGTGCGCTTGTCGAAATCCACGAGGAACGCGTCGGACGTGAACTGCACGCTCGTGATCGTGGCGGTCGCCGGCCAGCTTCCGAGATCCTGCGGGTTGTCCCAGATCGCGGCGGTCCGCATGTCGAAGCCGTCTCGCCCCGAGCCTCCTCCCCCGGTCGTTGGGGGCGGCGTTGGTACCGCGGCTACGGCAGGAGTAGAAAACGCCTGCGTCGCGCTCCACGGGCCGGCGGTCGTCGGATCCACTGCACGCACACGCCAGAAGTACACGGTGGCCGGCAACAGATCGGCCGACTGCGTCACCGTCGTCTGGCTCGTGCCTTCGGGGACCGATGCCGAGGCAACCACCGAGGCGAATGAATCGGTGTTGGCCAGTTGAATTTGATAGGTCAGTGCTCCAACCGGTCCGCTGTGCGTGGCGTTGGTCCAGGTGTAGACGGGGCGGAGCGTGGTAAGCGTCGCATTGGTTGCCGGCGACACCAGCGCCGGCGCGTTGATGACGATCGGGGTGAACACGTTGAAGCTGACGGGCGTCGAGTACGAGCCGGTGTTGGCGCCGTCCTGCGCGCGCACACGCCAGTAATATGTGCGGCCGGTCGCGAGCGCTTCTGGCAGCTTGATCGCGGTGCGTCCGCCATCGCCAGGCGTGATGCCGTCACGCGTGAATACTTTGTTGTTGAAGCTCGAATCGGTGGCGACTTCGAAGAGATAGCTGAGCGGCCGCACGCCAGAGGTCGATGCATTCTCGACCGTGAGCGTCAGCGGCTGGCTGTCCACCGCGATCCGTGAACCCACGGTCGGATCGACCGGCTTCGGGGCCGTGATGTTCACGCCCGGAATCGGCCCGGCGACGGTTGGACTCAGAGGATTCGAGCTCTTCGATACCTGACACGCGGTCAGCGACAGCGCGGCGGCGCAGAGGCCGAGGCCAGTCAGCACTGAACGAAACATGTTCTCCACCCCTCGGAAATGATCCGCAGGCCCGCCAATCGCGTGCGGGTCTGTGCAATGGTGTATATCGGATCGACCCATCGGAATGTTTAGAGCGCCGCGTACAGTCAACGAGCGGCGATTCCGGGGAACCGCCGCTCGTGAGGTCACACTACGCTCGGCTAAAGCCTTCGCGCTACATTTTCCTAAAGCCTTCGCGCTACATTTCCTAAAGCCTTCGCACTACATTTTCGCTAACGCCTTCGCACTGCATTTGGCTAAAGCCTTCGCGCCGCATGCGCCGCCTTAGCCATCGTTCTTACACGCGAACTAGCGCCTGAAGAACAGCCGCTGCGCCGAGGCACCGGCGAAGTACGTGCCGCCAAACGGCATCAGCACGACCTTCGACCGCTCCTTGGTGATCACGTTGCCGTTGTCGCGAAGGTTGCCGGCCGCCACGAAGATCCCGACCGTTTCGCCGAACGCCGGCTGATAGCCGATGAGGTTGCCCCAGCGCCGGTCGTACCACCAGTTGATGCCGATCTCGTCCGGACGGCCCGATGCTTCGAGGTCGCGCCCGTACCAGAACTGCACCGTAGCCGAGCAGTTCCATTGTCCCGAGATATTGACGCACATCCCCAGCGTGTACTCGAGCGAGCCGGCGCCGAAGCCGACGTCCGGCCAGCGTCCGGCACCCGTTCGCTTGTCGAAGTCGACGAGGAATGCGTTGTCGGTGAAGACCACGCTGGTGATGTTGGCGGTTTCGGCCCAGCTGCCGAGATCCTGCGGGTTGTCCCAAATCAGGGCGTTGCGCATGTCGAACGGCTGCACCTTGAACGGACTCGCGTTCGAGTACGGGCTGGTGGCGCCGCTCGACGGATCGCTGGCCTGCACGCGCCAGAAATACGTTTTCTCCGCGAGCTGCGCGCCGACGGTGTGCGACGTGACCGGCAGGTCGGTCCGTTCGCTCGACGTCCCGCTGTAGACCAGCGAGCTGAAATCCGACGACTCGGAGATCTGGAACGTGTAGACCACCTGGCCGACCGGCCCGCTCCGCTGCACGTTGTTCACGCTGAGCACAGGCGAGGTCCCGACCGTCCCGTTCGGTCCGGGATCCGCCAACACCGGTGCCTGCAGCACCACTTCGGGGCCGATCACGATCGAGCGCGGCTTGGAATTCGGTCCGACCGCCGAGCCGGCGTTCGTGTGCGCGCGCCAGTAATACGTCTTGCCTCCGGATAGCTTGTCGAGCGCCACGCTGGTCTGCCCCGACCCTTGCGTGACGTTGCTCTTCGTCTGCACGATTGTGCCGAAGCCGTTGTCGCTGGCGACCTCGAACGTGTACGTCAGCGGCGTCGATCCGGTTGTCACGCCGTTGGTCACCGTAAGGGTGAGGGGCTGGCTGCCGAATTGGATTTGTGCCGCGTCGGCGGGCGTCAGCGGCGCCGGAGACGTCATCGTGATCCCGGTCTTTGCGTCTGTCACCGAAGCGGTCGTGGCGCCAGGCGATTCGACGACGGTGGATGGACGGGCGGGGCTTTTCTCACAGGCCGCTGCCACCGCGAGGCAAGCGAGCGCACTCCAGAATGCAAGGGACTTCAACGTCATATGCTCCTACCAAGCATGCGGCTTCGAATAACGAACGAGAACTGTACAAACTTCTTCCGCGACAAAGGCTGGGAAGCTTGTCGACGGCTGTGAGGGAGCTAAAGGATACGATTTTGTGATCCGGCCGTCAAGCGTTTTGGCCGACGATCGGACGCCCCACCGCGTCCGCCTCGCGGATCTCCCGGATGGCGTACGTCGGCTTGTTCTGCGACTCGTGATAGGTGCGCGCCTGCAGCTCCGCCAGCAGGCCCAGCGTGACCAGTTGGAAGCCTGTCGAAATCAGCAGGATGCCGAGCAGCAGCAGCGGCCGGTTGGACAGCGACGCCGCTCCGAGCAGACGCTCGATCGTCAGCACGCCGCTGATGATCGTTCCGAGCAGCCCCATGATGAATCCGATCAGACCGAAGATCTGCAGCGGACGCGTCGAATAGCTCAACAGGAATTTCACCGTCAGCAGATCGAGGACCACGCGAATCGTACGGCCGATGCCGTACTTCGATTCGCCGTGCTCGCGCGGCCGGTGATTCACCACGGTCTCGACGATCGAGACCCCCTGCTCGCTCGCGATCGCGGGCAGGAAGCGATGCATCTCGCCGTAGAGCTTCATCGGCTTGACCACTTCCGCGCGAAAGGCCTTCAGCGAGCAGCCGTAGTCGTGCAGGCGCACGCCGGTGACGGCGGAGATCAAGCTGTTGGCCGCCATCGACGGGAGACGCCGCGAGAAAAACCGATCTTTCCGGTCCTTGCGCCAGCCGCAGACGATGTCGTGGCCGCGCTCGAGCAATGCGATCATCGCCGGAATGTCGCGCGGATCGTTCTGCCGATCGCCGTCGGAGGTTACGATGATCCGCCCGCGCGCGTGGTCGAAGCCCGCGGCGAACGCGGCGGTCTGGCCGAAATTGCGGCGGAAGCGGATCACCCGCAGTCGCGGATCGATCGCCTGGAGCGCGGACAGAATCGCGAAGCTGTCATCGGTGCTGCCGTCGTCGATCGCGAGGATCTCGTACGGCCGTCGCCAGCGCGTGAGCGTTTCCGTCAGCTCGCGGTGCAGCGCCGCCAGCGAGGGCGCTTCGTTGTGGACCGGAATGACGACGCTGAGATCTGGAGTC
>Ga0068855_100006144_pt1 | contig 14641 bp, 8 predicted proteins | sample KBSCornC52_FD_66592 | JGI IMG/M metagenome (GOLD analysis project Ga0068855, IMG submission 66592) | Corn rhizosphere microbial communities from Kellogg Biological Station, Michigan, USA - KBS Corn C5-2 | ecosystem: Host-associated > Plants > Roots > Rhizosphere > Soil ... | reverse complement strand
TGAATCAGGCCCAGGTGTCGAATGCCGGAGCCCTGAGAGTGGCAGTCGTCGGCGCTGGGGGCTGGGGCAAGCAGCACGCGCGGATCTTCTCCCGGCGGCCGGACACGGAACTGGTCGGCATTGCCGGCCGAAGCGAGGAGAAGACGGACACGCGAGCAGCCGCCTTCGGCACGGAGGGATTCACCGACATCGATGCCCTGTTGGACGCCTGCCAACCCGATCTGGTGACGGTCTGCCTGCCGAACGAGGATCATTTCGAGGTCACCAAGCTCCTGCTGCAGCGGGGTACGTCACTGCTGGTCGAGAAGCCCTTGGTCTTCTCTCTTCGGGAGGCGGACGAGCTTCTGGCGATCGCCGCCGAGAAGAACGTGTTCTTCGGCATCAATTTCAATCACCGCTTCGCGGAGCCGGTGCAGCGGGTGCTCGCGGCGATCGCCGAGGGCTTCCTCGGGGACCCCGTGTTCGCGACCTGGCGATTCGGTGGTGAAGCCAACATCGGGCGATCACCCCATGCGAACCTGATCGAGACTCAGTGTCATGGGCTCGACATGCTCGAGCTGCTGTTCGGGCCTATCTCCTCGGTGATGGCGCAGATGACGGACAAGACCTACGGCGCCTACAGCACGATCGCCGTCGCCCTCGAGTTCGAGAACGGTGCGGTGGGAACGCTCCTCGGCACCTACGATTCGTCCTACGCCTACCCGGACAGCCAACTTGTCGAATTGAACGGCACCAAGGGTCGCGCGGTGATTCATGACACCGTCCGTTCCTTGTCCCTGCAGGCGGCGGGGGACGAGGTGGCCCGGGTCTGGCAGGCCGGCTATTTCAACGACGAGGCGCGCTACTTCGCCGGGACATTCGACCGGCACGTCGACCGTCTCGTCCCCGCCCTGCGCGACGGCGGCGCTCCGCCGGTCCCTGCCAGCGCGGGGCGACGGGCCCTGGCGTTGGCGGAAGCGATCATCGAGTCGCACCGGAGTGGCACTCGCGTCGCAACACCGGGCGTGGCGTGATGCGCGCAGCGTCAGAGCAGGATGGCGCCTACCCCCGGCCGCAACTCGTGCGTGAGCAATGGGCATCCCTCGATGGCACGTGGGAGTTCGCCTTCGACGATGAGGACCGCGGACTCGAGGAGCGGTGGGCTGAGCATCCCGGCGCCCCGTTCCCACTGACCATCGTCGTGCCGTTCGTCCCCGAGAGCCGGGCATCGGGGATCGGCGACACGACCTTCCATCCTGTTGTCTGGTACCGGCGGGAGATCCCGGCCGCGGCCCTGCCATCCGGTCGACGTCACATCCTTCATTTCGGAGCCGTCGACTACTCCGCGACCGTCTGGATCGACGGGCGCCTCGCCACCCGCCACTCGGGCGGGCAGGTCGCCTTCTCCGTCGACATCACCGACGTACTCGATGCTGACCGAGACCTGCACACCGTTACCCTTCGAGCCCGCGACGATGTCGACGACCCGGATGTCCCCCGCGGCAAACAGGACTGGCAGCCCGATCCCCATGTGATCTGGTATCACCGATCGACGGGCATCTGGAGATCGGTGTGGCTCGAGTCGGTTCCCGCCCAGCACGTCGTGGCGCTCGACTGGGACACCGATTACCCCGCCGCATCGATCAGTGCGGCGATCGTTCTGGCCGTCCGCCCGGGAGATTCGACCACCGTTGACGTGCTGGTGAATTTCGAGGGCGAACCCCTCGCGTCCGTCCGTGTGAGGCCGACGTCGCGTCGCTTCTCGGTCACGATCGAACTGCCGGCTCTTCGCAATGCTCAATCGAGGCAGAACTATCTGTGGAGTCCCGAACATCCGCACCTCATCGACGCGACCGTCGCTGTCTCCGAGGGCGGTGAAGTGGCCGATGAGGTCGCCAGCTACTTCGGCATCCGCTCGGCAACGGTCGGCGCTGGTGCCTTCAAGCTCAACGGTCTCCCCTACTTCATCCGCGCGGTGCTCGAGCAGGGATGGTGGGATGAGAGTCACCTGACGGCGCCGAGCCCTGCTCACTACCGGGCAGAGATCGAGGCCATCCGCGAACTCGGATTCAACGCAGCGCGGATCCATCAGAAGACGGAGGACCCGCGGATGCTGTTCTGGGCGGACCGGCTCGGGTTGTTGATCTGGGGGGAGTCCGCCGCGGCCTACGCATTCAGCCCTCGAGCTGCGCGGCTCCTTATTTCCGAGTGGCAAGAGATCGTCACCCAATATCGCAACCATCCATCGATCGTGACCTGGGTGCCGATGAACGAGAGCTGGGGTGTTCAGGACATCGCCGTGTCGCAACCGCAGCGAGAGTTCGTGCAGGCGATCACCTCGCTCACCCGGGCGCTCGACCCGTCCCGTCCGGTCGTCTCAAATGACGGATGGGAACACGTCGAAAGCGACCTGATGACGCTCCACGAGTACGCGTCCGACCCCGGCCTGATTCGTCGGCGATACGCGGACGCCGAGTCGGTCGCCCACCTTCTGCGAGGGCAAGGTCCGGCCGGGCGCAGCCCTGTCGTGTCGGATCGACAGCTCGAACGATTCGACCTGGGCCTCGCCCCACTCATCATTTCGGAGTTCGGTGGGATCTCCTTCGCGGGCCAGAACACCTGGGGCTACTCCGTCGTCGGATCCGATGAGGAGTTCGCACAGGCACTCGGCGCTCTGTTCGAGGCTGTTCTGAGCTCGCCGATCGTCGCGGGGTTCTGCTACACGCAGTTCGCCGATACGCTCCAGGAATCAAACGGACTCGTCCATGCCGATCGATCGCCAAAGCTTCCCCCCGCGACCCTGCGAGCGATGATCATCGGTGCGAGCCAGCGGAATGGTTGACTCGCGAGGCCGACTGCGGATCCGGGTCACTCAACGGCACCGTTTCAGGATCATCCCAGTGCCCGACTCGGTCCGTTAGGCAGGTTCGACGAGATCGGCAGCTCCAACCACGCGACGCCGATATCGCGGCCGCCATGGCCGATGGTGTCGTCGACGCACCCGTCGTAGTAGACCGCAAGTCGGCCGTCGATCTCGAGCACGCTGGGCAGGCCGATCACGCGCGGCGACCAGGGTGAGCTCTGCGCATCGAGCACGACGGCTCGATCGTCGACGCTGAACCGGGTGGGGTCGGGCGACCAGTAGACCCACACGGCGTCGGTGTACTCCGTGCTGTTCTGCGGTTGCACCGGCGCGACATCGCGGGCCTCCGCCACGTGATTGGTGAACAGGTACCAGAGGCCGTCTGCGGCATCCCAGTACAGCGAGGAGTTCTCGATCTGCTCGGTGGCGGGGAGCAGGGGCTCGGGATCGATGGTCCAGGCGGAGTCGAGGTCGGCGGTGCGCGCGATCCCCAGTGTGCGCAGGATGTTGCCCGAGGCGTCAGTGGCGGACCCCGAGAAGATCATGATGTAGCCCCCATCGACCTGGAGCACCTGTCCAGGGCTCGCGGTGTCTGAGTACCACGTGCCGTCGACGGTCATGAAGGGAACAACGTCGGGGCGTTTCTGCCACGGGCCTACGGGTGAGACGGCTTCGGCCTTCAGCGTCATGTACGGGAACGACGGCGTCTTGAGTCCGTCGGAACTGGAGTTCGGGGTCCCCAGATAGAACATGTGCCAGCGATGCCCGTCGAAGTAGGTGGTGCCGTAGCTGGCCGACGCCGAATCCGGTTCGCCCGGATCGCCGAGGTCCAGGATCGGGCCGTGCTTCGTCCAGGTGATTCCGTCGTCGCTCGTCGCCAGTGCCGCCAGCCAGCCCCGGTCGCCGGCTGCGTCATAGTGCATGAAGTACCGCCCGGCGTTCTCGAACACCCAGACGTCCCTGGCGCCGAGCTGATCTCCGAAGCGCCGCTCGCCGTGACGGAGGACGACATCGGAAGCGGAGGGGCTGAGCCGCCGGGGCGGCGCGTCGGTCATGCCTCTTCTTTGGCGTCGATGTCGGTGCTCTGGTCGCCGAGAGTGCTGCGCCGGGGAACCAGCGTCGGTTGGAAGACCACGCGCTCCGGCGCTCCGCCCGTCGTGATCTGGCGATGCAGGAGGTCGAGCGCCGTGCGGCCGAACAGCTCGCCCGGCCTGCGGACCGAGGTGAGCGGCACGATCGCCTCGGCCGCGAAGTCGATGTCGTCGTAGCCCACGATCGCGACATCCTCGGGAACGCGCACCCGACCGGAGCGCAGCAGCACGTGCAGCATGCCGACGGCCACGAGGTCGTTCGCGGCGAAGATCGCGTCGGGCATGGGCCTCCTGCGTTCGAGCAGCTGGGCCGCCGAATCACGACCCGCCTTGATCGTGCGGTCGTCGATCTCGAAGACCTCGAACTCGACATCCGGCGCGGCGCGTGCCGCTCGGCGGGCGCCCTTGAGCCGGTCGGCGACGCTGTCGAGGTCGAGAGGGCCGCCGACGAACATGATGCGCTTGCGGCCGAGCTGGATGAGGTGGTCGACGGCGAGGCGCCCGCCTTCGACATCGTCGACCGAGACCGACGAGCATTCAACGCCATCCCGGTGCGTGTCGATGAGAACGATCGGGATGCCGCGCTGACGCAGCCCGTTGAGTCGTCGCGTTGAGTCCTTGAGCGGCGAGAGCAGGAGCCCTTTGATCCGCTGGGCTTCGAAGAGGTCGAAGAAGCGCTCCTCACGCTCGCTCGAGCCAGCGGTGTTGGCGATCAGCACCGAGTAGCCTGACTCGGCCGCTCGATCCTGCACGCCTTTGGAGAAGTCGAAGAAGAACGGGTTGCCGACTTCGAAGGTGAGGTGGCCGATGGTGTCGGATTCGCCAACGCGGAGTGCCCGCGCCGCGGAGTTGCCCACGTAGCCGAGCTCGCTGATGGCCGAGCGGATACGCTCCGCAGTGGCGGCGGCAAGCTTGTCGGGGTGGTTGAGGTAGTTGGACACGGTGGCCGGTGAGACCCCAGCGTGCGTGGCGACCTGCCGAAGACCGGTCTGCGACATCGCTGCCCCTCCCTCTCACCGAGGCGATGTGTGCCTCGGCTTGTAACGCTTCAAGTGCCGAAATCTCTGCTTCCGCCATCATCCTACAAATCGACTTGCCGTTTTCGATTGAATCGTTCTAATATGCGTTCAACACCCATTAGTGTTCTGCATCACCCCCACGAACAAGGAGAAACGATGAAGTTTCAGTTCAAGCGCTCCCGTGCAGCAGCGGCGCTGGCGATCGTCACGGTCGCCGGACTCGCCCTCGCGGGATGCTCGACATCCACGAGCACCACTAGCTCGGGGTTGACCACCGACCCGACTCAGATCAAGGGGAGCATCACGTTCAGTACGTGGTGGGCCTACGCCAATCAGAAGCTCGTCGACGGCTTCTCCAAGGAGTATCCGAACGTCAAGGTGAAGCTCGACTTCACGGCGATCGACACGTACCCGACCAAACTGCAGGCCCTCGCATCGAGCGGTGACCTGCCCGACGTCTTCGCCGCCCAGAACGCGTCGCTCGTCGACCTCCAGAAGGCCGGCCAGCTCTACAACCTCAAGGACGCGTTGGCTACCGCGCCATACGACGGCAAGGCGAAGACCTGGGGCGGCAGCTTCAACGCCTCGCTCCTCAAGGGCGCCAATGCCACCCTCGACACGTCGAAGGGCGAGACCTGGGGCGTTCCGTTCAACGCGATCAGCGTCGCATCCATCTACAACAAGGACATCTTCGACAAGGTGGGGATCAAGGTTCCGACGACCTTCGCCGAGTTGCTCTCGAACTGCACGGCGCTGAAGGACGCGGGATACATCCCGATGTCGCTGACGGGTGCGGTGTGGGGCACCTGGTGGACCTCCCTCGCCTGGGACCAGACCATGAACGGCGAGAAAGTAGCGGACTTCTCGGTCTCCGATCCGAACTACATCAAGGGCTTCCAAATCGTCCAGAAGATGGCGAAGGCCGGCTGCTGGACCGACAGTCAGGTCACGACGGACATCGCAGCCGAGACGTCGCTGTTCCTGCAGAAGAAGACCGCGCAGTTCGTCAGCGTTCCCGAGAACTTCCTCGCGAGCGTCGTCAAGGGGGCCGACTTCAAGCTCGGGACCTACGTTCTGCCGGCGCTCGACGGTAAGGACCCGAACCGGATTCTCGGTGGCGGCAACGCCAATGTGCTCGTCGTCAACAAGGCCTCGAAGAACCTCTCCGCGGCCGTCGCTTTCGCGAAGTACCTCACCTCGACCAAGGTCGAGACGGATCTCGCGTCGAGCCAGTTCACCATTCCGAGCCTCGACATCAACCTGAGTTCCGGCAACCCGCTCATGGCGGCGTACCTCGAGGCGGCCGGTCACGGCTTCACCGATTCGTCGACCTACCTGCCGAACTTCTCGACCGCGGGATACACCACATACTCGACGGAGATCTTCCCCAACCTGGTTCTGGGAAAGATCACCCCCGAGCAGGCTGCTCAGCAGACTGAAGGCCTCTTCCAGAAGTAGCGAGCTCCGTCGGTGGGCGATCCATCTGGGATCGCCCACCGACGCCCGTCCACCCCCGTTCGCGAAGGAGCGACATGTCACGGATAGCTTCCGAGCGACGGCGATCCCGTCTACTCGGTCTGCTGTTCGCCGCTCCGGCGATCGCCTTGCTGTTCCTCTTCCTGATCTGGCCGATCATCACGGGCATCGGCTACAGCACGACGAGCGCGTCCGGGTACGGGGACAAGACTCCGGTCGGCGCTGACAACTACGTCCGTGCGATCCAGGATCCGGATCTCTACGCGGCGCTCGGCCGCAACATCATCTTCGCCGTGATCGTGGTCGTCGCCTCCATCACAATCGGATTCGTCCTGGCCTACTTCTTGTACATGAAGATTCGGGGATGGCGCGCACTCCAGGTGCTGCTGATGGTGCCGTACATCATGCCGGTGGTAGTCACGGCGCTGCTGTGGCAGTTCATGCTCGAGCCGGAGAACGGCCTCGTGAACGCGGCGCTGCGCGCCGTGCATCTGAACGCCCTCGCCGGGCCCTGGCTGACCGGCGAGGGTACGGCTCTTGGCACGGTCTCGCTCGTGCAGGTCTGGGTCACCGTGCCCTTCGCGATGCTGCTCATCTTCGGGGCGCTGATCGCTCTCGATCATGAGGTGCTGGAGGCGGCGGAGATCGACGGCGCGGGAACCTTCACCAGGATGACGCGCATCGTGCTGCCCATGGTGCGGCCGACCATCGTGCTCGTGGCGGTAGTACTGAGCGTTCAGCTGTTCCGATCTTTCGACCTGGTCTACCTGCTGACTCGCGGCGGGCCGATCAACTCGACCACGATCGCCACCCTCTACGTCTTCGTGCAGGGCTTCATCAACAACGAGTACGGCTACGCCAATGCCGTGGGCATTGTCATCGGAGCGGTGCTGGTCGCCCTCGCCCTGCTGCCTCGGCTCTTCTCCCGCCGAGCGGCATTCAGGGAGAAGGCGAACCATGGCTGACACCATCGTCCGGTCGCGCACCCGCCTCCGGCGTCGCGTCCCGCGGGCGGCCAGTTGGGTGCTCTGGGGCTATGGGGTGATCTCGATCTACCCGCTCGTGTGGCTGGTGATCCAGTCCTTCCGGCAGGACGGCGAGATCCTGCGCAGCCCGTGGGGGCTCCCGGCCAGCCCGAACCTCAACGGCTACCTAACCGCGTTCCAGACGACGCCCCTCGCCCAGTATTTCCTCAACAGCCTGTTGGTGACCTTGAGCGTGGTCGTTCTCTCGGTGGTCTGCTGCGCAGGAGCGGGCTATGCGTTCTCGCGCCTACGCTTTCCGGGAAGCAACGCGGTCTTCGCCACCTTCCTCGGCGTGCTCGTCGTGCCTGCGCCGGTGCTCCTGCTCCCGGTCTTCCTGATCTCGCGCGACCTGGGCATCCTCAACAGCTACGTCGGGCTCATCGGCCCCTATGTGGCGGGCACACTGCCGATCGGCGTGTATCTGATGAAGACCCACTTCGACGCCATCCCGGATTCGTTCGTCGAGGCGGCCTCGATCGACCGCGCTTCACCGTGGCAGACCTTTCGCATGGTGATGCTGCCTCTGATCGGCCCGGCCGCCGCCACGGTGGCGGTGCTCGCCTTCATGGCGGCGTGGAACGAGTACATCTACGCCTTGGTGTCGATCCACAGCCCCGAACTGTTCACCCTTCCGATCGGCATCGCCGATCTCGGAGCGAAGAAGTTCATCTACGGCTACGCCCCTGTGTTCGGCGCGATGGTGCTCACGGCGCTGCCGGTGTACATCGCCTTCGTGGTGGCGCAACGCTCGTTCATCCAATCGCTCACGATCGGCGGCGGCGTCAAAGGATGAACGTCTACGACCTTATGACCGATGGCCGACCCGAGCCCCTCGAGATCGACTCCGCGAATCCGGTGTTCTCGTGGCGACTCGGCTCCGAGATCGCGGGCGACGATCCGGTGCGGACGCACATCACGGTCGAGCGCATGCACATCGACGGCGCGACCACGGTGGTGTGGGATGCGGTGGTTCCTGCTTCGGACACCGCTGTCGCGTATGAGGGTGATGCGCTCGGGGCGCGCGCGTCATACCGCTGGATCGTGTCGGTCGAGGGCGCGCGTTCCGCGGGCACGGCCGTCGGGCGCTTCGAAACCGGAGTGCGCGACCCCGCGGCATGGACGGCGGTTTGGATCACCCGCGATTCGCGCCTTCGGGTTTCGGATGGCGGAGAGTCCCCGCCCGTGGTTGGAGCGACGATTCCGCGTTCGTTCCGCACCATGTACTCGTCGCCGCCCTCCCAGTTCCGGCGCGCCTTCGACGAGGAGCGCACAGTGCGCCGCGCGCGCCTCTACGTGTCGGCGCGCGGCGTCTACCGGGCATGGATCAACGGCCGGCGGGTCGGTAACGACGAATTGACACCAGGGTGGACCCGTTACGAGTCGCGGCTGGAATACCAGGCATACGACGTGACCGCATTGCTGGAGCCGGGCCGCAATGCACTGGCGGCCGTCGTGGCCGACGGCTGGTGGAGCGGCTACCTCGGGTACAACACGCGCCGCCAGGCCGATCAGTACGGCGCGCGCACAGAATTCATCGCCGAGCTCCACCTCGAGTTCGACGACGGCACCTCGCGCGTGGTGGCGACCGGTGCCGGCTGGAAGGAGAGCGCCGGCGTCATCGTGATGTCGGACCTCCTGATGGGTGAATATCACGACCCCGGTCGTGACAGCGGGCTATGGACCGCAGCCGGCTTCGACGACAGCGCCTGGCGGCCCGTTGTCGAAGCCGGCACCGGCACCGGCACGCTCTCGGGCCAGCTCGCGGAACCGGTGCGCGCCCTCGTCGAGATGCCCGCCATCCGACTCTCTCAGACCGGCTCGGGGCACCACATCGTCGACTTCGGCCAGAACCTCGTGGGACGGGTGCGGCTGCAGCTGCGAGGCCAACCTGCGGGCCGCGTCGTTGAACTGCTTCACGGCGAGATGCTCGACGGCGGCTCGGTGTACACCGCGAATCTGCGCACCGCCGAGTCGCGCGATGTCGTCGTCACGACGGGCGCAGTGCTCCAGGAGTTCGAGCCGTTGTTCGCCCTTCACGGCTTCCGCTATCTCGAACTGCGCGGTCTGATCGGCGAACTGCGGCTCGCCGATGCGGTTGCGATCGTCCTCGGCTCCGACACCCCGACCACGGGCGGGCTGTCGACCGGCAATGATCTTGTCAACCAACTGCACTCCAACATCCTGTGGGGTCAGCGCGGCAACTACGTCGCGGTTCCCACCGACTGCCCGCAGCGCGATGAGCGTCTCGGCTGGACCGCCGACACACAGGTCTTCGCCCCCACGGCGATCTACAACAACGATGTGCACGCCTTCCTCGATCGTTGGCTTCGCGATCTCGCGGCGAGCCAGGACCCCTCGGGCAGAGTTCCGGATGTCGCGCCCGTGCCCCCGACATCGCACAACTTCGACGTGGCCGCGCCCGGGTGGGGCGACGCAATGGTCATCGTGCCCTGGACACTGTACGAGACATACGCGGACCGCGAGCTGCTCGCGCGGAACTACCCGCACATGCGGGGGTGGGTCGAGTACGTCGGGGCGAGTAACCCCGGAACGCTCTGGGAATCGGCCCTAGGGAACAACTACGGCGACTGGCTTTCCTCCGGCGCCGAGACGCCGAAAGCCGTGGTGGCGGCTGCGTATCGCATCCGCTCGGTCGACCTGCTCGCCCAGGCGGCATCGGTGCTGGGATTCGACGACGACGTGGAGCGCTACCGAGCCTCGGGTCGGCAGCTTCGCGAGCTCTTCGTCGACAGGTTCGTCGACGAGGACGACCACGTGCACGGACGCACCCAGAGCAGCTATCTGTTCGCCCTCGCCTGGGACCTGCTGCCCGAAGAGCGCCGCGTGCGCGCCGCGGATCACCTCGTCGTCGAGGTCGAGAAGACCGGGCGACGACTCACCACCGGCTTTCTCGGAGTCAACCTGCTCTGCCCGGTGCTCGAGCGGATCGGCAGACCGGACCTGGCAGTGGCAATCCTCCTCCAGCGCGAGTTCCCCTCGTGGGGCTACTCGATCGACCGGGGCGCCACCACGATCTGGGAGCGCTGGGACGGCTGGACCGAGAGCGCCGGCTTCCAATCCATCGAGATGAACTCCTTCAACCACTACTCGCTCGGATCCGTCGGCGAGTGGCTCTACCGGTCGATCGGGGGCATCGGCCAGGCGGAGGGCTCCGCCGGATTCCGCACCCTCCGCATTGCCCCGCTCGTCATGTCCGAGCTCGGGCCGGTGTCGACCTGGTTCGAGTCACCGCGCGGCCGAGTCGAGGTCGCGTGGGAGGTCGACCAGGAGGACGCCCGGCTCGCGGTTCTCGTGCCGCCGGGAACCTCCGCCGACGTGCGCTTCGGCGACATCGAGACTCATGTCGGTTCGGGCTTCCACCAGTTCGCCACCAGCGTCGAGGTACTCGATGCGACCGTCAGATCCCCATTTCCAGTTCAACGGTGAATAGAGGATGCAATGAAAAGAACCTTCCTGGTGCTGGCGACGACTGTCGCCCTCGCCGCGGCCAGCGTGGTCGTCTTCGCGTCACCGGCGGCGGCCACCAATACCGCCTTCTACGTGAATAACCAGTCCGGCTCCAACTGCAGTGACGGGGGCTCGGCGACGATCACCCAGCCCTGGTGCACATTCGGCCCGATCAACAGACACGGTGCCTTCGGCGCCGGCGACAGCATCCTGTTGGCGCGGGGGGCGACCTGGAACCAGCAGATGAATCTGTCCGGCTCGGGAACCTCAGCCAGCCCGATCAGCGTGACCGCATACGGAAGCGGTGCCAACCCCAAGATCCAGCGCAATGATTCGGTGGATGACCGAGGCATCAAGCTGGTCGACGGCGACTACTGGAGCTTCAGCAACCTCGAAATCTCGCACGCCGCCTCGGGGCTGCTCGCCTACTACGACACCATCGGTCACAACGGGCTCAACATCAGCAACGTGTACGTGCACGACATCAAGGGCATCATCTTCTACACGAACGGCTCGACGAGCACCCATATCGCCAGCGCGGACGCTGACAACGTTCGGAACTCCTCGGGCATCCAGATCACCGGCAAGTACACGACATTCTCGTCGACGGACTCCTTTCTTCGTGGCGTGAGGATCGACAACGTCACGGGTGATCACAACTTCGACACGGTCGGCATCGACATGCTCGGACCGGAGTCGGAGCAGGTCCAGTCGAACGTGGGCGGAAGCGGCGGTGCCGGGGCCAACATGGTGCAGGACGTGGTGATCGATCACCTCGCCAGTCACGACGACAACTGGGGATGCGACGAGGCCCTGCGCCTGTTCACCGTCAAGCACGCGGTAGTGATGAACTCGAACTTCAACAACGAGGCCCCCTGCTTCAACGCCTCGGGAACGACCGTGGTCATCCTCGGGCACCTGGAAGACGTCTCGGTCGTGAACTCGGTCTTCAGCAACGTTCTCGACACCGGCGCGAACGATGAGGATGCATTGGACTTCGAGATCTTCAACAACAACGTGCGTGCCCGGGACTCGCTCTTCGAGAACACGGCGGGATCGGCGATGTCGTTCCTCAAGCTGGGCGGCCGCACCGGCGACTACTCGACCAACAACGAATCGTCCGCGAACGTGTTCATCAACAACGGTGTGGCGAAGGGTTATGCGCCTCTCCTCGTGCTGAACGGTGCGGGTGGCGCATCCATCAGCGGAACGATGCGCGACAACATCAACGTCAACACCAACCTCTTCTATGATCAGGGGTTCGGATTCGGCGGCTTTTCAACGGTCAACAACCAGACGCTGTCGAACGGATCTGGGAACGTGTTCTTCGCCGCTGCCGACTTCTCCGGAGTTCAGGGGCAGAACGGGTGGAGCTACCAGAGCTTCAACGGTTCGAGCTACTCCAACCTGGTGTACGACAGTGCAGCGAAGAAGTGGACGCCTTCCGGGCAATCCGTGCCCGAGATCACCCAATTCGACCAGCATCCCGACACGACCTCCGGCTGGGTGGCTCGCGCCTGGACCGCGCCGGCCAGTGGCACCGTGAGCCTCCGCGGCCGGATCCTCAAGTCCGACAACGCCGCGGGCGGCAACGGCGTGCTGGCACGCATCACCAAGAACGGCACGCAGATCTGGCCGGCGACGGGCACCCAGCTCATCGCCGCCGGGGACGAGTACACGGGCGTCGGTTACGCCCTGGACGGTGTCTCGGTCAGCGCAGGGGATGTGATCCGATTCGAGACGAACAACAACGGCGACTCCTCGTACGACAAGGCCAGCTGGACTCCCAGCGTGTCCTACACGGCCAACTCCACCCAGGCGTACAGCTGGGGGTTCAACGGGGGCCAAGAGGAGGGCTGGTCGGTGTTCGGCGCCACCACCTCGACCGCGACGGGAACCGATCTCAACTCGCTGAACCTCACCTCGACCGGCAATGATCCGCGCGCCTTCTCGCCCGACAAGCTGCAGGTGAACGCATCGGCCGTGCCGACAATCACCGTGAGGATGAACAACGGAACGACCGACACCTCGGGGAAGATCTACTTCGTGACTGGCGCCGATACGACATGGAACGAGACCAAGTCGGTCGCCTTCACCGTCGCCGCGTCGAGCGGATACACGAACTACAGCGTCAACATGGCTGCGAACGCAGCCTGGGCCGGCACCATTAGGCAAATCAGAGTCGACCCGATCACCGTGTCCGGCCCAACGAGCATCGACAGCGTCACGCTGACGGGTTCCGGAGCGCTCTACACCGACAGGCTGTCCGCCGCCGGCTTCGAGGATCCTTCCGCCGACTTCTACACCTACAACCCGGCCGGCGCGTGGGTCTTCACGGGATCGACGGGAGTCCAGCGGAACCTCAGCGCCTTCAGCGGTTCACAAGGAGCGCCGGAAGGTCAGCAGACCGCATTCGTTCAGGGCACCGACTCGGTCAAGCAGACGCTGAACATGTCTGCCGGATCGCACACGGTGAGTTTCAGCGCGGCCAGACGCACCAACAATGGCGGCGTGCAGCAGCTCGACTTCTATGTGGACGGCACGAAGATCAACAGCACATCCTTCTCGCCGTCGAGTGGGACGTTCCAGACGTTCACCACGCCCAGTTTCACCACGAGCGCGGGAAGCCACGTATTGGAGTTCCGGGGAACCAACGCGGGAGACAACACGGCTTTCGTTGACGCCGTGAGCCTTCAGTAGATTCACAGGACTCAGCAGCGATGAGGAGCCCTGAGCCAATGAGGTCCAGGGCTCTTCGTACGCCGCTGGCCTGCAGCTGGATTTCGACAGCGTGGGTCATTGAGCTGGCGGATGCCGGACTGACGAAAAATTGTTGAACGAGCCCAGCAGTCACGCGGAACCTCGTCCAGTTTCGCGTCCCCCGGGCGTCCCCCCCCGGGATGACAATCCTGCAACTCGGGGTGCGCCCAGCAAGGCTCTCATCGCGTGAGGCGCAGATTCTGAGCGCAGTCGGGGGTCTCGTAATGAATAGGTCGTCAGTTCGATTCTGACAGGTGGCTCTCCAAAAGGCCCTGATCAGGCCGCTGATCGCCGGGCGACCGACTCTCCCGTTCAATTTCGCGTGTCCCCCCGGCGTCCCCGTCACGACCGATTCATTGAGAATGAAGTGGCATGAGGGGTGGTCCCACAACACACAGAATCCCGAGGGCTTCTGTGTTCAAGCTCGCGACGATACCTTCGTCTCGTGGCGCGCGCAGGCCGATCTCGTTCCGAGGGAGAAGCGGCGCGCCGGCAGCGTGCCGCTTCCAGACAATCACCTGCCGCTCCGCAACCGCAGGAATCACAATTGACGTCGGCGGAACTCTGGCATCGATCACGCGCCGGAGCGCGCGCCGGGCGAGGGTTCCGATTTCAGGACGCCGCTGGCACCGCCATAGCGATCGACGCCTGGGTCAACCCCCAGAGTCCTGGTTTTCGACTTGTGCCCGAGGGATTTGACGACTTCTCAATCCACGTCGACGGTGGAATCTTGCACCTGCAGATCAAATCGCGTCGTGCAGGTTCGGGCCCATACACGCGGGCCGATCTGCGCTCCCTAGTCGCCGACGTTCTCGCAGACCACATGAGGAGACGGGACACGGACGCGTTCGGCCCGTCGACACTGGTGATCGAGTTGCCTGCGGACGGCGTGAGCATTGCCGACGTGGGCGGCGAACCTTCACCCGCGGAAGTAGGGGAGTTGGTCAGAGAGGTCGCCGA
>Ga0068855_100006142_pt1 | contig 14644 bp, 13 predicted proteins | sample KBSCornC52_FD_66592 | JGI IMG/M metagenome (GOLD analysis project Ga0068855, IMG submission 66592) | Corn rhizosphere microbial communities from Kellogg Biological Station, Michigan, USA - KBS Corn C5-2 | ecosystem: Host-associated > Plants > Roots > Rhizosphere > Soil ... | reverse complement strand
ATTGAAACCCCGTCGGTTGAGGCGCTGGAGGTCATTGCGGCCAAGGGTGTGGTGGACAAGGAAATTTACGTCCTCAACCGCCTACAGGCCGACGAGGATGATAAGAACGAAGCCCGTCTGGCGCTGCATTTCGACCAGACGGTGCCGTTGGCGCGCTATGTCGCGCAGCATTTCAATGATCTGGTTTTTCCATTCAAACGCTATCAGATGCAGCGCGTCTGGCGCGGTGACCGCCCGCAGGACGGTCGATTCCGTGAGTTTTACCAGTTTGATGTGGACGTGATCGCAGTGGATAACCTGCCGCTGCACTTCGATGCGGAAATGCCGCTGATTATTTATGATTTGCTGCGCGAGCTTGGTGTCGAAGGTGTGCGGCTGCATATTTCCAACCGTAAGGTTTTACAGGGTTTTATGGCGGGGATTGGCATTGCGGATGCCGCGCCAGTGGTGCGGATTTTGGATAAGCTGGATAAAGTGGGCGCGAAGGGCGTAGCAGAGCTATTAAAACAAAGTGGTTTGGTGAATGCTGCACAAATTGAAAAGTGTTTGGGGCTGGCAGCAATACAGGAATCGGATTCTGCTGAACTGCAAAGTAAAATCAATATTTTGAATGTAAAAAATGACATATTGAATGAAGGCATTCAGGAATTATCTTTTGTTCTGGATTATTTAAAAGGTTTGCCGCGCGGCGCTGTCATCGCGGATTGTTCGATTGCGCGTGGATTGGATTATTATACCGGCACGGTTTACGAGGGCCGCTTTATGGATGATCCGGGTTTCGGTTCCGTCGTCGCGGGCGGCCGTTATGATGATCTGGCGAGTTCATATATCAATAAAAAATTACCCGGCGTGGGCATTTCACTGGGCGCGACGCGGCTGTTTAGTAAGCTTTTAAAAGAAGGCAAATTGCCCGCGCTGGCCCCGTCGCCAACACAGGTTTTAGTGATCCTACCATCCGAAGAATTGCGCGGCGAAGCGCAGGGTATGGCGCAAAAACTGCGTGCGCGCGGCATGAATGCCGAGGTCTATCACGCGCCGCAAAAATATGACCGCCAATTGGCCTATGCGAATAAAAAACAAATTCCCTATGTCTGGTTTCCGGACAGCGGTACCGTGAAAAATATGGCAACGGGCGAGCAAATGGACGCGGACGCGCAAAACTGGATGCAGCCTACGTGATGGAAAATTTAATTTATATTCCCGGGCGGATTACGAGTGAAGAAGACGCTGCAGCTTATCATGAAATAGATGCCCATGCGATTGAAATGGGAGGCCAGCCGTACCGGCGTGAGTTATTTGGCATCCGCGTGAAGCATGGTGATGACATCCGCGGCCTGGTCGGCGGATACATCGCATGGGATTGGCTATACATTGATACTTTGTGGGTGAAGGCGCCACAGCGGCACCGGGGCATTGGCACTGAACTCATGCGGCGCGCAGAGAGGGTGGCGCGTGAGGGCGGTATGATCGGCATTCATCTGTGGACGCAAGCTTGGCAAGCATCGGAGTTTTATAAAAAGTTGGGCTATGAAGAATTCGCGCGTTTTGATGATTTTCCCAAGGGGCACCAGCGCATCGGGTTGCGGAAGTATTTATAATTCGCTCTTGCGATTTCAAAAAATAATCCAATATGGATGGTATGACTTTAACAACTCCTATTCATGCTGGTACGCGTATTGGACATGTACACCTAAAGGTTGCGGACATCGATCGCGCGCTGGATTTTTATTGCGGCGTGCTGGGTTTTGAAATCACACAGCGTATGGGTGCAGATGCCGCTTTTATTTCCGCAGGCGGATATCATCATCACATTGGCTTGAATACCTGGGAAAGCCGCGGCGGCTTGCCGTCCGCGCCCGGCACGACGGGTTTATTTCACACAGCGATTTTATATCCCATGCGCGCCGCCTTGGCGGATGCGCTACGGCGATTGCAGGCCGCGAACATTCATCTGGATGGTGCATCCGATCACGGCGTGAGCGAAGCGTTGTATTTGCGCGATCCAGATCAAAACGGCGTGGAACTTTATTGGGATCGGCCTCAATCCGAATGGCCGCATAACACAGAGGGCGGTCTTGCCATGGTTACGCGGCGCTTGGATTTGCAGAATTTATTATCGGAACCTGCGCTTTAGAAATGGATTTCATACTCCAGTTTAACGCGTGCGGCGGAATTTGATGCTGCATCACTGATGCCGACGTAATAGGCGGCTTCGTATTTCAAATTCGGCAACAGATGTCCGTAAACCGCGGGACCGATGTAATGCTCCTGGTTTTGAAAGCGGTCGTTGGCGCTGGCAGTGCCAAAATCGCTTTGAATTTCAAAGCCGGGTTGGACGTATTCATTCCAGCGGTAGCGCGTGGACCAGGCAAAATTCCGGTCTGGTGCTGGGCCGGAATGGCGGCCGATTTCCTGTTCGATGCCCACGTTCAACATATGCGTGAAACGCCCGGTATCTTTTTGCAATAACAGTTTCAATTCCAGCGCGTCCGGATCATCCTTTTGCACCGCGTGGACATAGGTCGCTAGCATGCCGACATCGAGCCAATATTCACCTTGTGGTAAAAATTGAAAACGGTTCTCCCATTCGACGGCATCTGTCTTCCAGCTTTCATCCGGATTTTTTTCGTAACTGCCGGTGATTGAGGTAACCCAGTAATTATTCACCCCCCATTCAATTTCGGTTTGCTGTTCGGCGATATTGTTTTTATCGTGGTGATGATCGAACGTATTATTGCCGTTATATTCCAATGAAATCTCGCCGGGTTCCGCAATGGGCGAATAGATTTCATCAATCGCCAAAGCGGGGCGGACGGTGAAAATGAGCGCAGCAAAAGCCGCTGCGGAAAGCGCAGTGTAACGTGACATGGATTTTTCCTGTGGGTTGGGGTTGGATTATTTTGCGGTGATGGTGCCGGTGGTGGCGTGGTCGAAATCATTCACATAACTATAATGACCGGCATCCAGTGGACCCACGAAAACGGTGATCTCGCCATGCGGCGTGACGACTTTTTCGCGGTTCAAAGTTGCGCTTTCAAATTCGGCCGGTTTGTCGCCGAGGTTTTTCACGGTCACTTTAACTTTCTGGCCTGCAGGCACAACGAGTTCCGTAGGCGACCAGACGTGGTCTTTCAACGTAATGGTATAGTCAGACTGTGCCTGACTATTTGTAGACGATGCGGGCGCGTCAGCAGCTTGCGCGGCGGCAAAGGTCGCCAGCTGGATGGCGGCGAATAGGGCGGCGAGTTTTTTCATGGTTTCTCCAAGGGTTAAAAAGATTGATTGAGAATTTATGCGCGGCTGGTGTTGCTCGGCATGATAGCGGCAAAATTGCGCGCCATCACAACCAGCGCCGCAATCGTGCCCGCAAAAAACAGCAACTGGATACCCGTCGGTGTCGCGCTATAGCCCATGAAAGCGGACAGGGCTTTCCCGATCCAGCTTTCATTGCTGATGATGCGGCTGGTATCCCATACGCGGTTGCCGAATTCCGGCAGCCAGCCTGCGGCGACCAGGTAATTTGCGGCCTTGCCTGCCATACCGGCGGCGATCAACATCATTAAAACATTAGTGGCGGCAAACAATTTGCCGAGAGGAATTCGCACCATGCCCAGGTACATCACCGCGCCCACGCCGCCCGCGCATAACAGGCCCAGAATGCCACCGATAAACAAAGGCGCGCTATGGTCCGCACTGGCCAACAAACTTTGCATAAACAGAACGATTTCAGAACCTTCACGCAAAACGGTGGTGGCGGAAACAATCGCCAGCGCGGACAGCGGTTTAATGCCCAGGGTAATATCACGGCCGAGTTGTTTACCTTCCGCCGCCATTTCCTTGCCGTGGCTGCCCATCCAGACGACATGCCAGGACAGCAAGCCGACCGCGAACAGTAGAACGGCTGCGTTAAATAACTCTGCGCCAACGCCGCCCAAAGAGTTGCTGAGCGCGCCGGTGAAAATCGCCAAAATTCCTGCGCCCGCCGCGCCAACACCGATACCCGCCATAATATAACGTCCGCGCTGGGCGACGCCGCGTGTCGCCGCCAGGATGACAGTGATGACCAGGGCGGCCTCCAGGGCCTCACGGAAAACTAATAGAAGGGCTGCAAGCATGGCGGGACTCCAGATTGAGAATGGTTATCATTCCTAATCCCATCCGGCCTAGGGTGTCAACAGGCTTTTTATAAATTGTTTTTGTGAAAAACGCCGCCACAAGTCGGCACAGGCACACCCGTAGTGCTGGGCAAGGACAAAGGCAAATTCAGCACATGCCGTACGGGAAGATAGCCCCATGCTTGGGATTCCAATGCATCGCCATCCCAACCCATATCGTTGATATCTTTTACGGTCGCGGGCGTAGCGGCTGCAATCCGTGTCATTAAATACTTGTTTTTCCGTCCGCCGCCAGTGATGTACCAGGTGCGCGGTACGGCGGGAAAAAGCTCGGCTGATTTCGCAATCGCACGCGCGGTAAATTCCGTGAGCGTTGCGATGGCGTCATCTGGCATCAAATTTGAAACGTCGCATAATGTTTTAAAGTGATTGCGGTCGAGCGATTTCGGTGCGGGCAATGCAAAAAATTCATCAGCTAGCCATGTTTTTAATAACGCTTCATTCACATTGCCTGTGGCGGCGATGCCGCCATCCATATCATGCGGCAGGCCAAAAAATTCCTGCATCGCATCATCTATCAAGGCAGAACCAGTGCCAATATCACAGGCATATATTTCATCATCCGGGCCTAAATAGGTTACATTTGCAACGCCGCCGATATTGACGATGGCGCATGGCTTTTCCCAAGCGCTCGCGATTGCTGCGTGATAAAGCGATGCAATGGGTGCGCCTTGCCCACCCGCCGAAACATCGGCGCTGCGGAAATCATTGACGACATCAATACCGGTCGCCGCAGCCAGACGCGCGCCGTCGCCGATTTGCAAGGTTTTACGGTTGGCGGGATCATGAAAAATCGTCTGGCCATGGAACCCGATGATATCTATTTCATCCGCGCGCTTACCCATTTGTGTGAGCAGAATATCAACCGCCTGAGTGTGAAGATCCGTTAATTCTTGTTCAATTTCGGACAGCGCCGCATGGTCCGGCACATCCGATGCATCATCCGGATTGCCCATCACGGCCATCAACCGCCGCCGGAAATCGGTTGTGTAAGGCAGGGTAATGGCTTCGCCCGCCTGCACAAATCCATGGCCGTCGGTTTCGATATAGGCCGCATCCACGCCATCGCCCGACGTGCCGGACATCAAACCAATCGCGCGAAAAATTTGGGCGGACATGCAAACTCCTCTTGGTAATGTTAGGCCGAATTGTTATGGTCGCGCAATGACCCTGACATACAAATCTGAATTTCTGCGCGTACTGGACGAGCGCGGCTTTATCCACCAAATGACGGATGCGGCGGCGTTGGATGCGGCGCTGTGCAAAGGGCCTGTGACGGGTTATATCGGCTTTGACGCCACCGCGAACAGTTTGCATGTGGGCAATCTGGTTTCGATTATGCTTCTGCGCTGGCTGCAAAAAACCGGGCACCGGCCGATTACATTGCTGGGCGGCGCGACGACTAAGGTGGGTGATCCATCCGGCCGCGATGAAACGCGTAAACTATTGACGGATGAAGACATCGCCCAAAACATCGCGGGCGTTTTGAAAAATTATCAGCAGTTTATTGATTTCGATAACGGCCGCGCCATCCTGGCCAATAACAACGACTGGCTCGGCGAATTAAAATATATCGATTTCCTGCGTGAAGTGGGATCGCATTATTCCGTTAACCGTATGCTGGCGATGGATAGCGTGAAACTGCGGCTGGAGCGCGAACAAAATCTGTCCTTTATCGAATTCAATTATATGTTGATGCAGGGCTATGATTTTGTGGAATTGCACCGCCTGCACGGGTGCACCTTGCAAATGGGCGGCAGCGACCAATGGGGCAATATCGTCAGTGGCGTTGAACTCGGCCGCCGAATGAAGGGGCTGGAATTTTTCGGCCTCACGACGCCATTGGTGACTAAGGCTGACGGCAGCAAAATGGGTAAATCGGTTTCCGGCGCGGTGTGGTTGAGCGCGGATAAATTATCGCCTTATGACTACTATCAGTTTTGGCGCAACACAGCGGATGCCGATGTCGCGCGAATGCTGGCAACCTTCACCGAATTGCCGATGCCTGAAGTGCGGCGGTTGGGCGCATTGGGCGGCGCGGAAATTAATGAAGCGAAAAAAGTGTTGGCCTTTGAAGCAACAAGGTTATGTCATGGCGAGAACGCCGCCGCCGCCGCCGCCGAAACCGCGCGCGTAACGTTTGAAAGTGGCGTACTGGGCGGCGATTTGCCGACAGTTACGACAACGGCGGGTACGACGATTGTGGACTTGCTGGTGCAAAGCGGGCTGGCGGAGAGTAAAGGAGAAGCCAAACGCCTCATCGCCGGCGGCGGCGTGCGGTTGAATGACGAAAAAGTTTCAGATGAAGGCGCAAAATTGTTGGCCGAAAATTTATCCAACGGCGAAGCGAAATTATCGGCGGGTAAGAAGAAACACGCGATCATTAAAGTTTAACACCTGTATAATTTACATCGTTAGTGCAGGCTGTGGTTTTAGAGAATTATTTGCAGAATTTGTGGGCAGAAAGCGCGTATTGCAAGGCTGATCAAAAATAGGGGGCAAGTCTGCAGTACAACGACTAGCAATAAGATTTGCATGAAGCTCCAACGGATCTAAGGCATATAAAAGACTTTGCGTTTTTTCAAAATCCGGTTCATTAAGCGTAAATTTAAATTTTATTAATTGTGTAAGAGAATCAAGCTTAGGTTGCGCCATCGCAATCAGGGCTAAATCAAACTCCTCCGGAATTTCTCCATGTGTTTTTCTGCCGTTAGTGACGTTGTAAGAGTCAATAAAAACATGTGTTGCCTCATGCAGTAAGGTAAATAAATTTCGTTTAAATGTCTCTCTCTTTTGCCCTCGGTGATAACTGGGATTTAATAGAATCTCTATGGTTTCCTTTTCCGAGTTAAATCTTTCTCGAGCTTTATAGCTATCCTCTAACAAGGGATCGTATCCAACTTTAATTAATATACTAACGTCGAAGACTTTTAAAAATTTTTCTACAATCTTGCGAAGAGTATCTAATTGTTGTTTTGTTGAAAAATTCGGCCATCTTTGTGCAGCAAATAAAACATCAGTATCGTTCTCTAAATAGTCTTTAAATGTATTTAGATAGTCTAAGCGAGAATTTGCGGCATTCTGTGCTGTAGAATGATGCTGATAGACAAAGCAATAACGCCCAACCATAAATTGTTTATATGCTTCAATTCCATCCTGGCCATGCTGAGACAACACAGCAACGCCTGTTCTATAAAGCTCTCTGAATTCATCTCCAACGGCAGGCATATTTCCCCTAAATATTATAAAATAGTTAAAATCTATTCTAAATTATAATTCAGAAGGATGAAGGTTTTATGACAAGTAAAGAAAATGTTCTAACTGATTAGCGCCAAATAAGGGTTAATTAACCCTGCCTTACCTTAAAGCGCGGGTTTTTCTTGTTAATCACATACGTGCGGCCGCGGCGTTTGATCACGCGGCAGTTTTTGTCGCGGGTTTTCAAAGTTTTGATGGAATTGACGATTTTCATGATCTTGCTCGGGGCGTTGCTTTGCGATACTGGTTATTAGGAAGCGGCTGTATAGGGCTTTTGGCCCGCGGCTGTCAAGCAATTATTGCCGCAAACGGGGGAATTTATGTCAACCATGCCACTGCCAAACGCGACTGCACCAGCGGGCGGACCCCACGAACAACCCGCGGCTGACCAAAACGCCAAAACGGTCACAAAGCAGCTAGCCAGGGGTGATTTGCCGCCGCCCGAAACAGTGGATGTCACCCACGACCATGTTTATTGCGATGGTGCCGGGTACGGTGACGGTGAAGTTTATCACACCTGCGCCAATATTCCCGTTGCTCTAGGCCATCCGCGCGTATTTTTGACCATCCCGCCAGGCCAGGCGTTCGTGGATTGCACCTATTGCGACCGGCGGTTTGCTATGGCGGGTTAGGGCCTGGCATAGGTGGCACGCCAGCGGTAGATGCAGGGTCTTGCGGCGGTTGGCGGGTAAGTTTCTGTCTATTATTAAATAGATAACAATCAGTTTTAGCTAATGCACCAATTTTGGCATCTATTGTAGGATTGGTACAAGCAGTCTCAAATCTCTGCTGAGTATCGGCATTTAATTCCAGGCCAGCAGCCTTAAATGCAATTGCCGTTACTACGAAATTTTCATCTGTGCCGCTGATGTTAAAGGTATCATAATAATTATTACCATTAGCCTGCGCTTTTTGTTGTTTGGCCATTGCATCTATTACAGCGATTTTTGTGCTATGTTCAGTGGCTGGCCACAAAGAAATTGCCGTACTTTTACACACAACTTTCGACCTATCTGCAAATATAAATTCACTCTGCGTGGCGGAGTGCCGAACAGAGTAAGGCATATTATTCTCCTGCCAATCAACAAGGCTAGGGTCGTTCAATAGGGATTGAATTGTGTTATGTGCAACGCCTGAACGGCGAGCGATACTACTGATCATCAAGTAATTAGTGTAAATACGCCCATATTCCTCTCCAATGTCATTCGTCGCATGAATGCTATTCGCTGCAAAAAATCCTTGCGCCTTTTTGAAATTTTTATCACCCAAATTTTCCGCGTTATGCAGGTCATGAACATTCACAATGGTTTCAAATGCGCCCTCCGGCGTTCGGCTCAGCCAAAAACAATGCTCGTTTTCAGGAATGCCCAGTTGGTCAAATAAAAGTTTTTGTATTCTTTCGGTGGCTTCATGTTCTGTAACATTGTCATCAAAGCGCAAATACCAAAAGGCTTGTTGCGGCGTTGGATGATCTTCATGGGAGCAAGCATTAATCAAGTGACCAGCGATATGGGATGATAAAGCCTTAAAATTATCAAATCGCCCCGTATTCAAGCCGGGGATATCATACCCATGGTCCTTATTTGGATCCGGTGCGGGTATGCCGCTGACAACACCAACCGGAGATGGGGTGGGCGTTGAGGGCGGCGTCCAAGTTGGCACATCGGGTGCATAAGGCGTACTATCGGGAGGTGGGTTGGCGGCGGTCCTAAGTGCTGGGAAATCAAGGATCTCCCTTGGTTGTGTACCATTAAATGGGCCAACCCATCCGCGCCGTTCCATTTCGTCTATAATTGCCCGGGCTGGTTCATTTTCGATCCCCAATGTAAATTCAAGCGTACCAGGAGAAACCTGCCCTATTTGCGCGATCAGTCCTGCGGCGGCGGCAAATGCTACGTCATCGTATAGGGGGGCCGGTGCAGGCTCTGGAGGACTAAAGTCAAAAGGAAGTCTGGATGGCGGTGCCGGTGCGGTGGGTGGTGTATTAACTGGGCGCTGCGGTGCGGCAGCGGTTGCTCGCTCTCTCATTTTGTCAATTCTATCTTGTAATTCTTGTCTTCGCCTTGCTAATTCTTGCCTTGCTCTTGCCAATTCTTCCGCAACTGTTTCCGTTTCAGCGTTTTGATCCTGGGTTGAAGGGGTTTGAGCGCCAGCAGAAGACCTTTTATTAGGAGGTTGAGCGCCACGTCGGCTCAGGCTTGCTATGAAGTCATTAAGGCTAATAGTCCGATTAAAAAGTGCCTGAAAAATATCCTCCCCCAATGATCCGTCATGATTTTTTTCTAGCGCCGCTTGTTTAGCGACGGCCATCCTATATTCGTCATATCTTCTACGATTATCGTCATCCCCGACAATCTCAAAGGCTGTTTGAACTTCTCTATATTTTTCTTCGGCACCAGCATTTTTATTAACGTCTGGATGATATGCCTGTGCCAAACGATTACGAGCTTTTTTAATTTCCTCCGGACTTGCTGTGGAGACTACATCCAAAGCTTTATAATAATCTTTAGTGAAATCTAATTCTATTCCAAGCATGGAAGCTCCCAAAGATTATTCCGCACAGATTAACCTACATCTACTATACTTGTAATCCATTGCATTTTTGTGACAGATTGCAAAAAATTTAAAGAGTTTGCAGGTTGTACAAGATAGATTAGAGCATATGTATGGCTGAAAAAGCAAAGAAAAAACGCGTAGGGATGGTTGCGAAGACTGTCCGGGTCGCCCGGGTCGGCGCAGCTGCCGCTGGCGTGGCGGGGCAAGTGGCGGCCAACCGCATTGCGAATATAGGTCAGCATAAATCAACGGGGCAAACCAAGAACCGCTCCGCCAATGCGGCAGCGCTGCGTGCGGCGCTGGGACAACTGCGTGGGCCAATTATGAAGATTGCACAATTGCTCGCCACTATTCCTGATGCCTTGCCGGAAGAATATGTGGCGGAACTGCGCCAGCTTCAGGCACATGCGCCGCCGATGGGCTGGGCATTCGTGCGACGACGGATGGCGGCTGAATTGGGCGCGGATTGGCAGAGTAAATTCAAAAGTTTCGACCGTATAGCGGCCCATGCGGCGTCTCTCGGCCAGGTGCATAGAGCAACAGCACCGTCCGGCAGCGCATTAGCCTGCAAACTCCAATATCCGGATATGGCCAGCGTGGTGGAAGCCGACCTGGGCCAGCTGAAATTCCTGATGGGCATTTACGAAAATTTTGACAAGGCCGTGCGGGTTTCGGCTGCACATTCCGAAATTGCCGAACGTTTGCATGAAGAATTGGATTATATTCACGAAGGCCGCGCCATGAATTTATACGGCGCGATGTTGGCGGATGAGAAGGGCGTGCGCGTGCCGCAATGGCGATCCGAATTATCCACCGATAAATTGCTGACGATGACGTGGCTCGACGGTACGCCATTGATGGATTTCAAAACAGCACCACAAGCGCAACGTGACCGCATCGCGATGAATCTGTTCTGCGCCTGGTACGTGCCCTTTTATGAATACGGCGTCATCCACGGCGACCCGCATCCGGGAAATTATACGGTGGGTGATGGTGATATGATTAACTTACTTGATTTCGGCTGCATCCGGATTTTTGATGCCTCATTCGTGCGAGGTGTGATTGATTTGTATCGCGCGCTGGAGATCGGAGATAACGCGCTGGCGGTTTCGGCCTATGAAACCTGGGGCTTTAAAAAGCTGACCAAGGCACATATTGAAACGCTGAATATCTGGGCGCGGTTTTTATATGGACCCTTGCTGGAAGATCGGGCGCGATTGATCGGAGAACCCGACGGCACCGGCATTTACGGTCGTACCACCGCGATGCAGGTGCATCGCCAATTGCGCGAAATCGGGGGGGTGGAAATCCCGCAGGCTTTTGTCTTTATGGACCGCGCGGCGTTGGGGTTGGGGTCCGTGTTCATTCACCTGCGCGCGACGTTGAACTGGCACCGGGTGTTTCAAGAGTTGATCGCGGGATTTGACGAAATTAGCCTGGCAAATCGCCAAAAAGCCAAGCTAAAAGAGTTCAGCTTAAATATTCAGCATTGACTTTTAGGTGGCATTTTCGACGGAAAATATGCTATATTTGTGGCTGAGGAATTGATGGCATGCGAAAAACAAACGTTATATTAATCACAGGTGAGTTAGTGCCTAAGGATACTGTAGAGACGGTAATTCTTTTCTTAAATGAAAGACCCGCAAATATCGTTTTAGGACATTATGATGAGAAACATGGTTTGGAGCCCCAGTCATTTGCATGTCCAGAGTGTATACTTCGAGAAAGTGGTCTTTTGGATGGGCGAAACAATGAATTTCGGGAGCATGTTCGGGATATTTTGTTGGCTTGTTATCCTGGCCTTGCCGCAGTCTATCCAGATTTTCCAGATTCAGCGGGTGACTTAGCTTACGTTTACCCAGTTAGCACTGTAGACACCACCGCATATCACGCGGATCGACGACCTTCCTTGGGACGAAACCACAGACCAGATGGGGGGCCTGTGAAACATAATTTGACTGGCGCCACCACCGGTTCGACGACTAAATTTGCCCCATGAAACTTTTCGGCACAGACGGTGTACGGGGTAAGGCAAACCAAGGCGCGATGACGCCCCAGGCGGTTTTGAACCTGGCGATTGCCATCGCGACGCAACTGCCGCGTAAGTCCGGCGCAAATGCAGGTGGCGCGGCGCGGCCAAAGGTAATTATCGGCAAGGACACGCGCTTGTCGGGCTATATGATTGAATCCGCGCTAGAAGCGGGTTTTATCAGCACCGGCGTGGATGTCGTGCTGGTGGGGCCGATGCCGACGCCAGCGATTGCCCAACTGACGCGCTCGCTGCGCGCGGATTTGGGGATCGTGATTTCTGCTTCGCATAATCCTTATGAAGATAACGGTATTAAGGTCTTCGGCGCGGACGGCTATAAAATTTCCGACGAACTGGAAAGCGCGATTGAGCGGAAATTCACGGACCTGTCTGAAAACGACTTGGCTGCGCCCATCGCACTCGGCCGGGCGACGCGCCTTGAGGATGCCTCAGGCCGCTATATCGAATTTGTAAAATCATCACTGCCGCGTGGCGCGCGTTTGGATGGGCTGCGGATTGCGCTCGATTGTGCCAATGGCGCCGCGTATAAAGTCGCGCCGCGCGTGCTATGGGAACTCGGCGCGGAATTGATTACCATTGGCGATCAGCCGGATGGCCTGAACATTAACGCGGGTTGTGGTGCAACAGATCCGCGCGCGCTGCGGCAGGTTGTGACGGATTATAAAATGCATATTGGCGTGGCATTGGACGGCGACGGCGACCGTCTGATTTTGGTGGATGATAAAGGTGCGGTGGTGGACGGCGATCAAATCCTGGCGCTGTTAGCAACGCAGATGCAGCGCGCGGGCACGCTGTCGCGCAATGTGATTGTTGGGACTGTGATGGCGAATTTGGGGCTGGAGCGTTATTTGCAAATCCTGGGGCTGAATTTGTTGCGCGCCAATGTCGGCGACCGTTATGTGACGGAGGCCATGCGCGAAGGCGGATACAATCTGGGCGGCGAACAGTCCGGCCACATTGTCATGTCGGATTTCGCCACGACGGGGGATGGCCTGGTTGCGGCATTGCAAGTTTTAGCCATTCTTGCGGCGGCCCAGCGTCCCGCGCATGAAGTTTTAAATCTCTTTGATGCGGTGCCGCAGCAATTGCAAAACGTGCATTACGTGCGCGGCGCCAATCCGCTGGCGAATGATAACGTCCAGCGCGCGATTAATGAGGCTACGGTGCGTTTGAATGGTCACGGCCGGATTCTGGTGCGGCCATCCGGCACGGAACCTGTTATCCGTGTGATGGCCGAGGGCGATGATGCCGCGCAGGTATCCGCCGCAGTGGATCAGATTTGCACGGCGATTCAGGCAGCGGCATAACTTCCGAAAGGAGAGTTAAATGGATCGGGACAAACTTATTATTCTGGAAACGGATTTCGAAGATCCAGCTTATCCAGACAAACGGTTTTACTGTTGGCACTGTATTTTGATGGAAGGCGTACTGGCGGCATTTCATGCGTTAGCGAATGCTATTGATGTGGAACGCATCCCATGGCCACGACCGCGACAAAAAGTTATTCAACATATTGGTGAGATGAATCAATCGGTTCCTGTGCTCTTGCTTGCGGATAATGCCCCTGATCGCTTGCAAACAGGAATTTATCAAGGGCGCCGTTTTGTGGAAGGTAAAGATGCGATTTTGAATGTTTTTAATCTTCGTTACGGTATTCCGCTGCCTCATCCTTGAGTTTTACTCATATTTCTAAAATAATTAGCGATCGTATTGGTTCCCCCCACTTGATTTAAAGTTCCAGCGCGGGCTAAGGTGAAACGAAAAAAAACACCTGAACCCTGCCCTTAATCCTGCTATGTCCATTCCACAACCCACGAAAAAACCCAATAATCTCTGTTTCTCTTCCGGCCCCTGTGCCAAACGGCCCGGGTGGTCTGTGGAGGCACTACGTGGCTCGCTGGCCGGGCGATCGCACCGGTCAAAACCCGCTATGGCGCGCATCAAGGAAATGCTTGATCTGACGCGTTCGGTTTTGGAAATCCCGGCTGATTATCACATTGGCATTACCGCTGGTTCGGATACAGCCGCGATTGAGTTGGCGATGTGGAATATGCTGGGCGCACGCGGCGTCGACGTGTTTGGTTTTGAAGTTTTCTCCAATGATTGGGTGACGGATATCACTAAGCAATTGAAAATTCCGAATACGCGTGTGTTCCAGGTACCTTTCGGTGAATTGCCGGATCTGCGCCAGGCGGATTTTAATAACGATGTTGTATTTACCTGGAATGGTACGACGTCAGGCGTGATTGTGCCAGATGGAGAATGGATTCCTGCTGAACGTGCGGGCCTCACCTTTTGCGATGCAATTTCCGCGATGTTTGGCGTGGAAATTCCCTGGTCTAAATTGGACGTGACGTCGTTCAGCTGGCAAAAAGGTTTGGGCGGCGAAGCGCAACACGGAATTATTGTGATGTCACCGCGTGCGATTGAACGGTTGCAGAATTACACGCCGCCATGGCCCTTGCCCAAAATTTTCCGTTTGAAAAAGGGCGGCGAAGTTGCGATGGGGTTTTTCGCGGGTGAAACCATCAATACGCCGTCCATGATTTGTGTCGAAGACGCAATTGATGCGATGAAATGGTGCCAACAGATTGGCGGGTTAAGG
>Ga0068855_100006141_pt1 | contig 14645 bp, 14 predicted proteins | sample KBSCornC52_FD_66592 | JGI IMG/M metagenome (GOLD analysis project Ga0068855, IMG submission 66592) | Corn rhizosphere microbial communities from Kellogg Biological Station, Michigan, USA - KBS Corn C5-2 | ecosystem: Host-associated > Plants > Roots > Rhizosphere > Soil ... | reverse complement strand
CCCTGCGTATTGATGTCCCAGGCGTCCGTGATCGTCCAGCCCAGGCTGGCGGCCGTTACGCCGTTCGAGTCGGCGATCTGGTCAATCTGACGGCTTCCGTGCACGGAGTCCCAGACGAAACCAGTGACCGCGGGAATACTGCCATTGGGGCCATTCGAATTCGTCACGTATCCGACTACCTCGCCGGCATCGTTGATATCGAGTGCTTTCCCGTAGAAGTAGCCGGGGACCATGGGCAGTATGTGCGTGCCCGCCTTCGAGTCGTACAGGAAGGGCCGCTGTATGTCGGTCAGGTCGAACGCGTTTTCAAACCATCCCACGGCCTGGCCGTGCACATTGACGGCGGCCGGGTTACACCTGTAAGCGCCGCCGAGCGGGTTTGGTATGGCGGTGAGCGTGTACTTCTGCGCGCCAGCCCTTGCCGCGCCGTCTGCTGCAACCAGCGCGAGGACCACGGCCACGGTGATCAGGGAATTGCGTGCGTTCATGGAAGGCTCCTTTTGTTCTATGGATGCGCGACAGACGGCATGGTAGCCGTCGCGCGTAACGGCGAGCGTTACATCGGAGCAGGAAAAACCGTTACATCGCGGAAAGCAATGTGCCATGGGAGCATCTCGACAAGGCAACCTGGAGATTCGGCTGCTTGGTAGATGGGAGGTCACGGTCGGCGGGGCCCCGGTGCGTGGCTTGCAGTCGCGCGCAGAGCAGCGCCTCCTCGCCTGGCTTGCCCTGCATGCGGGGGTTGAAAGCGACCGCGAGATGCTGGCCGCCACGTTCTGGCCGGAAAGCGCCCCGGACCGAGCGCTCTTCTACCTCCGCCGCGGGCTCAGCGACCTCCGACGGTCGCTCGGCGCTGAATCGGCCTGCATCCTGTCACCAACGAGTCGTACTCTCGCGTTGAATCGGGCGGGAGCTCGCGTCGACGTGCTCGAGTTCGATTCGGCGGTCGCGCGAGCTGACCATGAATCCCTTAAGCGCGCGGTCGGTATGTACGTGGGTCCTCTGCTACCAGGCTGGCTGGACGAATGGGTGCTCTCCGAGCGCTCGTCGCGCGAGCGAGCCTATCTGGACGCACTGGAGCGGTTGGCGGCGGATGCGATGGAGCGCGAGAGGGAGGAGGAGGCGGTCGAGTGGCTCCAGCGAGCAGTGCGCGAGGACCAATCGCGCGAGAGCGCGCAGCGCTCGTTGATCATGGCGCTTGCGGCTATTCACGACTTTGCCGGCATGGCGCGGGCGTACCGCACGTTCCGGCTCTATATGCACGACGAGCTGAACGCGGCTCCGGCTCCCGAGACGGTCGAGCTCTACCAGCGGCTGCAGGCAAGGGCCCGCGAGAAGACGGAAAGGCGCCCTCTGCAGCCGGTGAATCGCCTCGTCCTGCCGCCCACGCGCAACCTTCCGACCCCCCTCTCACCGCTGATCGGCCGGGAGTCGGACATCGAGGACGCCCACGTATGCCTCCGCTCGAATCGCCTGGTTACACTGACCGGCTCCGGCGGCGTCGGAAAGACCCGACTCTCAATCGCGCTTGCGGAGCGCGGCGAAGATGACTTCCCGGACGGAGTCTGGTTCGTCGATTTGGCGCCGCACGGGTGCGAAACGGACGTTGCAGATCCGATTGCCACCGCTCTGTGCCTGCGCGAGGAGCAATCAGGGACGGCGCTCAATCGCCTCGTTGGGCATCTCCGCGATCTAACGCTTCTGATAATCCTGGACAACTGCGAGCACGTGCTCGATTCCGCGGCGCGCGCGGCCGACACACTTCTTGCACAATGTCAGCGGGTCAGAATCCTGGCAACCAGCCGCCAGCCTCTCGGGTTGCCTGGGGAGGCATGCTGGCGCGTCCCATCGCTCGCGCTACCGGATCCCGCGCGGTCGCCCGGGGCGTCGCGCTCAGACGAGGCTCTGAAGGATCGGGCGGTAGCGATCCTCGATTCAGCGGCCGTGCGTCTCTTTGTAGACCGAGCGCGAAGGGCATCGCCGGGGTGGCTCGTGTCCGCGACGGATATCGAGATCATCGCGGCTATCTGCCGCGGTCTCGACGGAATCCCGCTGGCGATCGAGCTGGCGGCCTCGCGCGTGAAATCTCTATCGGTCGAGGGCATCCTGCGGCGGCTGGATGCCCGGTTAAACCTCCTCACCGGCGGGAGCCGCACGCTTGCCCGCCACCAGACGCTTCGCGCCGCTCTCGACTGGAGCCACGACCTGCTTAACGAGACGGAGAAGGCGCTGCTCAGCAGGCTTTCGGTCTTCTCGGGAGGCTGGACGCTCGAAGCAGCGGAGGTGGTCTGCTCCGGAATGGGCGTAGAGGAGAGGGATATCCTTGACCTCCTGACGAGCCTCTGCGACAAGTGCCTGGTGATTGCGGAGGAGAAGGACCACGCGACCCGCTACAGACTCCTGGAGACGGTGCGCCAGTATGCCGGGGGCCTGATGCTGGAGAGTGGTCAGAGTGAGACCTGGCGGGATCGGCACCTGGCGCACTTCCTTGCGCTCGTCGTGGAAGCGGAGCTGCATTTGTCCGGCGCGGAACAGACAAAGTGGCTGGAGCAGCTGGAGAGAGAGCACGACAATCTGCGGGCGGCGCTCCAGTGGCCGGCGGACGGGGCCGGGAACAGGGCGGACGGGCTGCGCATGGCGGGCGCTCTCTGGCGCTTCTGGGAGATACGCGGACATATGACCGAAGGACGTGCATGGCTTGCCGGAGCGCTTTCCGCCGAACCTGAACATGCGCCGGATCCCGCCCGCGCGAAGGCGCTGCATGGTGCGGGATGTCTTGCATGGCAGCAGGGCGACCAGGCATCCGCATGGGCGCTTCATGAGGAAAGCCTGGCGATCCATCGACAACTGGGTGACCGGTCGGGAATCGCCGGGTCGCTGGGCGGCCTGGGCCTTATAGCGGCCCAGCGGGACGACTATGCGTCAGCTCGCGCTCTTTATGAGGAGTGCCTGGCGATCGGGCGGGAGACGGGCAACCGCTCGGGAATCGCCTGGTCGCTGAGCAGCCTGGGCGAGATAGCTGCCGGTCAGGGCGACTATACATCCGCGCGGGCACTCTTCCAGCAGTCCCTGGATATCCATCGCGAGCAGGGTAACAGGACATGGGAAGCCATCAACCTCGTCTGCCTGGGCGGCGTGGCCATAAAGCTGGGCGAGTATGCGGCAGCTAAGGATCTCAATGAGCAGAGTCTGGGCATTCAGCGCGAGCTGGGCATCCGTTGGGGAACCGCCTCTTCGCTGTACAACCTGGGCGAAGTAGCCTGCCGGCAAGGCGACTATGCATCTGCACAACGTCACTACGAGCAGGCACTAAGCATCAACAGGGAGCTGGGCAACCGAACCTGGGAAGCCAGGAATCTCGGCAGCATGGGGCTGGTTGCTTATGACCAGGGCGACTATGCATCCGCCATGGCGCTCCATCGGGAGAGCCTGGCGATCCAGCAGGAACTGGGTGATCGGTCGGGAATCGCCTGGTCGCTGGAGGGGCTGGCCAGTGTTGTAGCTGTGCTCGACGCTCCTTGTCAAGCGGCCGTGCTGTGGGGAGCCGCGGAACGACTGCGGGAAGAGATAGGCTCGCCGCTGCCGCCCTACGACCGGTCGCGCTACGAGCGAGCCGTCTCGGCCGCCAGGGCCGCCCACGGAGATGACGCTGCGTTCATCGCCGCCTGGACCAGGGGCTGTGAAATGTCTCCGGAGGAAGCGGCTGAGTATGCTCTGGAGACTCAATAACCGCACCCCTTTCATGCTGTAGCGAGCGATCATGCTGGCGTGCGATGCGTTCTGTTGATCCATATCTCATCTTAACTACATTGCGGGTTGCGGCAATTCGATGAGGAACGAAGCAACAACCGGCCCTTTCGAGCCTCAAATTCCAGCCGAATCCGGTCAGGGTGATTGTAACTTAACATCGTAGGGGCTCCCACTTAGCCCGGTCGGTCACTTGACCGAGCGGGCTTTCATTTATGACAACAACGAATGTGTCGTCTTCATCCACTGCGAATCGACGTGACTTCCTGTACCGCTTGCTCTACTGCCCGCGTTTGCCCTGTGACCTCCGAAATGCTACTCTGAATTACCGCGATGTCGGGCGCGGTGAGCGCGTCGGGCGCCACCTTCATCCGAGCGAGACTCGATTGGACGGACGCAAGGGTCTGCCGGATCACTTCCTGCTGTGCTTCGACGCGCTCGAGGCTGGGCTGAAGATTTTGCGCCACCTGACAGCGGGTTTCGAGCAACTCGATGCTCTGCTCGATCGCCCGTCGCGCCGCTTCATCGGTGATTCGCGATAGCTTGGTCCGAAGGTCCTCGCGCTGAGTGACCAGCGCATCGGCAGACTCGGCGTTGATGGCAGCTCTGAGATTGTCGCGATGTGCCTAGAGTTGGCGCGCCTGAGCGATCAACACGTTCAGCTCGGACAGAATGTCCTTGCCGGTTTGCGCATCGAGTTGAGCGCCGATTTCGAGAATGAGGGCGATCGATTCGAAATACGATGTCTCAGAAGGCGTGGCATCAATCACCGAACAAGCGGCACGAACCTCTTCGCTGGTCATTGATCTATCCAGGTCGTCGACCCTCTGCTTCTTATTCAGCCACCAGGACAGCCGGTATGTTAGTCCCCCGAGCGCAGGCGCTGCGATGACCATTGGTCCTGGAATTGCGCCGGAATTGATACCTCCGGCCACCAGAAACAGGGTAAGAAAGCCCACTCCAACGCTGGATGCCCATCTCAGTGCGAGAGGGACCGTATCTGTCCGCTGAAGTACGGTGCGCGCGGCAAGCTGCGCATCTCGCTCCGGCGTGCTCTGATTCCGATGGTCTTGAAAGTCCATCGTCCGCATGTAATCGAGCATTTCGCGGATTCGCCCGGCGATATTCGGATCGATATCACGAAGACCTATCTTCATGCGTGCTCTACCTCGATTGCGATCTTGCAGCGTTCCCGACGGCTTAACGGCCGACCATGAGGATCATAGGCAAATACGACGATGCCACCAGATGGCGGGCTCCAACAGTGACGCTGTCCTGCACCGCCTTCCCCACCCCATGTCCAGGACGCAATTCACCATGATCGGCTAATCTCCCTTTCTCGTGGTTTCCTGAGGCTTGCCAGGAGGTGCCGCAATTCTGCCGAACAGGTGCCTTGGCTCCGACCAATAGTGGCATTATCCAAGCGGCACGCAGGGTTCCGGCAAATCAAGGAGGAACGCAGCAGCAATCCTGCTTTTCGAGCCTCGAACGGTAGCTGAATCCGATTCGGGTGGTTCGAACTCAACATCGTAGGGGCTCCCAATTGACGAGGCTGCGAATCATAGTCGATTCGCGGCCTCGTTTGCATTTCTTCCCTGGCATGAAGCGGAAACCAACCCCGGCCGAGCTCCGAATATCTGCTGGAAGAGTATCGACCGCAACTATGCGGCGCCTCGTCACGTTTCCGTCATTTTCCACGGCTATCATAGGTCAGCGGTTCGGCGCGCGGCATGTTGCCACGGCAAGCGTGGATCGCAATGTCCGAAACCGCCGATTGGAGAAAGACCATGTTGTTTGCTTCGCACGATCAGACGGAGCGCCACCCGCTCGGGTTTACCCTTATCGAGTTGCTGGTGGTGATCGCCATCATCTCGGTCCTTGCAGCCATCCTCTTCCCTGTCTTCGCGAAGGCCCGCGCGAGCGCCCGGAAGACGACCGGGATGAGCAACCTCAAACAGATCGGCGCCGCGTTGCACATGTATATCACGGACTACGATGAGCATCTGCCGAATCGGTGGCCTGTTTGGAACGGCTACAACGAGTTCTATTGGAGGGTGGACGGTGGCGATCTTCCCGCGCACCTGGCTCCATATGTCAGGAACACGGAGGTCTGGTATAGCCCCGAGGACCGGCTGTCGAATCGTGGCTTGATGAGCTTCATTCTGGACGCCGAGCTGGCGCCCGGCTGGTCGCTGTCGAAGATCGGGCGGCCCGCGGAAGCGATCTATCTCACCGACCGCACCGATCTCGATGTGCTTACGATTGGTCCGGTCCAGGATCCGCCGAGCGAATACTTCTGGTGGAAATTCTGCAACCCTCCGCTCGACCGTGGACCGGCGGATCTGCCCCGTCCGTATGACGGCCTGATGGTCGCGGTCCAGATATCGCCGCGCCGCTACGTGGGCGACGTCGCCGCGTATCTGTTCCCCGACAGCCACGTCAAGGCGCTGCCGTTCGCGCAAACATGGGGCGACGCCTCGACCAACCTGCACTACCCGTTCAAATAGTGGAGAGGAGATATAATCATGCGTGAGTGCAAATGGTGCGTTGTGGTGATCCTGCTGGTCGGCACACTCCTCGGAACGCTGCCGGGCTGCGGCCACAATCCGAACCACGACATCGATTTGGAGCAGGCCCGGGCGGCAGCCAGCCGGGTCCATTCGACACCAAAGCTGAGCCCGAGCGACCGTGCCAGGGTGGAGCAGGACCATGGGGGATAACAGGGGGGAGCCGGGTGCGCTTGTTAATCGTCGAGGATGAAGCGGCGATCGGCTGCCGGATCCGGGAGAGTCTGGAGGAGGCGCGCTACACCGTCGATTGGGCGCGCGACGGCGTCAAGGCGCTTGCCCTGGCCGGAGAGCGGGAGTATGCCGCCATCATTCTGGACCTGATGCTTCCGGGTGTCGACGGATGGGAGGTTTGCGAGTCGCTCCGCCGACGTCGCGATTCGACGCCGATCCTGATGCTGACCGCCCGCGGCGCACTGGAGGACCGGATTCGCGGGTTCGAGATCGGCGCGGACGACTACCTGCCCAAGCCGTTCCAGATGCCGGAGCTGCGCGTTCGCGTGCGTGCGCTCATCCGCCGCGCGGCGGTCCACCGGACGCGGCTCATCCGGATCGACGATCTGGAGATTGACACCGAGGTCCGACGCGTAATTCGCTCCGGCCAGGAGGTCCCGCTCACGCCCCGAGAGTATGCGCTGCTCGAGGCGCTCGCCCGCAATGAGGGGCGGGTGCTCTCGCGCGACTATGTCCTGGAGCGGGTCTGGAATGACGACGAGAGTTATTCGAACACGATTGCCGTCCGCATCCGGCAGCTCCGCCAGAAGGTGGACGACGGCCACGCCGTCCGCCTCATTCACACGGTCTATGGACAGGGTTACGTGCTCCGCGCGCCCGAATCGGAAGAGGATGGATATGACCGCAAAAGGTAAATTGTTACGGATGGACAACGTTCTCATCGTTGTCGAGGACCTCGAGGCTGCCAAAGCGTTCTTCGCCGAGCTCGGTATGGAATTGGAAGGCGAAACGACGGTCGAGGGCCCCTGGGCGGATCGTGTCGTCGGGCTCAATGGAGTTCGTGCCGACATTGCCATGATGCGGACCCCGGACGGCCACAGCCGGGTTGAGCTGTCAAAGTTCCACTCGCCGTCGGCGGTCAGAGCCGAGCCGGAAAGCGCGCCGGCGAACACGCTGGGCATGCGCCGCATCATGTTCGCTGTAACAGACATCGACGAAGTCGTCACCCGCCTGCGCGGCCATGGCGCCGAGCTCGTCGACGAGATCGCGCAGTATGAGGACATCTACCGGCTCTGCTTCCTCCGCGGCCCCGAGGGCATCCTCATCGGACTGGCCGAGGAGCTCAGCAACCAATCGGCTGCGGAGCTTCCAGGAAACGTCTGACGCGCGAACGAGAACCGATCCGCGCCGTCGGTCCGATTCACACGGCCCGTGGGCAGGGGTACGTGCTCCGGGCGCCAGAATCGGGGAACGATCGTCCGACCGGATGACAACGTGATCCGGGGGCTATCGCGTCCACGTTAACTGGATTGATCCGGCTCCCGGAGTAGGAGTGGTCGGACCTCGAAACCGGCGAACATTTGGGCGCGTAGTGATTCCGGGACCGTCCTGGGAGGTGTCACGTGGGCCGGAAACCGTCTGTGATGTCGCGCTCGTCCGCCTTCTGCCTTGTTATCGCGGTTGCTCTCGTCATTCTCGTGTCCGCCTGCGTCGGTATTCTCTCCCGAAGGGCAGAGCAGGATCGGCAGAGTGTCGAGCTCATGCGGGCGCTCGCGCAGGGCGATGCCCGTACGGCACTTGTCGCGCTGGACCGCGGCGCCGACCCGAATGCCAGCGCGCTGCTCCTGATGGAGACCCCACCCCGTTCGATTCGGGAGCGGCTCCTCGCGCTATTCAAACGGCCGCGTCCCGATCACGACAGGGCCGGAACGACAGCCCTGCTGGTTGCCCTCGACCCCGACGTTCTAACACGGCTGCCGCCGACTTACGCTCGGTTCGGCCGCCGCATACCGCCTTCCGCGCCGACCGCTCTCATTCGCGCCCTTCTTGACCGCGGAGCATCGCCGAACATGCGCGGCCCATCCGGCGTGACTGCTCTTTACGAGGCCGCGATTCCCGTCCGCCCGGATGTCATTCGGCTGCTCCTGGATCACGGCGCCGATCCGAATGGCACGGGTCCTGGCGGCGCGACGGCCCTTATGATGGCCTCTTGTCGGGCCGGCCGGCAGTCCGTCCAGGACCTGCTGGCATGCGGCGCAGACCCAAACCGGCGAGACTCGCGACAAATGACGGCGCTGCTTTGGGCGGCCAGCCGAGGCGACGTGGAACCAGTGGTGGATCTGCTGGCGCATGGAGCGGACCCGAATGCACGCGGCCCCCGCGGCCAATCGGCCCTTATGCTGGCGGTGCAGGGATCGTGGGCGGATCCGCCCACGGGGGATTCGTTGTTGCGGGCTTTACTCTCCCACGGCGCCGATTCCAATCTGCGAGACTCGTCGGGCCGCACGGCTTCCATGACGGCAACAGACCCGGTGGTACGCCGTGTACTCGCCAGAGTTCTTCAGGACGGCACGGTCCATTGACCAGCCCGTGATTTGTTAAGGGTTGATGGTAACGGGCCATAGGAACGCACGTTTGGGCTGGACAGCAGGGGGACGCATATCAATCGTCCTCGAACCCGCTCTCGTCCTCTTCCTCGGATTTTCACGGTACGGGTTCGACATCGAGTTCTCGAATTGGAGTCGCGATCACTGTGAACGGGCGCTCGAAAGGGTTAGCGAGGGCGCCGCCGGGTGGTTACGTCGCTTCTGATTTCGGACGTCCGTCGGCCCGGTTGACTACCTGCATTCCGGGAATCGCGCGAAAGTGGCGGAGGTTTCTGATTACGAGGGTTGCCCGTCGAGAGAGGACAATGCTGGCGATTAGCAGGTCCGCGTTGCCGATCTTCCGCAGTCCTTTGGCTCCTCGCAGGCGGTCGAAGATAGTGGCGGCGACATCGTCAAAGGGGACAGTCGGGATCGGGGAGAGAAGCTCTTCTGTTCGGAGCAGCAGCTCCCGCGCTCGGAGGATTTCGGCGGATGTGGATGCCTTGAGGAGATAATCGTAGCGGCCGCGCAGAATCTCGACTTTGGTGATGATAGTGGCGCCAACATCCGGATCGTCGACGGTCTGGAGGCGTTCTACTACTCCTGAATAACCGGCGTGGAGATGGGTAATGGTGTCTGTATCGAGCAAGTGCACTTAGGAGTCGGCCTCTGGGCGTCCGCGCGCGGCATAGATGTCCGACCGTAGTTGTGCGAGCGTTTCGTCGTCCGCCAATACCCCTGCCTGACTGAGCAGCACCGACCGGCCGTCCTGCCCATTGAGCCATTCATCGAGGGCGGATTTGTGAAAACGCCATGTACGGTCAATTCGGCGGCCAGGGATCTTTCCCTGATTCACCCCGCGTTCCATCGTATCTTGTGGAAGCTTCAGATATCCCGCGGCTTCTTCGAGTGTTACTACCTCGCCCATTGACGCACCTCCTGGTGACATTATACCAAAGTGGGGACCAGCGGGAAAATCCACCAGGTCCACGTACCGAGATACGTGCCGTGGGCGTCCGGTTCGCGAGAATCACCCGAGTCGTAGCCCGACATTCTGGCAGCCTGACTGCCGTCCTCCCGATGGAATCCGGACACTGATTCGGGCCAGGATAAGAACTGAATCGCGGACAGGAGGCATTGTGCAAGGATTCGCCCGTCCTTCCAGCCGGAATCCCCGTCGGTGGGGCACGGTCCGGCTGCGGATGACGCTGTGGAACGTGGCTGTGCTGGCCCTCATCCTGGGGGCCATGGGCGGCGTGGTGCGGTATCGAGTCAGGGCCGACTTGTTTGCGACGGTCGACCGGACGCTGGCCGAGCGGGCCCACGAGGCCGGGCGCCTGTATGCGCTCGGTCCTCCATACGTCGGGCGGGCCGCCAGCCGGCCCATATTGCTCGACCCGATGACCGCGCCGACCGAAGGATCGCTCGCCGGGTCGAGGCCCCGCGCGCTGCCTCCTCTCCTGCCCCGGATCCTTCCTCGCAGCTACACGGGCCGGGAGCACTGGGACAGACCCTGGGATCGACGCGCGTACGCTCGCGCCCTGGCGGGCAGGACCGTTTATTCGACTGTTCTGGATGGCGGCACGCCGATGCGGATTCTGACGATCCCGATCGAGCGCCCAGGTAACGTTGTCAGGATAGATGAGGTGGTTCAGCTCGCCTATCCACTCGACGGCGTACTGCGGGAGGTCGACGCGCTGACGCGCACGCTCCTTGCGCTCGTGCCTTTCGGGTTGCTCGCCGCCGGGTTGGGCGGCGCCTTTCTGACCGGCCGCGCGCTCCGCCCGGTGCGGGAGATCGCCGAAACGGCCGCGCGGCTAAGCGCGAGCGATCTTTCTGAACGACTGCCGGTGTCGGGCCAGGATGAATTCTCCGATCTGTCGTCCTCCATCAACGCGATGCTGGCGCGGCTCGAAGAAGCATTCGATCGCCAGCGCCGGTTCACCGCGGACGCCTCCCACGAGCTGCGCACGCCGCTGTCCATCGTTAAGGCGAACACCGGCATGGCCCTCGACCACCCCTGGCCCGAAGACCGCTATCGCGGGTTTTTCGAAGCAATCGACATCGCCGCGAACCGGCAGAGTCGCATCGTCGAGGAGCTGCTGTTCCTCGCCCGGGCCGACGCCGGCAAGCTGGCCCGAGACGTGGGACCTGTGTGTCTGATGGAGGTCCTGGAGGAGGCTGCGGACGCCGCGAACTGCCCGGACGGGCCCTGCATCCGGCTGGAGTCCATCGAACCGGCGCTCATGGTGATGGGAAGCGGCTCGGAGCTGACCCGCCTGTTTACCAATCTGCTGGAGAACGCGGTCCGACATACGCCGCCCGAGGGGATGGTCACGATGTCCGCGATGGTCGATTCAACGAGCGTCACCGTGACGGTTACGGATACGGGCGAAGGCATCGCGCCGGAACACCTGCCACATCTGAATGCGGGTGAGCGGTTCTACCGGGTGGACGCTGCCCGAACCGCGGGCGGCACCGGTCTTGGCCTGGCAATCTGCCGGTCGATAACCGAAGCCCACGGGGGCCGGATGACAATCGAGAGCAGGGTCGGCGAAGGCACGACGGTTCGGATCCGACTGCTCCAATGTCCGCCGCGGGCGTGAACGCGCGATCGGGATGGAGGTCGGGACGATTCGAAGGCCGGCCGCCCGCCTTGAAGGATTGCCATAATCGGACGGGGAATGAACCCGGATCTGCCCTTTCGAGCCTCAGGCAGCAGCCCGATCCGTTCCGGATGATTCGTGCTTAACAGCGTTGGCCCGGAGCGCAGCTTGCGGCTCCATCGGGCAACCAGCCGGTCCTAATTGGGCCAGGTTCGTAGAGGAATAGGGCAGGCGATGGCGATCGGATCGCCGACCGGCGGGATTGAATAATGAGGCTGACGAACGGAAAAGTCTTTGTCATCTCAATGTTGGCTGGGATCGCATGGGTGGTTTCGTACTCGTGGGTGACAAGTCCTGGCCGCCGTGAAAAACTGATTCGACAAATTGATACGTCCGAAATCTACTTGACCGACCAACTCCGAGAGTCGGACTTCCAACGGCTGGTGCGGTTGCACATTGCGACCATTGCAGATATGCGGCCCGACGGCGAGGCTGCCGATCAGATTCCGTCCCGGCAGGTAGCCGAGTTATCAAAGCAGCGTGGAATCATGTTTGAGTACATCCCCATTCCTCACGGCGAGATTCCCAACACTGGCGTTGATCGGTTGTCCTCGGTCCTGACAAATGGAAAGCGACCCATTCTGCTGTATTGCCGGACCGGTAATCGAGCGCTACGTACCTTCTGTCTGGCCGACGCCTCGCGGAAGAACGGGCATAGTGCTGAAGGGTTGAATTCGATTGCCGACAGGACCGGATTTTCCATCAGGGACATTCAGCCCGAAATAGCGCGTCGTATCGCCGGGAGGAGGTCGAAGTGATCGCAACTACAGCCGGAAAAGTTGCTATTGCCGTGGTCGGATTGTTCGTTGGCGTCGTCGCGGGAATCATACTTGCAATCGCCACGGGGCTAATCCCCATATGTGGATGAGACCGTCATCCCAATTGACCGGGATGCCTGGATTATTGAAGAGCCATCCCACTGGCAGGCGTCTCACCGGCGTGATCCGAAGGAAGCGCCGCCTGTACACGCGCGGTATGGCTCTCGGACCCTGTGTGTCAGAATCCGGATCGGATGTATCGCTCCGCGAGAGAAACTGTCAACATGAGGATTGGAAATTGACCACATGCGGCTTCTCGTCGAAACGGCTTGCCCGCGTACGTGACGTGCTCGATCGTCTTGTCAACCACCGATTTATACCAGGCGCGGTCGTTGCGCTCGCCCGCCGTTGCGAGGGCCACATCGAGGCCACGGGCAATCTCGCTTTCGACGGCGCAGGCTCGGCCACGCCGATGGCGGCCGACACGATTTGCCGCATCGCGTCAATGACGAAGCCGATTGTCGCTGCCTGCGCGATGACGCTTGTCGAGGACGGCACGCTGCGCCTCGATGACCCGGTCGACGAGTTCCTCCCGGAGCTCGCGGACATGACCGTGCTCGTCGATCCGAACGGACCGGTCGAAGACGCCACCCCGGCGATTCGGCCGATCACGTTGCGGGATCTTCTCACCTACACCGCAGGCACCGGCATGGTCCTCGCGGATCCGGCAACGGTCCCGATCGCTGACGCGCTGAGCGTACTCGGCAGGGCCGCGCCGCCGGACGAGTGGATCCGCCGGCTCGGCGCGCTCCCGCTCGTCCACCAGCCGGGTGAGCGATGGATGTACGAGACCGCGGCAAATGTGACGGTCGTGCTCATTGCCCGGGCCACCGGCCAGTCTTTCGGGGAGGCACTTCGCGAGCGAATATGCGAACCTCTCGGAATGAAGGACACCGCCTTCAGCGTTGGCGGCGAAAACATCAACCGGTTGGCGACGGCGTACGAGCGCGACAACGCCGCGTCCAGCGGGCCGGTCGTCGACGACGCTCCCCACGGGCGGTTTAGCAAGCCGCCAGTGTTCGAAAGCGGCGGCGGCGGGCTCGTCTCGACCGCCCAGGATTTCCACGCCTTCGCCTCTGCTCTGCTGGCTGGCGGCACGTATCATGGCGTGCGGGTGCTCTCGCGGCCCTCGGTAACGCTGATGACGAGTGATCATCTGACGCCGGCGCAGAAGGCTCTATCCGGGTTCTCGCCGGGGTACTTCGACAACATTGGCTGGGGTTTCGGGATGTCGGTCCGCACTCGCCGCACGCAGCTCGGCCCCTCGGTCGGGACTTACGGATGGCCCGGCTACTACGGCACCGCCTGGTACAACGACCCCGCCGAGGACATGACGACCGTCGTCGTGATGCAGCGGGCGCATGCGGGCGACCAGAGTCTGCCGATGTGGTCCGACTTCTGGACCGCGGTCTACCAGGCAATCGACGATTGAATACAGATGCCGATCGTCTCCCAGGCCGCCGGGCCGCGGAACAAACGCGGGCCATGGGAGTGACCAATCTCACGGAGCCCGACTGTGGCGGAGGTGCGACAGTGACTACAGGCGATGCAGAAGACATCCGTTAGCGAATAGCATCCCTGTTGGATGATTCGAGCACGATACGACGCAAGTCCAGGCGCGCGCTCCACACAACAGGTGAGAAGAGACGCGCCGTACTGGGGGACCTCGAAACGACCGCCGACCGAATCGACCAGATCACGCGTGAGCTCTATCACCTTCTCCCCGAGTCGTTACGTCCGGTCGAACTCCCACTTCCCTATACGCCGCGACAACCTTCGACGAGTCCATCCCAGCAGCGTTCGCGACCCGTAAAGCCCGGCGGCCCCCTGCCGAGAAAGGTGCGATGGCCGGACTGGACCATACCGAAGGCATTACAACTCATCCAGGGATACCTCGACAAACACCGAACCTGGCCAACCAGGGATTCCGGACGGATCTACGAAGGGTCGCCGGACACCTGGACGGGCCTGGACATTGCGCTGAAGAACGGAAATCGCGGGCTCCCTGGCGGCACGACTCTTGCGCGATTCATCGCCGAAACCTGGCGTGTTCGCAACCGGTCTTCGCCTCTCGTGGAATTCGATCTCGCCGACGTTCTCCGCTGGTGCGACTACCACTTCGCGCGTACGGGCGCGTGGCCGCACGTCGATAGCGGCGCCGTGGCAGCGGCTCCGGGAGAGACGTGGGGCGCCATCAACCACGCCCTGAGTAGAGCCGTCCGGTACATGGGAGAGCCGACATCGCTTGCGCGCCTGCTGGCCGCGCACAGAGGGGTGCCCAACATACACGACCAGAGCCCCCTGACA
>Ga0068855_100006139_pt1 | contig 14646 bp, 15 predicted proteins | sample KBSCornC52_FD_66592 | JGI IMG/M metagenome (GOLD analysis project Ga0068855, IMG submission 66592) | Corn rhizosphere microbial communities from Kellogg Biological Station, Michigan, USA - KBS Corn C5-2 | ecosystem: Host-associated > Plants > Roots > Rhizosphere > Soil ... | reverse complement strand
TCTATCATGCTGGATTCATTGCCCGGCCTGACGAAGTCTGCGCTCGAGATCCGGTCGACGCTCAGCGCTGCGAGAGACACATTGCTGCCGGACCCACCGGATTTAGCAAGATCACGGGCACCATCAAACGCACAACCCCGTGGACCGCTTGCTGGACAAAAAAATTTTCGATAGCAAAGCGGCTTGCAAGGAAATTACGAGATAAGTACAGTCCTTTCGACTTGCCGTTTCGAATGACCGCATTCCCCGGTCGTTGACAGCAACGAGCTCATCTCGAGTCGTATAAACCGATCCGTTACGCTGATTTTATGGCGGATTTTTTGAAAAGCACATTGCTCGGCCGCGACGAAGGACGCGTAAAGGCGATTTCCAAGCGGTGGCGGGAAAAGCAAGCTTCGATGGTGCGGTGTCAATGAAAATGGTGCGTACGCGTGTTCGCTGGTATATAGGTCTGCTCCTTATTGCGATCGGTTTTAGTAGAATGCCATTTTCGAATATTTCCGATGCATTTGTCTTTGCATTGGGTGCTTACATCCCCGGATCTCTCCTTTGGCTCTTCTTTGGTAGGCTTATGACCGGCCGAAAGGATATGCCGGCAGCAACTTTCGGCATATCCACGAAAACGTTCTCGGCTATGCTCCTTACCGGAGGGAGTCTGCTGTCTGTTCTGTGGTTATTCATTGATCAAACGCTCGCGGCGACTTTCACCCTTGTGATTGCCCTGGGCGGCGCCGATGTAATTCTACAGTTGCGCAACGACGAGACGCCGAACGCGTAATTGTCGTCGAACCGGCGCAACGGCGAGGCGGGGCGCCACGAGAAGCCAGTCTTCCGAGAGACGGTCCGTGCGATATGTCAGGCCGCGAATGCGCATAAGTCAAGCGCAGTCAGCGGTCCCGCCGCGCGGAGCAAACAACCGTCGTGGGGGTAGCCCTGTGGTGCCGAGAACCGCCGACGGAGCGTTCGCGCCGTTCCGGCGATCCGGGGGGCTCAGATATGCTGATATACAACCTTCGTGCGATGTCCGAGTTCGTTCGCGAGTTCGTTCCCGAGTTCGGACGCAAGACGCGGATCGATCATCCAGTCGGTATTTTTACATGGGGCGATCTTGATGATCTGCTTTTCCGCTCTGGACCAAGCGATGATGGTGGTAGCTAATTTATACTGACTTAAGCTGTGGGGTGTCAATGCGAACGGTGATGACGCGCATTTTATGGTATCTAGGTCTTGTCTTGGTTGCGATGGGGTTTAGCAGAATTTCCAATTTTAGGATTTCGGAGGCGTTTTGTCCTGCGGTGGGTGTTTATATTTCAGCGTCGCTTTTGTGGTTATTTTTCGGTAAACTGTTCATCGAGCCTGGGGACGATTCGCGTGACGTTTTCGGTATCCGCAACAACAAATTTTGGGCAATCTTGCTTTTAGGAGGAGGTGCTCTGTCTGTTTTGCTTCTATGCATTGATCAAACGCTTGCCGCCAGCTTCGCGATCACGGTCGCGCTTAGTGGTGCTGACGAATTGCTGAAACTGCGCAGTGATAAAGCAGAAAGAGCTTGATCGAAACAAGGGCACCACAGGGGTGGTCGCCCTGAAATCTACCTAGCATCCGCTCAATATGCCGTGCAATCGATGCTTCAAAAAAACTGCCATGCAGTGATGCCGTGGGCAGAGCGACATGAGTTCTCCGAGGGAGCCGGTCGGAAGAGCAACGCGTTTGCAGTAAGTCGGCGACAACTAAACTCATAACATGGCCTGTCTACGAGCTATGTGCGATTCACGATCCGTGGCGGACTCCGTTGACGATATGCGCTCCACATGCCGCGCAATTGTGTTGATTCCGGCCGCAAACACTTGTCCCGATGGCCGGGGCGTCAAATGGTGGTCAGTATTCCGTCAGAAATATCGTCACTTAACGGCCGCACACCTGCGCACCACCGCCGCAGTCCACAACGACGGCACCGTCCTGGGCGGCTTGCGCGCAGCGGTTGCTCTCGCGCTCAAGCAGGTACTTCGTGATCCACTTGCGCAGTAGGTTGGCGTTGACCCCGTGCTCCTGCGCCAGGCGTGCCACGGACATACCCGGACGCAGCGCCGCCTCGACCAATGCGCGTTTGCCCTTCTCGTCGTAGCGCCGCCGACCGTCGCGGCTGCGCGAAATAACCTGCAACTCTGAGTCGTGCTCTGCCAAGGGTGTCCACCTCCGTGAACGACCCCGAACGTTGGACACATGCTGGCCTCTCAGAGCGTCACTGGATAGACGTGGTTAATCGATCGCATACTCTCAAGCAGCAACGGGCTCCTGATAACGCGTCTCCACAATCCACTCCTGCAGCGTGACCTCAACGGTGATGAGCGAGCGGTTTGCGCCAGATACGAAGCAGCCGGCGTACATACGGCCATCGGTATCGGCAACCATGCCGCTAATGGAAGTGCGCATACCAGCATCGAGCGAGACTTCGCCATATGCATTTAGGATCTCGATCCCAGGGCCGGCCACGGTGAATGTGTGCGCGGTCCGCGCACCGCCGTGCGTCAGTCGTGCTTCCACGAGACTGCCAACCGCACTTCGCACGACCGCACGCATGATCGCGTGCGACAAGCACAACTTCTCTAACGCCTCGACGATATCCTCGCCGGGTTTAAGCCGTGCGACCACGAGCCGACCGTAGTGACCGGATTCAACTGTAATGGATTCGAAGGTTATTGTGTTCATGGGTGTCAAACCGGTTGAAGCAGGTCAAAGGTGGTCTCGGCGTCGGGGGACGCGACCAGATCGATGCCATCGAAAAGACACAGGCGGATTTGCAGACCCGCGGCGGCCGTGAATGTCTCGTCGAGAATCACATGCCTCCGTGGTGCCGGCCCTGCGCGTCGACGAAGCCTCCGTGACAGTGCAGGATGCGCGTGCCGTCCTGCCGGCACCCCAGGGTGATCGCCGCGCCTATTAGAGTGTTGTTGCCGTTGCAAACGATGGGCGGACTGTAGACGTAGGGCCGGGCGCCGTGTGCAGCGTGCATCATCACGTGGTACTGCACCTGCGCGCACGCGCCGGCTACGATACGGCCGCAGCCCGCGCCCGCGCGCCAGCCGTCGAGCAAGCGACGCAACGCTGCGCCCACGCAGGTGCTGCCGGGCAGCACGATGCGGAACTCGTGCGTGCGCTTGCCGGTAGTGACGCCCAGAACGCGGGGCATTTCGGCGCGGCCGGGATGTTGGACGGGCAGCGTGAATGCTGGCGTACCGGACCGATTGCGTTGGGCGCTTAGCGCTGGCGCAGCAGGGGTGTCCAATGGAAACTTCGTTGGAAGCATGGATGGGGGGTCTCCTGAGAATGCCCGGACAGGGCACCACGCTTCAGGCAAGTACAGTGCCTGTGTCCAATAGATGCGCGCGCAACGAGCTGGAGAGCCCGCCATGGCGGGCTTAGCATGCGTGTGGGATGGCGGTGTGGATGCGCGCTGTCAGTTGCAGCCCGTGCAACACCTGTCGCATCAAAGCGCAACAGGTGTTGCGGGCGGCATCAGACGCCAGACTTCGGATGAGCGTTCAGACGCTCTGCGAGCTTGACGAAGGTCTGGATGCACGGGTTGTGATTGCGTCGGTTCCAGGTCACGTTCACGTCCACATACGGCGGGTTGGCAAGCGTGCGGAATTTCACGTTGGCCGGCCGCGCCGTCTTCATCGAGCGATGCACGAGCGCGACGCCTATCCCCTGGCCTACGAGATTGACTATCGTTTGCTGGTAGTTGGTTTCGAGCCGGATCTTTAGCTTAAAGCCGCAGCGCTTGCAATGCGAGACGATCGCGTCATAGATGTACGGCGCGGCCACGCGCGGCGAGATCAAGAAGGATTCATCGCGTAAAAGGGCTGCGTCGAGCGCGCCGCTGCCCCGCGCGACCGGGTGCTCGGCGGGCAGCGCCACCACCAGCGGCTCACTGAACACGGTGCGAGTTTCGAGGCCTTCTGTATCGCTGGGCGGATACATGATCGCGACATCGGTATTGCTCTCCCGAATGTCCTGTATCAGCAAACGCGGAATCGATTCGGTGAGATGCACATCCACGCCAGGAAACTCCGAGGTATACGCACGTGTGAGGGGGGGCATCACGCTATAGGCCGCGGCGAACATGAATCCTACCGACAGCGAGCCGCTGTGGCCGAGGTTGGCCGTGAGCGCGTTGCGCTTTGCGCGCTCAACCGACGCGAGAATTTCTTTCGCGTCCTGAAGAAAGCGCTCCCCAGCTGCGGAAAGCTTTACCGTGCGGCGCGTGCGATCGAGCAGCACTACGCCCAGCTCATCTTCAAGCAATGCGATCTGGCGTGAGAGTGGCGGCTGCGAGATGTGCAGCCGTTCGGCCGCGCGCCCGAAGTGCAGCGTTTCGCCCAGCACAGCGAAATACTGTAAATGTCGCAGTTCCAATTTAATACCTCGAAGGTATTACAGGGTGGCGATGATTGTATTGGAAAACATTAATCGCCCACACTACTCTCACCATCACAGTCATGCAGCGCGCAACCGCCACAAGCCGGAGCGTCGAAGCATGCAAAACCGAAAGCAGGCGGCTAGGGCCGCGTCCTAAAGAACGGAGACAACTGTGAGCGCCCATGAAGCAGCCCACCACGTCCGTGTCTGGTACCAAGGGAACCACCCGCACCGCGACAACGACGATGTAGCGATGGACAGCGCGATGCGGGAGGTCATGGCCCGCGGTCGGCGCTTTATCGAACGTGGCTTACCGGTACTGATTCTCGGCGAAACCGGCACCGGCAAGGAGTTGCTCGCCCGCGCACTGCATGCATACGGGCCACGCCGCACTGCACCGCTCGTGGCGCTCAATTGCGCTTCCATTCCCGAAACGCTCATTGAGAGCGAGTTGTACGGCTATGCGCGCGGCGCATTTTCCGGCGCACTGCCAGGCGGCATGAAGGGCAAGCTCGCGCGGGCACACGGCGGTACGCTGTTTCTCGACGAGATCGGCGACATGCCGGTGGCGCAGCAGACACGGCTGCTGCGGGCGCTCTCAGAGCGCGAGATCACGCCACTCGGTGCGAGCGCACCGCTTGCACTTGATTTCCAGCTTATTTGTGCAACGCATCAACGGCTCGATGCGCTCATCGAAGCCGGCCTGTTTCGCGCCGATCTGTACTACCGCATCGCCGTGGGCGTACTGCATTTGCCGCCATTGCGCGAGCGCAGCGACCTCCGCGCGCTTGCACAGCGGATCTCGCAGGAAGAGGCGGGACAGGCGGTAACAATCGCACCAGCCGCATGGGAGCGCCTGCTCGCCTGCAAGTGGCCGGGTAACTTGCGCCAGTTGCGCTCCGTGCTGCGCTATGCGTGCGCCATCGCGCGTGATGCCCGCATCGAAGCGGACAGTCTGCCTGCGGAACTGCTGCAGATGCGCACGCATGCCGACGCGAGCATCCACGTATCGACAGTAGGGACCGGGTTCCACGTACCGAGCACGACAGGTACCGATTCGGGCACGCAGCGCGAACGCGTTCTACGTGTGCTCGCCGATACGCGCTGGAACCTTTCGGTAGCGGCGCGCGATCTGGGAATCTGCCGCTCGACACTGTACCGGCAACTCAAATCGCTCGGTATCCCTCACATTCGTGACGCCGGTGCGACGCTCATCGAAAGCGAACTGGCGGCGACCGACCCTTCGAAGTCGAGCCGCCCGCGATTCGCCTGAGTCGGTTCCGCAAGACGTACGTCGGCGTGAACACCACGCCCGCAGTTGTGAGCGGCAAGCGCCGCCGTATTCGCGGCAGCTTTATACAAGGCCGGCACACCGGCTCAACAGGAGACAAGCATGCAGCCCATCAGTAGACGTTCGTTCCTCCAGGCGCTCGGCGTTGCCGCTGCCGGGCCTGTACTCTCGCTAGCTCCACGCATGGCGCACGCCGCTGCGGAGTACACGTTGCGCTACGCGAACAACCTGCCGGCCACGCATCCCATCAACATCCGCGCGAAAGAAATGGCAGCGCGCGTGCTTTCGCAGTCGAAGGGCCGCGTGGATATCCAGATCTTCCCGAACAATCAGCTCGGCAGCGATACCGACACGCTCTCGCAACTGCGCTCAGGCTCGGTGGACTTCTTCACGCTTTCTCCGCTCATTCTAGGCACCTTCATTCCCGCCGCGCAGATCAGCGGCATGGGCTTCGCTTTCAAGGATTACAGCGACGTATGGGCCGCGCTCGACGGCGACCTCGGGACGCACGTGCGCAAGGAGATCGGCGCGACCTCGATCTTCGCCTTCGACAAGATCTGGAACGGCGGCTTTCGCCAGATCACGACGGCCTTGAAGCCCATCACTCAGCCGGAGGACCTGCAAGGCATGAAGCTGCGGGTACCGCCAAGCCCGCTATGGACCTCGATGTTCAAGGACTTCGGCGCTTCGCCCACCAGCCTGAATTTCGCCGAAGTCTATTCAGCCTTGCAGACCCATGTGGTCGAAGGCCAGGAGAACCCGCTCTCCATCATCTACACGGGCAAGCTCTACGAGGTGCAGAGGTACTGCTCGCTGACCAACCATATGTGGGACGGCTTCTGGTTTCTCGGCAACAAGGGTTCATTCTCGCGGCTGCCCGCCGACTTGCAGATCATCGTCCACGACGCGGTCAACGATGCGGCGCTCAAGCAACGACAGGACGTGATCCAGATGGACCGTAACCTGCGCGGGAAGCTCGAAGGCGCAGGGCTCAAGTTCGCCGAGGTGGATCAGACCGCGTTTCGCAAGCAGTTGCAGGCCGCGGGCTTCTACGCCGACTGGCAAAAGAAGTTCGGCCCCCAGGCGTGGACGCTGCTGGAAAAGTACTCCGGCAAGCTGGGGTGAGCCATGCAGACTTCGCAAACCCTTGCCCAAACCGGCCTGCAATCCGGCGTGCCTGCCAGCCTGGCGCGCGCGGTCTCGCGCGCCGCGATTCATCTGATCGAGTTCGCGTCGGCCGCGTTGCTCGTGGCCGAAGTCTCGATCCTGCTGTGCGGCGTGATCTGGCGTTACGCGCTCGACGCGCCGCTGATCTGGTCCGACGAACTCGCCTCGGCGCTCTTTAGCTGGCTCGCCATGCTCGGGTCGGTGCTGGCGCTCACACGCGGCGAGCACATGAAGATGACCGCCGTGGTCAAGCGCTGGTCGCCCGCATGGCAAGCCTGGGCGCAGAGCGTCGCGTCGCTCGTGGTGTGCGTCTTCGTGGCGATGATTGTCGTGCCCGCCGCGCACCATGCGGGCGGCCAGATGGAGATCTCCACCCCGGCGCTCGACATGCCTGACGGCTGGCGCGCCATGGCGATGCCGGTCGGTGCCGCGCTGATGTTCTGTGTGGCCGTCGCACGCATGCTCGCGCTGCCTGGCGCGAAAGTGCGGCTCACGGCCCTCGCCACGGTCGGGATGGTGGCGGGCGCACTATGGCTCGCGGCACCCGGCTTGCTCGCCATGGGCAACTTGAATCTGCTCGTCTTCTTCGTCGCGCTCGTCGCGGGCGCGATCGTTGTGGGCACGCCGATCGCGTTCGCGTTCGGCATCGCCACGGTGAGTTATCTCGCGCTGGTCACTCACGCACCGCTTGACATCGTCGTCAGCCGCATGGACGAAGGCATGGCCAATCTCGTGCTGCTCGCCGTGCCGGTGTTCGTGCTGCTCGGCTCGCTGCTCGAACTGAGCGGGCTCGCCCGCTCTCTCGTGGATTTCATGTGCGCATTGCTCGGCCATGTGCGCGGCGGCCTGCAATTCGTGCTGCTCGGTGCGATCTTTCTCGTCTCGGGCATTTCAGGTTCGAAAGCCGCCGACATGGCCGCCGTCGCGCCTGCGCTTTTTCCCGAGATGCGCAAGCGCGGCTCCGATCTCGAAGAACTCGCAGCACTGCTCGCCGCATCGGGTGCAATGACGGAGACTATTCCGCCCAGCCTTGTGCTGATCACCATTGGAGCGGTTTGCGGCGTATCGATCAGCGCGCTTTTCATGGGCGGCCTCATGCCCGCGGTCGTCGCTACCGTCCTGATTGGGACCGTGTGCTGGCTGCGCGCACGACGCGAGGCCCCCGCGAATGCGGAGCGCGCGCCGCTCGCGCAGATCGCGCGTACGTTAGTAGTGGCGTTACCCGCGCTGGTGCTGCCAGTGCTGATTCGCGTCGCCGTGATCGAGGGTGTCGCCACCGCCACCGAGGTCTCCACACTCGGTGTCGCCTACACGCTGCTGTTCGCGCTCGTTGCGCGCGCGGCGGGAAAGCCTGTGCCGCTGCGTCGCTTGTATCGCATCCTCGTGGACGCGGCCACGCTTTCCGGCGCGATCCTGTTCATCATTGGCCTCGCGACGTCGATGGCATGGGCGCTCACGCGCTCGGGCTTCTCGGGCCAGCTCGTCGACACGATTCAGAGCGTGCCCGGCGGCAAGGCCGGCTTCCTGCTGGTGACGATCGTATGTTTTGCGATTCTCGGCAGCGTGCTCGAAGGGATTCCTGCCATCGTGCTGTTCGGTCCGCTGCTATTTCCCGCCGCGCACGCGCTGCATATCAACGACGTGCACTACGCCATGGTCGTGATTCTCGCGATGGGTATGGGTCTGTTCGCACCCCCGTTCGGTGTGGGGTTCTACGCGGCATGCGCAATCGGCAAGGTCTCGCCCGACGGCGTCGGCCGACGCGTGTGGCGCTATCTGCTCGCGTTGCTCGTGGCGCTCGTCGTGGTGACGTTCGTGCCGTGGATTTCCACCGGCTTCCTTTCCTCTAAAGCTGCCTTCTGATTCGCCATCGGGAGTTGCCCATGTTAGACATCACCCCTTCCCCAACTGCCGCACGCCTCGCCGCCAGTGCGCGCGGACGCGTCGCGCTCGTCACCGGCGGCGCAATGGGCATTGGAGCCGCCATCGCACGGCGCATGGCCGACGACGGCTTCACCGTAGTCGTCGCCGATCTCAATGTGGAGGCCGCCGAGGCCACCGCGCGCGAAGTCTGCGAGCATGGCCTTGAGGCCGTAGCGATGGAACTGGACGTAGGCAGCGCCGCTTCCATCGAAGCGCTCGTCGAGCGGATCGGGGCGCGCTTCGATCGCTGCGACGTGCTGGTCAATAATGCGGGCATTGCGAATACCTATCCATTCGAGATCTATCCGCTGGATCATTGGCGCGCCGTCATGGAAGTGAACGTGACGGGCCCAATGTTGCTCGCGCAACGCGTGGCGCTGCGCATGATCAAACGCCGCTGGGGCCGCCTGATCAACATTGCTTCGGTAAGCGGCATTCGCGCGAGCGCGGGGCGCACGGCGTACGGCACCTCGAAGTCGGCGGTAATCGGGCTCACACGGCAGATGGCGATCGAACTCGCCGGTCATGGGATTACCGCAAACGCCATCGCGCCGGGACCGATCGAAACACCGATGGTGACGGCACTCCATTCGCGCGTGGCGCGCGAGAACTATCTACGCGCGGTGCCCATGGGCCGCTACGGCACACCCCACGAGATCGCGGGCGCCGTCGCGTTTCTGGCCTCTGAAGACGCCTCATACGTCACCGGCCAGACGCTAGCGGTAGACGGCGGTTTCCTGGCGGCGGGCGTGCTGGAAATCTGACCGGTCACCTGTCCGGTGTCACCGCGAGCGTAACCAACGTGACCCGTCTTACTAATCGCAAAAGGTAACGCGTGAATATAGAACCTCTCATCATTGGCTGGAGCCATTTGCCGTTCGGCAGATTCGACGCGCTCGAACCGGAAGACATGATCGCGCAGTCGGCGCGCGGCGCGCTCGATCATGCTGGGGTCGACGCGGCACTCGTGGACTCGGTGCACATCGGCATGTTCAATGGTGGCTTCGTGTATCAGGATTTTCCGTCCACGCTTGTGTTCAATGCTGTCCCGCAGTTGCGCTACGCCTCTACGGTCCGTTGCGAAAACGCGTGCGCAACAGGGTCGGCGGCCATCTACTCGGCGCTCGATTCGGTGCGTGCGGGCCGCTCGAACGTGGCGCTCGTGATTGGTGTCGAAAAAATGAACGGCTTGCCCACCGCGCAGGTCGGCGAGGTGCTGCAAAAGTGCTCCTATGCGAAAGAGGAAGCGGGTGTGACCGGAGGATTCGCGGGTATTTTTGGCACCATCGCTCAAGCCTATTTCGAGCGCTATGGCGACCAATCCGATGCGCTCGCCGCCATCGCGGCTAAAAACCATCGCAACGGCACGGCGAACCCGTATGCGCATATGCGGCGCGATTTCGGCTTCGACTTCTGCCGCACTCCATCGGAACGAAATCCATTCGTGGCAGGGCCGCTCAAGCGCACCGACTGCTCGCTGATCTCGGACGGAGCAGCGGCCGTCGTGATCGCCGCTACGGGTAGCGCACAAGGCGCACGACGTGGCATCGGCTTTCGCGCGAGCGTACAGGTGAGCGACTATCTGCCGCTGTCGCGCCGCGACCCCACCGAGTTCGCGGGCGCGCGCCGCGCATGGCAGCTAGCGCTCGAGGAAGCGAGGATCTCGCTCGACGACCTATCGCTCGTAGAAACGCACGATTGCTTCACGGTTGCCGAGTTGCTCGAATACGAAGCGATGGGACTGGCGAAACCGGGCGAAGGCGCGCGCGTGATTCTCGATGGAGTGAGCGCACGGGACGGGCGCCTGCCGGTTAACGCATCTGGCGGCTTGAAGTCGAAGGGGCACCCGATCGGCGCGACAGGCGTGTCGATGCACGTGATGGCGGCGATGCAGCTTGCCGGCGACGCCGGCGACATGCAGATCCGCGATGCGGCGATGGCGGGCGTGTTCAACATGGGCGGCTCGGCGGTCACCAACTATGTGAGCATCCTCGAACGGAAATTTTGACGATCACTCGTTTCGTTATCCGACCCAAGAAAACGCCATGCTAAAGAATGTCATGAATCTGGGCAACCTGCTGACTCAGGTCGCGCAGCGCCATGCCGACGAGCCCGGCTTTATCGAGTACGGCACCGTCTGGAGCTGGTCCGCGATCGATCGCCGTGTCAATGCCATCTGCACCGCGCTGCGCGAGCGCGGCGTACGCAAGGGCGAGCGCATTCTGGTCCATTCGCGCAACAATTTGCCGCTGTTCGAGAGCGCGTGGGTGGCGTTCAAGCTCGGCGCGGTGTGGGTGCCCACGAATTGCCGCATCGCGCCGCCGGAGGCGGTGTACCTCGGGCGTTCGAGCGGCTCGCGCGTGATGCTGTACGACCGCGGTTTCGAGCACCACGTCGACGCGGTGCGCGCCGCGTCGCCCGCGCTCGAACACGTGGTAGCGCTAGGCGAGCCGCGTGCGGGAGAGCTGGCATACGCAGCGCTCGCGGCGCAGCCATCGCGCCACTTCACCGCGGTGGACGTCGAGCGCGACGACCCGCTCTGGTTCTTCTATACCTCGGGCACAACCGGCCACCCGAAGGCGGGCACGCTCACGCATGGCCAGATGGCATTCGTCGTCACGAACCATCTAGCCGACCTTATGCCTGGACTCGACGTGCGCTCCCGGTCGCTCGTGGTGGCGCCACTTTCGCACGGCGCCGGTATCCATGCCATCGTCAACACAGCGCGCGGTGCGGCGAGCGTGCTCCCCACCAGCGAAAAGCTCGATCCCGATGAAGTATGGGCACTCGTCCAGCGATACCGCATCGATAACATGTTCACTGTGCCCACCATCGTGAAGATGCTCACCGAGCACGATGCGGTGGATCGTTACGATCACAGCTCGCTCAAATATGTGGTCTACGCCGGCGCGCCGATGTATCGCGCTGACCAAAAGCATGCGCTGCGCAAGCTCGGACGCGTGCTGGTTCAGTACTACGGCCTTGGCGAAGTGACCGGCAACGTCACGGTGCTGCCGCCGCATCTGCACGACATGGACGACGACTCGCACGGCGCCCGCCCCGGCACCTGTGGCTATGCGCGAACCGGCATGGAGGTCGCGATTCTCGACGACGCGGGGCGCAGGCTCGAGCCGTTCGAGACGGGTGAGATCTGCGTGCGCGGGCCGGCCGTCATGAGCGGCTACAACGACAATCCCGAGGCCAACGCGAACGCCTTCGGGCACGGTTGGTTTCACACAGGAGATCTCGGGCACCTGGATCCGGAAGGATTCCTGTATGTTACCGGGCGCGCTTCGGATATGTATATTTCGGGCGGCTCCAATGTGTACCCCCGCGAAGTCGAAGAAGCGCTACTACTGCACGAAGCCGTGCAAGAAGTCGCAGTGCTGGGCATCCCCGATCCGAAATGGGGCGAGGTGGGCTTGGCCGTGGTCGTGCGACGCGCGGGCTGCGAGGTCTCATCCGACGCGCTGCTCGATCATCTCGAGGGCAGACTTGCGCGCTACAAGCATCCGCGACATTTCGTGTTCTGGGGCGCATTGCCAAAATCGGCATACGGCAAGATCGCGAAGAAAGACGTCCGCGCGAGGCTGGCCGCGCAATGGGAGGCGGGAACAGTCGAACTAACGGAAAAGGCCTGAGATGGCGTTTACCGATTCCGGTTAAGAGTCCTGCAACGGGACATATCAAGCGTGGTCTTCCGATTTTACCGACATGGAGAACGAACTTGAACGCACCGCAAATTATCCCCCATGAAGTCCAGAGTGAAATCACCTTCCGGTCGTCAACGCACGCCTTGCTCATGCTGCGCGAGCATCTTGTTATCGACCATCCGATCAATACTCGTGTAAGCGCGTCGCAGACGGACCTGTTTGAACTCTTCGAACTCTATGCGCATTTTGTTTACAACTTTAACTCTTATGTCGGCGCACTCTTCGCCCGAATTTCGGACATTGATGCCAAGGCGCATATCTACGAGAACCTACTCGAAGAAATCGGATTTCAACCGGGGAAACAGGCACAATGGGGCTTTCATCACGGCGAACTGTATCGCAGTTTCCTGGTATCGTTGCGTCGGACAAACGCATATCGCAGCATGATCAGCGAAGAACGCACCCGGGAACTGGATGTACTGTCCCGTGGAATTTCCGAACGGTTCTATGCCGGTCACTTTGAAATCTTGCGCAACGGAAATGACCGTTTGACGGTAGCGGCGTTCTCCTCGATCGAGGGTTGGGTCAGCCGTGAGTACGCAATATGGCGCAACCTTCTTGGCCAGATTGGCGACGATGTAGATTCAGTTGACCTGCGCACGATCGATCTGCACTGCGAGTGTGACATCGAACATAGCCGTGTTCTCGACAGCATTCTCCGTGGTTTCCTGGCGGGAGATGAGCGGACTGTGTCTGCTCACGAAGTCAATTCCGGCTTGCTTCGTGGCATTGCGTTGTCTGTCGGTTTGTTCGATGACATCGATCGAGCGCTCGCTACCGCTCATTAACCCTGATTGAGGTGAATAGTGTCCGGTTGGAAAGCCGTTGTCCTGCTCATTCCGTTTCAATTCATGTTCGGGCTGATATACGCATGGGGGGCAATGGCACCCTCGATTCACCTCGCAACCGGTTGGTCGGCCAGCACGCTGGACCTGATGTTTTCACTCACACCACTCGTGCTGCTGCCGGCCGTGCTGATTGGCGGTCACCTTGTCGGACGCGTTGGTCCACGGCGCGTTCTTCAGGTGGCGACTGGCTCTTTTGTCGTCGGTGGTCTGCTGGCGCTGTCGGGGAATTCGCCGCAGTTGTTCGCAGCCGGTTATGCAGGCATTGCCCTGGGGATCGGAGGGGGGCTTTCGACACCGGCTTGCGTCGCGCTGATTCACAACATCGCACCCCGCCGCCAAGGGCGCCTCGCTGGCACCTTATTGGCTGTCTACGGCTTGTCGGGCGCGGTTAGCGGCCCGCTGTTTCTCTGGCTCGCCCATCATGCCCCCTGGCACACCGCGCTGGCCGCCGTTATGGGCACCTATGCTGTGATAGCCGGGCTCTGTCTGACCCGCGTGCGATCAGGCGTAAATGCAAATGGCGCTGCACGTAGCGAAAGGCCGCTGGGACATGAGCCCATATCGCTCTGGCAACCGATATTGAATATTGCATTACTGTGCGCCACGGTACCCTTCGGCTCCGCGGTGTTTGCGGCCATCGGTCGGTTGGCAACGGAGCATGGGCACACAGCTAGTCTAGGGGTGGCAGGCGCTTCCATCATGTCGCTTGCAAATGGCGCGGGGCGATTTGCGGGGGGCGTACTTTCCGACCTGATCTCGATCCCGGTGGCGTGGTGTCTCATCCTGGGACTGGCGGTTGGCGGCTACATCATGGCCCTTGCAGATGCCCGCCTGGGGTCTCCGGCGCTCTTCCTGCTGTTCGCCGCATCAACCGGATTGTCGTTCGGTGCGCTGGCTGGAAAACTACCCGCGGTAGCTGCACATACCTCGCCGTCGAATCCTGCGTCGATGTTCAGTTTTTATTTTGGCACATTTGCGTTCGGCAGCTTTGGCGGTCCTTTTCTGAGCGCCGAACTGGGTCTTCCGATCACGATGACCGTTCTGGGCTGGGCTACTGTAATTGCGTTCGTGTTATGCACAGCGCAAGTTTTGTCATCGAGAAGATCAGCCATCCCCTATTAATAGCAATACTGAAATTCACTGGACTATCGCCGAGGACACCCATATGAAAGTTTTCTACGATAAAGACGCCGACCTCTCCCTCATCAAAGGCAAGGATGTCACGATCATCGGCTATGGCTCGCAAGGCCATGCTCACGCGCTCAACCTGAAAGACAGCGGCGTT
>Ga0068855_100006130_pt1 | contig 14663 bp, 10 predicted proteins | sample KBSCornC52_FD_66592 | JGI IMG/M metagenome (GOLD analysis project Ga0068855, IMG submission 66592) | Corn rhizosphere microbial communities from Kellogg Biological Station, Michigan, USA - KBS Corn C5-2 | ecosystem: Host-associated > Plants > Roots > Rhizosphere > Soil ... | reverse complement strand
AGCTCGACCGTTACTTCGCCCGCCGAGATCAGGCAGACACGGGGGTGGTTCCGTCTCAAACCGCGCAGGCGGTCAATCAGGTATTGAGCCGCTTCGCGATAGTCCCGGTCATCGCAGGTGTTGTCGACGACGGTATGGAATCCAAGCCGTTCGGCGTGGGCGCGAGCCACCTCTGCAAGCTCGTTCGAACTGAGCAGGGTAGCCGCCGGGGCGGTGAAACTGCCCGGCTTCGGCGTCTCAGGAAGGTCTTCGCGGTCGAAGAATTGCTGGACGGCAGCGGGAAACCGCTCCCGCAGCCTGTATCGTGAGAGGATTTCGCGGCATTGCTCCACCGTGGATGTATCGGGAAGCGTCGGCCCCGACGCAAGCGCGTCGAGCTGGCCGGGCGGCACATCGGAGACGAGCAGCGAAAGGCTTGCGATATCTCCCGCCGCCATGGCAAGCCGCCCGCCCTTCACGGCGGAGAAGTGCTTGCGGACGCAGTTGATCTCCGTGATCGAAGCGCCGCTGTGGACAAGTTCGCGATGAAAGCCGATGGTATCGGCAAGGGTAATGGAGGGTTCGAGCGGAAGCTCCATCATGGCCGAGGCCCCGCCGCTGATCAGAAAGAGGCACAGAGTCGTATCGGCGTTTGCGCGATCCTGCTGCAAGCGATGCAGCATCTCCAGCGCAGCCCTTGCGCCCGCGAAGGAATCCTCATCCGGCAGGGGATGACTGCCGCGAAAGAACTGGAACCCGGGCGGCAGATTGAGGGGAAGTTCGCGAGCGATCAGTACTCCGGCGATGTCGCCGTGCCAGGCAGCGGACAGGCGCGACAGCAGCGCATCGAGCATCTCGGTAGAGGCTTTGCCGACAGCGACGATACGGATGCGTCGCACGCGGTCGAGATTTATCGGCTCGACGCCACGGATGAGAAGCTGCTGACCGCCTGCCGTGTTCTCCACCTTCACCGCACGCGCAAATGCCTGCTCCACGCCGCAATCGGCGAGCGATTGCCGGAAGATCGTCTCTGCTGCTTTTTGCAGCGCCGTGGTTTCCATTTTCATTTCGTGTCCTGCACCCGCGCATAAGCATACGGCCCATCGAGAACGACCGCGATGCTCGCTTGTTCCGGCAGTCCCTGCATGAGATTCTCTATTGCCTCTTCTGCGTTTAAAAAATACTGCTCGCCCAAAGTGCCGAGGTCAGCCTTCCGCACGCCGGGTGTGTAGAACGAGATCGAATGCTTCAGCCCGACCAGCGCCAGCTTCTCCAGTTGCCACTGGTCCGGCACCACCGGAGTCTCGGCGATCTCATCGAGGTACTCGCGATGGCCGGGATAGTTCCTCAGCTTCTCCGCAAACTCCCGCGAGCCGATGCCTTCGCCGCATTCGCCCATCACCAGAATCTTTCCGCCGGGCTTGACGATGTGTTGTACCGCCGTCACTCCTTTGATCGTCTGATAAAATGTCAGGTCCAGCGGATACCCGGCGGCGCTTGTAATCGCGGCATCGACGGGCCGGGGCAGGAGCTCCAGCGACGATGCGCGCAGAAACTCCACTCCCGCGGCGTGGGCCTTGACCGGCTCACCCGCGAAGATTCGGGAGATCTCGCGGCTCTTGGTCAACGTGACGTCGAGCATGAAATCGTGACGCGCCATGCGCGCGATTTCGAGCAGCTCGGCGTGAAGAGGATTCTCTTCGATGGAGCCTTCGGTTGCACGCTGTTCTCGCATAAAACGGGGCGAGTGGATGACCTTGATGGTCTCCTGCGCGGCCAACCCCGGCGCGACCAGCTTGCGCCCGCCGGAGAAGCCCAGCATCAGGTGCTGCTCGATAAAACCGAGCGTGATGTGCAGATCGGCGGCGAGGAATCGCCGGTCGATCGAGACTGGGGTTCCCTGTGCAGTCTCGCCAAGATATTGATGATCCTCCGATGCCTTTGCATCGTGATTCACGATCCTGTACTTCGCCGCAATCTCCGGCCCCAGGATGGTACGCAGCTCGTCTGCGGTTGCGGTGCGGTGCAGGCCGGTGGCGATAAAGATGGTTACGCCCTCGCGCGGAATGCCACCGCGATGCAACCGCTCCAGCAGCGGCGGCAGCGTCACTGCATTCGGCACCGGCCGGGTGATGTCGCAGACCGAGATGGCTGCTGTCGCTTTGCCCTTCGCCAGCTCCACCAGCGGAGCGCATCCGATGGGAGCATCGAGCGCGGCCGCCAATGCGGCCTGCACATCCGTAATCGGCGGCGCAGCGTGCGTCTTCAGCACGGTGTAGTCGGGTCCATCCGGCAACGTCAACGCAAGCCCCTGCTTGCCGAATGCTATCGTGGTGTTCATTGAATCGGGTTCTCCGGAACAGAAACGCGTGGCCACGTCGGAGATGCGAACCGCGGCTCCGTTCTCTTGACAACAATGGTATGACCAAACTACCGTTTCGACTACTCAAACTCTGTCTTAACGTCGTTACGGGATGGGCCCTTCATCGTGATCTGGAACCAAACTTATTTTCTCTTTGGTCATGGTCTGGCCTTCTCCGCACTGATTGCGGCAACTCCCATCTTTACTCTTCTTATCCTGCTTGGCATCATGCGCAAGGCCGCATGGATCGCCGGTCTGGCCGGGCTTGCTGTTACCTTCGTTGTGGCCATCGCCGCCTATCGCATGCCTCCGATCACCGCCCTGAGCGCAGCCGCGTACGGAGCAGCATTCGGCCTGTTTCCTATTTCGTGGATCATTTTCTGGGCCATCGCGCTGTTTCGTGTCACGGTCGAGACGGGAAAGTTTGAGATCATCCGCGACTCGGTCGGACGCCTTACCCCCGACCCGCGGCTGCAAGCCATTTTGATCGCCTTCGCCTTCGGAGCATTTCTGGAAGGCGGCGCAGGCTTCGGCACGCCGGTGGCAATCGCCGCCACCATGCTTACGGGGCTGGGCTTCTCCGCCTTCAGCGCGTCCGCTATCTGCCTGCTCGCCAACACTGCTCCGGTGGCCTTCGGGTCGATTGGTATTCCGGTCATTACACTGGCGGGCACCACCGGCCTTCCTCTCAATGAGCTTAGCGCCGCCGTGGGCCGCATCTGCGCGCCCATCTCGCTCATCGTTCCCGCGTACATCATCCTGGCCACCGGAGGCTTCGCCTCTCTCTCCGGCATATGGCTGCCCGCGATGACCTGCGGTGTGGTCTTCGCCGGAGTGCAGTTCCTCATCTCGAACTTCGTCGGCCCGCAACTTACCGATATACTCGCCGCGCTCTCATCCATCGTCGCTCTGATCGTGTGCCTGCGTTTCTTCCATCCCCGAGAGCAGGAGACAGGCATCTCCATCCGCGACTGCCTCGAATCCACCTACACTCCCTCCGGCAAAGCAACGGAAGGCGAAGTTGAAGCGCAATCTGCCACCGTAGCTGTCGCCGAAATTGAGCTTCCCGTTCGCCCCAGCGCCTTTCAGGTGCTGTATGCGTGGATGCCGTATGCCTTCCTTGTTGCCTGCGTTCTGCTCTGGGGAATCACGCCTATCCAGGCGGCGCTTAATACCGTCAGCTTCTCCTTCCCCTGGCCGCACCTGCACGATCTCGTGCAGCGTATGCCTCCCATCGCTGCCACGGCCGAGCCGTACCATGCCATGTTCAACATGAACCTGCTTTCGGCTTCCGGAACGGCGTGCATGGTAGCGACTCTTCTTGCGGCCCTCTGCCTGGGCATGAGTCCGATGCGTTTCGCGCGCCTGCTGGTTGCGGTCACCCGCCAGTTGCTGCTGCCGATCCTCACCATCGCATCGGTGCTGGCCATCGGCTTCCTGATGAACTACTGCGGCGCGACCGCAACGCTTGGACTCAGCTTTGCCGCTACTGGAGTCTTGTTTCCCTTCTTCAGCCCGTTGCTGGGCTGGCTCGGCGTCTTCCTCACCGGCTCCGACACGGCAGCCAATGCGCTGTTCGGCAACCTGCAGGTGGTTACCGCCGGGAAGCTCGGGCTTGATCCTGTGCTGATGGCGGCTGCAAACTCAACAGGAGGCGTGATGGGCAAGATGATCAGCCTGCAAACGATCGCAATCGCCGCCGCGGCCACCGGATTGTCCGTGCCTGACCAGTCGCGCCTCTTCCGCTTCACTTTGAAGCACAGCCTTTTTCTGGCCGGGCTCGCCGGATGCCTGGCCCTGATGTACACCTACGTGGTTCATATTCATTAACGCAAACGGAGAACAAGTTATGGCGAAATTAGGATTTCTTGGACTGGGCATCATGGGCGGACCGATGGCGCAGCAACTAATGCAGGCCGGCCATGAGGTGGCATTGTGGTCGCATACTGCCGGCAAGGCCGAGCAGCTTGCCGCAGAGGGCGCGACCGCCTGCAAGACTCCCGCCGAAGTAGCGAAGCGGAGTGAGGTCGTCTTTCTCTGCGTCGGCAACACCGCCATGTCCCGCGAGGTCATCCTGGGCAAGGACGGGCTGGCCGAAGGCGCGGGCAAGGGCCTCGTGATCGTCGATTGCAGCACCATCTCTCCTTCTGCCAGCCGCCGCATCGGTGCGGAACTGGCCGAGCGTGGCATCGAGTTCATGGACGCTCCCTGCACCGGCTCCAAGGCCGGAGCTGAGACCGGAACTCTCACCTTCATGATCGGCGGCGACGCCAGGCTGTTCGAGCGAGTGCGCCCCTATCTCGAAGCCATGGGCAAGCTGCTTTTCTACTGTGGCGATCTAGGCATGGGCCTACAGGTCAAGCTCTCGCAGAACATGATTCAAGGCAACCTGCTGCAGGCCTTCAATGAAAGCATGGTGCTCGCCACCAAGGGTGGGGTCGACCCTAACCTCATGCTCGATGTTATTAACAACACCGCAGCAAAATCCGCGCTGGTCGCAGCTAAGGCTCCGTTCATCTTCGCCCGCGACTTCTCCACCCGCTTCTCGGTCAAGTGGCTGGAAAAAGATATGGAGCTGATGCTGGAGTCCGCCGCCGAGCTGAACGTTCCCGCGCCGCTCACCGCCATCTCGCGGCAGCTCCTCCGCGCTGCCATCGCGAAGGGGTTCGGCGAAGACGATATCTGCGGCTCCATCCGCGTGCTCGAAGACATTGCCGGATGCGAAGTCGCCGCGGAGAAACCGGCGGAGAAGAAGGCATAACATTCGTCTAAAGAGACAAGGCTGAAAGAGGTTGCTGGAAATTTTGGCATTGTTAAGGGAACGGCTTCAGCCGTGCCGTAGATGCTCGACTTGCAGGGGGGCTTTAGCCCCCGAGGTACTCTTTCTGCGGTTCTGACGTTCCTGGCAATCCGATGTCGATACACTCCGACCCCAAACCCGCATGAGTAACACTCCCGAGCCTCGGAGCACCGAACACACAGCGCGAACGCGCCTTTTGCTGACCGCAATCGTTGTTCTCGCACTTCTGTGCGCCGGAGGCTTTTATCTATTGCAGCATCCGGGCCCCAGGCAGCACTCCGCCTCTGTTACTCGTGCGGCTACCTCTTACTCCGGCTACGCCGATCCCGCAAGCTGCGCCACCTGCCACGCCGAAGTCGCCGCGACCTACCGGCAAACCGGCATGGGGCGCTCCTTCTATCGCCTCACCGATGCCAGGCGCGTAGAAGACTTCACCGCGCATAACACCCTCTATCACCAGCCGTCGGACCGCTCCTACACCATGCTCGAGCGCGAGGGAAAGTTTTACGAAAGCCGTAATCAGACTGGCTTCGAAGGCAAGGAGGTCAATCAGGAAGAGAAACAGATCGATTTCGTTATCGGCTCCGGAAACCACGCCCGCACCTATCTGCATCGCGCCGCAGACGGCACCCTGGTCGAGCTTCCCGTGAGCTGGTACAGCGAGATGGGGGGCCACTGGGGCATGAGCCCCGGCTACGACCGCGCCGCGCAGCAGGACTTCCGCCGCACTATCGGCAACGACTGCCTCTTCTGCCACAATGCCTATCCCACGGGCGGCCAGTTGAGCAGTACGGTAGACGACGAACCCATCCTCAAGGCAGATATGGAGAAGAAGATGCCCGAAGGCATCGACTGCCAGCGCTGCCACGGGCCAGGCCTTGCGCACGTCAAAGCCGCGAGCTCTCCTAACTCAACATTAGAAGGTATCCGCGCCGCCATCCTCAACCCGTCGCGGCTCGGGCGCGAACGCCAGATGGAGGTCTGCATGCAATGTCATCTGGAGACCACCAGTTCGCCGCTGCCTCACGCCATCCGCCGCTTCGACCGCGAGCCGTTCTCTTACCGCCCCGGAGAGCCGCTGGCCGACTATCAACTCGCCTTCGACCACAAACCGGGCACCGCCTTCGACGACCGCCTTGAAGTCGCGCATCAGGCATACCGCCTGCGCAAATCCGCCTGCTTTCGCAACAGCGAGATGACCTGCACCACCTGCCACAATCCGCACCAAGCCCTGCGTGGCGAGCAGGCCACCAAACATTACATCGCGGTCTGCATCGGCTGCCATACCAAGGCGCACGCAGCGGCTCCCACGCTCGCCAAGGGGAACTGTCTCGATTGCCATATGGGCAAGCGCAGGACCGACGATGTTGTCCACGTCGTTATGACCGACCATTACATTCAACGCAATCTGCCGAAACGCAATCTGCTCGCTCCGCTAAAGGAAACAGTAGCTGTGTATCGCGGCGAGGTCGTCCCCTACTACCCCGAATCCGCCGCCAAGACACGCGATGGCGCACTCTACCTCGCGCTCGCGCAGGTCCAGAACGACTCGAACCTGACGAACGGCATCGACCAGCTTCGTCAGGCCATTGAGACGAATAAGCCAGCGGAACCAGAGTTCTATTCCGAACTGGGCAAGGCCTACTCCCGCGCCGGAGACAACGCCGAGGCCGTCCGCTGGTTCCAGGCCGCCCTCGACCGGCGTAGAGATTTCTATCCCGCGCTGCGCGAGATCTCCGCCGCCCAGGCTGCCTCCGGCAAGCTGGCCGAGGCCGTCCGCAGCGGAGAGCGTGCTGTCGCCGAGCAGCCAGCCGACACCATCGCGCTCACGAATCTTGGCAACCTCTACCTGCGTGCCGGCCGCGCCGCCGACGCCATTCGCGTCCTGCAACAGGCGCTCAACCGCAATCCCGACCTCGCCAACGCAAACAACCTGCTGGGTATGGCGCTGTTACAGCAGAACAACGCCGCAGCAGCCGAAACGTCGTTCCGCAACGCCATCCGCATCCAGCCCGATCTCGCCGAGGCGCACAACAATCTCGGCAACCTGCTGGCCGGCAACGGCGATTACGCGCAGGCAGCCTTCCACTTTCAAAAAGCCATCGACAGCAACCCATCCTTCGTCGAGGCATACCACAGTTATGGCCTGCTGCTGGGCATGTCCGGCTCCTTCGACAAGGCAACTGCAATGTTTACCCAGGCCGAGCGGCTCGACTCAAAATCCGCTCCACTGCGCACCGACTTCGGCGATGTGCTGATGCAGGCCCGTCAGCCCGCCGCCGCGGAGCAGCAATATGCCCAGGCTGTGCAGCTCGACCCCAACCTTGGCGAGGCATATCTCGGCCTTGGCAACGCGCTCGCGGCGCAGGGCAAGTTCGTCGATGCAGAGGCGCAGCTTCGGCTGGCGATCGAGCACAACAGCAACGACGGCCAGGCAGACCTCGCGCTCGCTGGCCTTCTCGTGCGTCGAGGCGCAGTCACCGAAGCACACGACCACTATGAAAGAGCAGCAGCAAGCTCCATCCCCCCGGTGCGCCAGACCGCGCTCAATGCCCTTCGCTGACGCGTTTTGCTCAAATCACCAAAACTACATCTGGAAGAGAACCTCTCTAAATCCACGTTCCTCCGTGCCATCCCGCAGTCGTTTTCTGAAACCGGGGCGGTGCGGCTTATTGCCGCAGTTCGACCACAGTGGCTCCCTGCCCGCCTTCATTTTGCGGCGGCTCGGTGACAGAGGTGACGTGAGGGTGGCCGCGCAGATAGTCGCGCAATGTGCGGCGGAGTACGCCCATACCGGTGCCGTGGACGATGCGAATGCGCGGCAGACCGGCGAGGAAGGCGCGGTCGAGGAAGCGCTCGACTTCGTCATGGGCCTCGTCGGCGGTGCGGCCGATGACGTTGATCTCCGATGACATGTAGTCGGGGTCCTGCGTGGTAGAGACTGTGACATTCCCTCGTTTCCGCGCGGCTTCGAGCGGAGTCACGACGCTCACGGACTCGACTCCCGCGATGTCGTCGATGCTGGCGCGCATCTTCATGGGGCCGATGGACACTTCAAAATTCTTCGCGTCGATCACGCGCTCGACTCTCGCCTGCCGGCCCAGCGATTTGAGCTTCACCAGGTCGCCCGCCTTGATGCCTTTGGGAATGTGCGGCTGCGCGGCAGGGTCATTGCGATCGGCGCGGCTGGCATGGGCGATGACCGTAGAGTTGAACTGCTCGGCAAACTCGCGCTTTGCACGGGCGATCGTGGTAGCGGAGTCGCGAGCAATCCTTCGCGCCAGCGCCTTGTCGTCAATAGCCTTGACGGTCTCGCGAAGCTGGTAGGCGAAGTCTTCGATCAGCGAGTGAAGCTTGGCCTCGAGCTCTTTGGTGCGCGCCTTTTGCTCGGCGCGGCCTTCGAGTTCAAGGCGGGCCTTCTCGCGGGCGAGTTCCTGCTCGCGGCGGCGCATGGATTCGCGCTCAGTGGCGGCAGCGGTGAGCTGGTCATGAAGCTGATCGAGGAATGCGCCGATGTCGGCGGTCTGCGTGGTCATCTGCGCGCGGGCGGCGGCTATGATCTCGGGCGAGAGCCCGAGGCGTGCGGCGATGTTGAGTCCGGCGGAAGCTCCCGGCACGCCCAGACGCAGTTCGTAGGTGGGCGTAAGCGTCTGCTGGTCGAAGCCGACCGCGGCATTGAGCACGCCGGCGTGGTTGGCGGCGTAGACCTTGAGCGAGGTTAGATGGGTGGTGATGCAGCACCACACGCCTGCCGCGAGAAAATGCGAAGCCACGGCGACCGCGAGCGCAGCGCCCTCTTCGGGGTCAGTGGCGGAGCCGAGTTCGTCGAGCAGCACCAGCGACGACGGCGTGGCCTCGCGCGAGATGCGGTCGAGGTTTACGACATGCGCGGAGAAGCTGGAGAGGTTGCGCTCGATCGACTGCGCGTCTCCGATGTCGGCGTAGACGCTGGTGAACAGCGGCAGCTTCGCTTCTTCCGCCGGAACGGGAATGCCCGCCTGCGCCATCAGCGAGAGCAGGCCGAGAGTTTTGAGCGAGACGGTTTTACCGCCGGTGTTTGGGCCGCTGATGATGAGCTGTTTTGTCTCTGGCGGAAGAATGTCGGTGAGCGGGACGGGAGTGGCGGCCTCAGTCCCCTGTTCGCGGGCTGCGGCGCGCATGCGGAGTTCGAGTAATGGATGGCGGGCTGCAGTGAGGGAAAGTGGACCCCACCCATCGCGGTGACGCTGCGATGAATGGGGCACCCGGGCGGTATCGCTATCCAGCGAAAGTTCCTGCGTAAAAACGGGCCGGGTGCAGTTGAGGTCGATCGCGAAGCGGGCGCGGGCGACGTGCGATTCGACTTCCGCGAGGATGCGCATGCCCAGGTGAATGCCATCGGCGTTCTGTCCGAGAGCGCGAGTCATGGAGACGAGGATGCGGTGGATCTCGGCCTGCTCTTCGTCGAGCAGACGGACCAGCTCGTTATTCTGCTCGATGGTTTCGAGCGGTTCCACAAATACAGTTTGTCCTGAAGAAGACGACCCGTGGATGACTCCGGGAACGCGTCGCTTGAACTCCGCCTTGACCGGGATGACGAAGCGGTCGCCTCGAATGGTGATGAGATCGTCCTGCGTGCTGCCGCCTTCGGTGAGCGAGCGCAGCGACCGGCGCAGGCTCTGCTCAATCGCGCGGTGCTGCCGCTCCATGGCGCGGCGGATGCGGTGCAGCTCGGGCGAGGCGTCGTCGTTGAGCGAGCCGTCGGGTTCGATCTTGCCGCGCAGCAGGCGGAGTAGTGGCGCGAAATCGTAATCGAGCAGTGGCGCGGAGAGCTCGGCGATCCCACCCTTCGCAATAATGCCTGCGAAGGATGGGGCATCGGGGCTGTTGTGCCCCGCGCCGCTTACGGCTGGGCCGATGAGGTTGCGCCATGCGGCGACGCGCTCGACAACTTCGAGCAGATCGCGAATCTCCGTCGCTTCGAGCGCAGCGCCTTCGATGCGCGCCTGATCGAGCAGAGCCGTCGCATCAAACAGACCGCGAAAATCGAAGCTGCCGCCGGCCGACAGCATCGCGCGAATCTCTTCTGTGCGCTGCTGTTGCCGGTCGATCCAGGCGAGATCGGCCGAAGGCTCCAGCGCGAGCACCCAGGCGCGGCCCAGCGGCGAGAAGGTGCGGCCTGCAATGGATTCGCGCAGGCGCGGCCACTCCAGCGCGGTGGCGCTCGATTCAGGCAGGGGCAATGGAACATTCGGAACTAAATCGAGCGAAGTCACGTCTATTATCGTAATCGCGCACGGAACCGGCGTCGCCGGGCCTGCGTATCCGTTGTTATCCAGCGCACGGGCCCCCGCGCCGGGAGGTGTCGAATGGTCTGTCAGGCATGTGGCAATTCAGTAGCAGCCGAGGTTCGCTACTGCCCTAAATGCGGCGCGCAGGTAGTCGCCGCTTCCCCCGTTCCTCCTCCGCCCGGCCCGCCTGCCTATCCGCCGGTGTACGCCATGCAGCGTCCGCGGGTGCACCGCAATCTGCAGTTGCTGGCGATTTTGTGGTGCATCTTCGGAGCATACCGTGCCATCTCCGCGCTGATCGCAGTCTCGGTTCTGAGAATCTTTGCGATGCGCGGATTCGGCGGCCATGCATGGATGTGGGGTTCTCGCTGGCATGGGCCGTTTGGAGCGCATTGGATGGGACCGCTGCTGCCGTTCGTCACCATCGTTACGGTTGTCGCCGCGGTGCTGGCATTTCTGGTCGGCTTCGGCCTGCTGCGGCGCAAGCCCTGGGCACGGCCACTTGCCATCGTGATCAGTATTCTCGTGCTGCTCAAGTTTCCTTTGGGAACGGCTTTGGGAGTTTATACGCTGTGGGTGCTGGCTCCTGCCGCCTCCGGGCTGGAGTACGAGGCCATCGCAGACCATAGCGGGATTTGACGGGGATTGCAGGCGAGCGAGCGGGGATGATCGCGGAGTTGCACGGATCATCTCTCTGTGGGGAAGGGGTGCTTTCGAGGTGGGAAGCGGAATAGGGAGTCTTTGCTTCAGCCTGCCCCCGCGGTCGAAGTGAAGTGAATTACAGCGGAACGAAAAAGACTCAGGCGGTTGTGGATCCGGCGATTCGCAGTGAAGGACGGACGTATGTCTCAGGCGTTGGTAGCTGGGGGGCAAAACTGCAGCGATATCTCCTAAGTCGCAGCCGGCATCCAATTACCAGCAAGTATTTCGGACCGAAAGGACCTCCCCAATGTCGAAGACATACCTTTCACTCGCACTCCTTGCCCTTCTCGCTGCTGCGCCCGCCGCGCTGCATGCGGACAGCTACAGCTACATCATTAACGCGGGCCCTTCGGATGGCTCGTCTTCCTACAACGTGAATGCCAGCGGCACCTTCAATGGTCCAGTGGATCCCTACAACAGCGCCGCTGTCGACGTCACATCGATTACGGGCAGCGTCAACGGCTACGACTTCCTGGGCGTGGTCAATCCCGGCGCGACCAACACGCAGACGACCTCGACCTACAGCGGCATCACGTTCGATAACGTGATCTACCCCAGCAGCGGTCCGCGGATCGACGCCAACGGCCTTCTGCTGTACCTCGACAGCCCTGCGGGAACCAGCCTGGCGCACGTCTATTACACGGGCGTGACCAGCGACAACCCCGGCGGTTATGAAGCCGACGTTTACGATCCGAATGATCCCGGCGCATCGACTCCCTTCGGCCTCGCCAGCCCGCTGGCGGTCAGGAGATTCAGCCTGGTTCGTATCGCCACGCCTCCGACGACCTCGGCTGTGCCGGAGCCTTCGACTTGGGCGCTGCTTGGCACCGGGCTTGCCTGTCTGGCTGGATTCGTCACACGCCGCATGCACGGTGGTCTTGCCAACTAAAGCATTTTCAATTCGAGCGTCAACCGAATTTCGGGTGCCCCATCCTTTGTGCGTCCTTTGCACAAAGGGTGGGAGACACAACTCTCTGCCGCGACCGTCTGCAACCAGACCGAAACCGCTCTCATGTGGTCTACGGATGAAGCAGCAACCCCGCGATCTCCGTGTACCTTTTATTCATCGCTGCGCCGGGCAGAATGTATCCAATAGACTAGAGGCATGAACTTCCCTGCCACCCGCCTGCGCCGTCTGCGCCGCACCGAAGCGATGCGGTCGCTTGTTCGGGAGACGCATCTGCATCCCGGCGCGCTGATCTACCCGCTGTTTCTCTGCCCCGGCGAAGGCGTTCGCCGCGAGATCGGCTCGATGCCGGGCTGCTTTAATCTCTCGATCGACGAGGCGGTGAAAGAAGCGGAGGCATGTGCCGCGCTCGGTATCGGCGGCCTGCTGTTATTTGGCCTTCCTGCGGAAAAAGACGAGCAGGCCACCGGGGCCTGGGCTGCGGACGGTATCGTGCAGACGGCGCTGCGGGTCTTCAAATCGAACCGCGCGCTGGATTCCCTGGTGCAGATCGCCGACGTGTGCCTGTGCGAGTACACCTCGCATGGGCACTGTGGCGTTGTCGCGCGGGATGGCGACCATTATGAAATAGAGAACGATGCCAGCCTGGGGCTGCTGGCGAAGACGGCTGCATCGCTTGCCGCGGCGGGTGCCGACATCGTCGCGCCCAGCGACATGATGGATGGCCGCGTGGCCGCGATGCGCGACGCACTCGACGAGGGCGGACTTCAGCAGATCCCGATCATGAGCTATGCCTCGAAGTTCGCCTCGGCGTTTTATGGCCCCTTCCGCGAGGCAGCAGATTCCGCTCCTCAGTTTGGCGACCGGCGCAGCTATCAGATGGACGGGGCCAACCTGCGTGAGGCCATGCGCGAGATCGAGCAGGACATTGCCGAGGGTGCTGACATGCTGCTGATGAAGCCGGCGATGCCCTATCTCGACGTGATCCGCGAGGCACGGCAGCGGTTCGACCTGCCGATGGGGGCGTACCAGGTCTCGGGCGAGTTCTCGATGCTGCACGCCGCCTTTCAGCGCGGATGGCTGGAGCCCGAGCGCGCCATGATGGAGTCGCTTTTGTCGATCCGCCGGGCTGGCGCGGACTTCATTGTGACGTACTTTGCGAAAGATGCAGCGAAGCTGTTGTAAGCGCCTTCAGACAGCTTCAACCGCGTCCTGCTGCGCAATCGCGGTTCACAGGCTGTCAAGCCCCCGCTTCGCGCCTCAAAACATCGAAGCAGCACAAAACCAAAGTCTTATCGGCTAAAAATAATTCTGTAAAAACTGCAAAAGAGTTATATTCAATCTTCTAAACTGGAAATACAGATACAGAACCACGGGCCCGGCGGCAACGCTGGGCTTTTTGTGCTTAACGACAAGGAGCAACCATGGCAAACTTCTGCTGCAGCGATGCGGGTTTGGCGTTGACGAAAAAGTTCGAAGGGCTGCGCCTGGTCGCGTACCAGGACCAGGTGGGCGTCTGGACCATCGGCTATGGCCATACCGGCCGCGAGGTGCATGGCGGCATGGCCATTACGGAAGAACAGGCCGACGTGCTGCTGGAGAGCGATATCGCGAGCGCAGTCGCGTGCGTCAACCGTGCTGTTACGGCGGAGATCAGCCAGTGCCAGTTCGATGCGTTGGTGGACTTTGTCTTTAATCTGGGGTGCGCGCGGCTGCTTGGCTCGACGCTGCTGCGGCATGTAAATGCGGGCGAGTTCGATCTTGCGGCCGCGCAGTTTCCGCTGTGGGACCATGCCGGAGGGGTGGTGGTCGCAGGCCTTCTGGCACGGCGCAATGCAGAGATGGGCTTGTTTCTGAGCGGCGGAGTTTAGTGCGGCTCGGTGTGGGGTGGGGTAACTCGAAGGAGAGAGAAAAGCCCACCGCGCCCGGCAGGAACCAGGGTGCGGCGGGCCTTCAGCGCCATCAGGCGCGGTGAAGCTACTTCTTTGCGGGCGCGATGGTGTCCTTCGCAACCTTGGCCACGCGGAACTTGACCACGGTCTTGGCCTTGATCTTGATGGTCTCGCCGGTCTGGGGGTTACGGCCAAGGCGGGCCTTGCGCTCTGCCTTCACCAGCTTGCCGATGCCGGGAATGGTGAATTCGCCGTTCTTCTTGGTCTCTTTGATGGCAGTCTCGGCCAGCAGCTCCAGACCGGCGGCTGCCTGCTTGTTGGTGATCTCGAGCTTCTCCGCCATGTGGCGAACCAGTGCCGTCTTTGTCATTCCCTTTGCCATGTATTGCTCCTTCTTACGTTCAAAATAAATTCCGGGCCTACTCGCCATGCCGTTGAAGATCGAGTGAGAAGACATCTGGAGATGCGCGATCACCAATGTTCATGCGGCTGCGGAGAGCTGTACCGCAATTCACCTTCATCCTTTTCGAGCGCTTTGTCAATGAGTTTTCTTTGGTTTCCACAGGTTTTTTCAGGTTTTCCTTGGTTTTGTGCCACTTTTGGGTCATATTGGGACGATTTTGGGCTTCGGACATCCTATTTTTCGCTTAGCTCGGGTGCCGATTGCCGGATTTCTGGCGCGGGAAGATGTAGATCAGCCCTGTGCTGTTTGCGAACAACCTCGATCAACCAGACGAGAGCGGCATTGCTA
>Ga0068855_100006126_pt1 | contig 14670 bp, 10 predicted proteins | sample KBSCornC52_FD_66592 | JGI IMG/M metagenome (GOLD analysis project Ga0068855, IMG submission 66592) | Corn rhizosphere microbial communities from Kellogg Biological Station, Michigan, USA - KBS Corn C5-2 | ecosystem: Host-associated > Plants > Roots > Rhizosphere > Soil ... | reverse complement strand
TGACGGACCTTCAGGATGTGACCGCGAACCTGGTCATCGGCGTCCCGACCTTCTTCTTCCAGGATACTCCGGACCCGATCTCCTTGCAGCAGTCCTTCGCGCAGCTCTCGCCCTACTTCCAGTCGGGATCGCAAACTGGCTTCGCGCTCTCCAACAGCATCATGAGCCAGACAAGCCGAATGGGCGAGCGGATTGGCGGTCTCGCCGGTCCGGGCGGCCCTCCGGGGCCCGGACCGGGGCCGGAAGTCGGCGGCGCGGACCGTAACGAGGACCTCTTTGTCTATACCGTCAAGCACGTGACACTTAAGAAAGGTGAGCGAATAGTTATCCCCGTCGCGGAGACGACCGTCAAGTACAAAGATATCTACACGCTCGACCTGCCTTACGCTCCACCGCGCGAGATCCTGGCGCAAGCGCGCAACGAGCAGCAGGCCGAGCTGCTGCGCCTCGCGAACCGCCCGAAGGTGATGCACAAGATTCGCCTCGAGAATCGCACCAAGTTTCCGCTCACGACCGCGCCCGCGCTCATCGTGAACGGCGATCGCGTCCTTGCACAGGCGATGATGACCTACACGGCGATTGGCTCCGATGTGGATCTTCCGCTGACGACCGCGGTAGAGATCAACGTCAAGAAGACTGATCGGGAGACAAGCCGGACTCCCAACGCCGTCAATTGGGAGGGCAGCTCCTACGAGAAGATCGACCTGGCCGGTACGATTTCACTGACCAATTTCAAGCCTGAGCCGGTCGAGGTTGAAGTCACCAGAAATGTGCTGGGAGGGGTCGGTAAGGCGGATAACGGCGGTACGGCTCAGATGGTCAACGTCCTGGAGGATGACGGCACAGCGACCGCGCCAGACTCGCCCTCCTGGTGGGGAGCCTACTCCTGGCCTTCCTGGTGGGGCCACTTCAACGGCGTGGGCAGGATTCGCTGGAAAGTGAAGCTGGAACCTGGAAAGGGTGTAGATCTTGGCTATACCTGGCACTACTTCTGGAGGTAGTCCATAGTTGTGGACGAATGTAAAGCCGCCGGGGATGTCGTTGCGTCATCTCCGGCGGCTTTTGATGGATTTATCTCATAAGCCCAAATCCGCCGCTCGCTCCGATACAATTCGTATCTCGGCGGTCACTATTGGTGCAGAACCCGGCAGGGGTAATGCCTATTCAACGGTGACAGAAGTCATCTTGTCGCCCTCCCGCAGCTTCGTCACATTCTCCAGGCCTTCGGTTACTCTTCCAAAAACGGCGTATCCCATATCGAGGTTAGATGTCTTCGCCAGCGTGATATAGAACTGGCACGAAGCTGAGTTTGGATCCTGCGACCGGGCCATTGCGACGACGCCCGGTCCATCGTGCTTCAGCATCGGAGTCACTTCGAGCGGAATGGTGCGCTTACGGCGCGTCGCGGGATCCTGAAAGTCTCCTGTGCCGTTCCCGATCGGGCAGCCACCCTGTATCACGAATCCCGGCACGTATCGATGAAACGTCAGGCCGTCGTAAAACTTGCGCTCCGCGAGGTCGATGAAATTGTTTGCCGTGATCGGCGCCAGGTCTTCATAAAGCTCAAACTTGATGACGCCTTGCGTCGTATTAAGCGTGGCTGTGCGGTTCGCCATGATTTCTGATTCCTTTGCTTGGACTGTACTCGCCGATGGTTGTTAGGGAAGCCGGTTCGGCTGCGCCGCATCATTGTAGCAGAAACGCGGTTAATCGGGGTATGCTTCTGCGGGCTGCGGCTCATCGCCCGTGTGATCGAACAGACCTCGGGACTTTAAGGATTGCTCGTCTGCATTAGCGTCAGTCCGCCTCACGCCTCTGTTAGTAAAGTGAACTCAGCGCAAGGAGTCTCTTTGGCGCCTACGATTATAGCAACGGCTCCCGGAAGATGCGGCATCATCGGCAATCCCACGGACATGTACGGAGGTTGCGTCATCTCCTGTACCACGGTCGAGCGCGCGGAATGCATCCTCACGCTCGGGGGCACTGGCATAGTCGTTTCAAACGACAGCGAAGCGGCGATCCTCCGGACGAGATGCGACCTGGAACTTCATGGCGACAAAATCGACATCGCGAGGGCCGCTCTAGCCTACTTCGAAATCGATCCTGCCAATGTGCCGATGTCCATCAAGCTTCGTACCGACGTTCCCATGCGCGCCGGATTGGCGGGTTCAACGGCGCTGCTTGCAACGCTGGTAGGGGCGATTCGTATGTATCTAGGACGGTCGCACTCGCAATACCACCTCGCTGAAACGTGCCGCAAGGTTGAAGCCAGGGTCATGAATATCGTTTGCGGCCTGCAAGATCAGCACATGACGATCTTTGGCGGATTGAACTACATGGATTTCCGCGGCAAAGAGATGCTCGATCAGTCGGATGACGAGCCGCTGGCCACAGTTGAGCCCCTCTCGCCGCATATTCCGCCTCCTCCCATTCTGCTGGCACACACCGGAGTCCAGCACCATTCCAGCCAGGTGCACGGCTCACCTCGCCAGCGCTGGCTAAGGGGTGAGACGCTCGTCCGCGAGTCCTATGCCGCGATCGCGGAGCTGGCTCGCAGAGGCAAGCGCGCGCTGATCGAGGGCGACTGGTCGCGGCTGGGCTCTCTGATGGATGAAAACCACAGACTTGTAGCGGAACTGGGTGGCAGCGGCCCGGAGAACGATCGGCTGATTGCCGCGGCAAAATCGGCCGGCGCATATGGCGCGAAGCTTGCCGGCGCGGGCGGTGGCGGCACAATCATCGCGCTGACCGAGGAGCCGGAAAGGGTGGGGGCTGCACTGCTGGCTGCCGGAGCGGAATGCCTTCTGCGACCTCTGCCGCAGCCTGGCTTGACAGTGACGCGGGAGAACGGAATATGAAGTGTATTGGGACGCGGGACTCGTGTGTCGCAATAATTGCTCTGGTCGTTTGTCTGGCGCTCCTTGGGGCGGCGCCATCTCGAGCGGAGTTGAAAGCCGGCGCGGCGCGTGTGGATATTACACCGGACGTGAAGGCCTCTAAGATCCCGCTGGGCGGGTATGCGGCTCGGAAGGGCGCCGCTTCGACCGGTGTACACGATCCTGTCTATGCGCACGCGCTGGTGTTGAGCAGCGGAACGACCAAAGCAGCAATCGTGTCCGTCGATCTCTGTTTCCTTCCGTCGAGCGTTAAGTCTGAGGTTATGAAGCGGCTGAACTCGGGAGGCGCATCCTGGACGGCGGCCAACGTCTTCCTCGCTGCGACGCACACGCACTGCGGTCCCGATCCTCTCGCGATGCACGCTGCGAATAGCTTTGTCCTGAAGGGCTGGACGCCTCTGGATACAAAACTGCTGGCGTTTACCGCGGACCATATCGCAGCCTCAATTCAGCAAGCGGAGAAGGCGTTGCGACCGGCCACGATCGCGCTCTCAACGGCCGAAGAGCCGATGCTCAATCGCAACCGCCGGGGCGAGAAACTCACAGATCCTACTTTGACTCTGCTGAAGGTCGCCGACTTGGACGGAAAAGCCATCGCCGCCATCGTCAACTATGCAGCCCATCCCACTTTGTATGGCGACAATATGCTCGAAGTCTCCGCGGACTGGCCGGGCGTGATGGCGCAGGACGTCGAGAAGACTCTTGGAGAGGGATCAGTCTGTCTCTTCCTCAACGGAGCCGAGGGAGATGCCTCGCCGAACGGCGTAGACGACAAGCAGGGCGACGACAAGATCACGACCTACGGACACAATGTTGCTGAGGCGGTCAAGGGGCTGCTGCCGGGCATGCACGCCGAGAGCGATGCGGAGTTGTCGGTCTGGCAAACAAGTGTGGATCTACCGCCCAGAAAACCGAATGGAATGTTCATTGCCGCGGCAGGTCAGCTCGGCGCGACGTTCGCTCAGGCGAGAGCGATCGTGGATACTCTAATGCCTAAATCCACTACGATCACAATGGTTACGATTGGCAATCTCCTGCTGATCGGCATGCCCTGCGAACCGACAGCCGAGCTTGGCCTGCAGGTCAAAAGCATGGCACGCAAAGCTGGATTCAAAACGCCCGCGGTGGTCGCGCTGACCAACGATTGGCTCGCGTACGCACTGATGCCGGAGCAGTACCAGAAGGGCAACTACGAGGCGATGATGTCGTTTTATGGCGATCAGCTGGGCCCGGCGCTGCTTAAGGGCGTGGAAGCCGGACTAAAGTCGCGGTAGGTCTGGGCAGGGCAGAATAGGTCATATATGACTTATACGACCTTCCGACGAGAGCCCTACTCTGCTCTCCGCTGCTCCAGGAACAGTGTCAGGCATTTACAGGCGCCACCGGCCTTTAGAAACTCCGACATCGGCGCAGCGTGCGGAATGTACCCGCGCTCGATCAGCAGACTCTCTAGCTTTGGGCAGCCTGATGGCAATACCACGTGCCGGCCGATCACGACGGCGTTGCACACGAACCGCAGCGCCTCCTCTTCCGTAACCTCCACGGTTGTGAAGTTGCCCTCGATCACGCGCCGCGCATACTCGTCGAACGCACCGGGGTAGTAAACTACGGTCGAGCTGTTCAGTGCGAACAGACAGGTGTCAAGGTGATACCAGCGGTCGTCGGCAAGCTGGAGGGACAGCACCGGCGTCTCAAGCGTCTCCGATATCCACCGGTGCGATCCGATATCGCTGCGCTTCAAGTATCCCGCCACCAGCGTGTCGCCCACAAACAGCGCATCTCCCTCGCCCTCAAACTTGCAATCGCTAGGCAGCGTACAAACCGAAAAGCCGTTCTCCTCAAACCAGGCGCGAAAGTGCGCCTCCTCCCGCTGCCGCTCCTTGTACCGAAAGCTGGCCAGCAGTGCGATGTTGCCTTTTATTAGTCCGGCATTGGCAGTAAACACCATATCGGGACAATCGCGGGCCTGTGACACCAACTCGATATGTGCTCCAATGTCCTCTTTCAGCGTTCGATACAGCTCCTGCCATTGACAGCGCGCTAGCGGCACGTTCGGCCGATTCGAGAGTGACATCCATGGATTGATTTCATACTCCAGAGTGTAGGCAGTCGGCGCGCACATAAGCAAGCGGGCGCTTCGTTCAGGAAGCACTGGATTCGAATTGTCTGCCGCGAGCGGGCGGATTTTGTTTGCAATCACGATTTGACCTCCACGAGACGGCGAGCGAGCTCCTTCAGGAAGAATTCACAGTCCGTCACCAGGCCGAACGCTTGATGGGTTCCACGGTCCATGAGCTTCACGACCGTGTCGGCGTCTGAGTCTACGCAGATCGTACGGACGGACGCGGGGAGCAGGTTGCCCGTCGCGACCGAATGCAGCGTCGTCGCTACCATGATCGCGACTCCCACGTCCGGGACCAGCGCACGCATGGCGTCCTGCGCGGCAACTGAGTCGGTGATGACATCGGGCAGGGGACCGTCATCGCGGATTGAGCCCGCCAGTACAAACGGTGTATTGTGAACGATACAGGCGTGCATGATTCCGCTCGTTAGAATTCCCTGCTCGACGGCCCCACGTATGCTGCCTGCATTCCGAATGGTATTAATGGCGCGGAGATGGTTCTCGTGTCCATGGGCGGCCGCTGCCCCGGTCTCCATCGCGACGCCCAGCGAGGTGCCGAACAGGGCATGTTCGATGTCGTGTGTGGCAAGCGCATTTCCGGCGAACAGGATATCGATCCATCCCTGGTGGATCAGGGATTCCAGTTGACGCCCCGCGCCAGTATGCAGAATCGCCGGCCCGCCGACGAACAGGATCTTCTTTCCCTCAGACCGGGCCTGGACCATCGCCTGAACGATGGCGGCCACCACAAGCTCTTTTGGCCGTTCCGTTGAAACGCTGCTTCCCATAAAGCTGAACAGGTCGGTCGCGTCGGCGCGTTCGACAGGAGTAACGCGAACGCCTTCGCTGCCGACCACGACAGACTGCCCGACCTCCACGTGGTGCATGGGATGGCACTCCGCGACCACCGCGCCTTCGATCTTTTCGATCACAATACCGCAATCCATCTCGATTGGCTCGACCGGCAGCCACACTCCTCCGACGCGCACGGCCGTCTCAAGATTGGTTGTGACATAGAAGCCATCCGGGAAGACGCCCTTTCGAGTGACCGGTTCAGTTTGAGCGTCACCGGTGGATCTGGCGGCGCCGTGCTGTTGTATCTGGTGCAGGATGCTCTCCAAAGTGTCCGGAGTGTCAGCGCTGACGCGAATGACAGCGTGGCTGATATCCGACCGGGTCGCTCCCACCTTAAAGTCCGTGATTCGGTACTGACCCCCGTCGCGCAGGATCAGATCCAGCACTTTGGAGAGCGTGAGTGAATCGACGATATGTCCATCCAGGTGGACTGTTTCAGAAGGCATATATAACCACTCCCAGGCCGGTCTGAGGGTCGCATCCCGTCATTCACAGGATACCGGCTAGTTATCTTACCGGTGTCGAGTCGTACACAGTTCCGGCCCGCGCCGCGGGCCGTTCGGCGATCTGCCAGTCCATTTAACCCGTGCCGCTCGCTTCTCAATGAACGATCAATATGTCATAATTGCGAAGTTGCGATCGTTCAAGCAGATCACGACTGAAGGTCGTGGCTTTCAGCAATAGGAAACCCCCACCTTGGAACTCGGACGATTCTTTGGATTTCTTCACCCCGCGCTGGTGCACTTTCCCCTGGTGCTGCTGCTGGTTTCGTTTGCGTTGGAGGCGATCGGCTATTTCGGGCGCAGAGAACGGTATGCCTGGGCCGCTCAGATCACGCTGATTTGTGGGGCGGTCGGGACGTTATTTGCGTTTGTCTGCGGGAATTTCGCCGAGATTTGGGCGGCGAGGGATGGCGTGCCGCAGGCGCCAATGGAGTTGCATGAGCTGTACGCCACAATCACAAGCTGGCTCTTCGTCGGGCTGGCCGCTGTCAGACTGCTATTAGCGAACCGGCAAGACCAGCGCTGGAAGAGCGTCTACCTCGCGATCATGGCATGTGCCTGCGTGCTCCTGGTGATCACGGGCCACAAGGGCGCGATGCTGGTCTATCAGCACGGAGCCGGCGTTCAGGCTCGCACCGCCAGCGCGCTGCCGACGCACGAAGACCTGGCTGTGCTGCGACAGCGACAGGACCCGGAGGCTCTCTTCTACTCCAACAAGATGCACCATGTATTCGGCGCCATGGTGCTGGTGTTCGCGGGCCTGCTTCTTACAGACCAGCTTTCACCGAAAATCGGCGGCAGGCTTCGCAAGATCACCCCGGCGCTGCTCATCGCCGGCGGTATATTTCTAATGATATGGAGCGACACAGATTCGTGGCCCCTTTCACATCAACGCCCCGTGACCGACAAAGAAGTCCTGATGCACAAGACGTACGCGGTCTTGATGCTGGCATTCGGATTTGGCGGGTTACGGAGGCGAAAGGGAATATCGGCGGCTGGCCCGGCGATCACCGCTGATTCAATGGTCGTTGCCGATCTCGTCTCGCCGCAGGACCGGCAGGGCCGAATGATGGCCGTTTTCTCGCTGGTCGGTGGAGCGCTGCTGTTTACACATGTGCATTCCAACGCGCCTTATGCCAATGTAGCGGTTGGGGTATACATACACCACACGGTAATGGGCTGCATCGCGTTGAGTATCGGGATCGTCAAACTGGGGCAGGATCTCCTGACCGCACGATCTTCGCGCGGCCTTATCCGCGCTCTCGCGTGGTCGTACCCATGCCTGATGCTGGCCGAGTCGATCTTCTTACTAAACTATAATGAGGGTTTGCCCTGGTTTCTCGGCTACGGCAAACTCAGTCTTGCGGCGCCTCACGGCGGTTTGATCGCACCGCTCGGAGATCAGCGCGCGGAGCTTGTCTACCATCCCGAGACGAACCGAATTGATCTATATCTGCTGAAGCAGGGCGCCGATTCGCCGTATGTGGTGGATGCATCCGAGGTTCAGGCAATCACGCGCGTGGGAACAGAGTCCACGATCGTACCGCTGCGCCTTTGCGCGGAGCCGGGCTCCGCCTCGCATTTTGCCGGTCAGGCTAGCTATCTGAAAGGCCTCAGCACGTTTCAAACGCAGGTGATTGTTAAGGACAATGGGAAGGCGCGCCGTGTTCTAAAGGCAGACTTCGAGCCGTGGATCGATTCGGCTTCGAACGCACCGCGCAGCCAGGCGGCATACGTGTGTCCGATGCATCCGTCGGTTGGAGCCGGCGCTCCTGGAACCTGTGCCGTCTGCGGAATGACACTCGTACCAAACAAAGGCGCTCGGCCGGCGGACATTTTGCACGATAACAGCTTCCGGATGGATCTGGCAATTAGCGACGCAGCGAACGGGCGTCACCTGTTAAGCAGGTGCGATCCGCCCGCTGCAGAGGGCGCGGCGATACAGACGCCGAGCCCCGGGCAGAAGGTGAGACTTCAATTCACGCCGCGATGCGCAGATGGCAGTGTCGTCTCTGCGCTGGACGTTGTCCACACTAAGAAGCTGCACCTGATCATCGTCAGCAGGGACCTGTCCATCTTTGATCATGTTCATCCGGAACCGCAGCCTGACGGAAGTCTCGTGCTGGACTATGTCTTCTCCGAGCCGGGAGAATATGTGCTTTATGCGGATTGTACTCCGTCTGGCGACAGAAACCAGGTCTTTCCACTTTCGGTGACAGTCAGCGGAAAGCCTCGCGATCCCTTGCCGCTGGAGCCGACGCCGGCGCAGGCAAAAACCTTCGATCAGTACCGTGTGCAGCTCGACCTCTCGCCGGAGCCCGCTCAAGTCCGGGACGAGACTCAGTTGAGTTTTACGGTTTCGTCGAACGGAGTTCCTGTCACGGACCTGGAACCTTATCTAGGCGCGGGAGGACACTGCGTCGCACTTAGCGAAGACACTCGCGCGTATTTGCATTCGCATCCGATAGAGGTGCAGGGCACTCGGTTCGGCCCGACCGTAACCTTTCATACCGTATTTCCGAAACCGGGGCTCTACAAGATCTGGGGTCAATTCCTGCATCATGGCAAACCATTAATCGCCGATTTCGTGGTTCGCGTTCCGTGAACTTGACTATGTCTGGGAGTGATATTTATGGCGTCCGGGATTCCAACGGCTACGATCGGACATGACGAGCTCGCGTTATGCGCGGCGCTCTCAGACCGCTATCCGAACGTCGCGTCGGCGCGCTCGGAGATCGCGGCGCTGCGAGCGGGCCTGTCGCTGCCGAAGCCGGTCGTACATGTCATCAGCGACATCCATGGCGACTACAAGAAGCTGCGCCACGTACTGAACAACGCTTCGGGGAGCCTGCGCCCACATGTCGAACGGATCTTTGCCGACCGGATGTCCGAGGCGGAGCTCATTCAGTTCCTTTCAATTCTTTACTATCCGCGCGAGTCCATGGAGAAGCTGCGGCCGGCGATGACTGACCCTGAGCAGCTTGCTGCATGGGCTTCAGCTACCCTGCGAGCCCAGTTCGAGATCGTAAGAATTCTTGCGGCAAACTACCGCCGCGATCGGGTTACTGCTACATTCCCGTCCGAATTGCGTGAGCTGTTTCAAGAGCTGCTGGATGAGCCGAATATGGCGCGGGGGCCTGGTTACGTGGATGCGATGATCCGAACCTACGCCGAATCCGGCGCGGTTTTCGAGGTGGTGCGCTCGGCATCGCGAGCGGTTCGCAACCTTTCGATCGGGGAGATACTCGTCGCGGGCGATATGGGGGACCGCGGATTAAGAATTGACCGCGTGATCGACTATCTCATGCGTCAGCCGAAAGTATCGATTACCTGGGGCAACCACGACACGTCCTGGATGGGCGCCTGTCTGGGCGAGATGACCGCCATCGCGACTGTTTTGCGGCTTTCCCTTCGCTATGGGCGGCTCGAGCAGCTTGAGGAGGGATACGGAATTCCAATGGAGCCGCTGGAGCACCTGGCGCGCTCTGTCTACGGCGACGATCCGGCGGAGCGCTTCAAAGCAAAGGGCACAGGCCTCCGCGACCCCTTATTGATGGCGCAAATGCAGAAGGCCATCGCGATCATTAATTTCAAGCTGGAGGGACAGACGAGCCGCAGGCACCCGGAGTGGAACTGGGAAAACCGGAATCTGCTGCATCGCATCAATTACGCAGACGGCACAGTGGAGGTCGACGGCAAAATCTATCCGCTTCTCGACACCCGGTTTCCCACGATCGACCCTGCGAATCCATACGAGCTCTCGGCAGAAGAATCCACGTGCATGGAACGGCTGCAGCAGTCGTTCGTTACGAGCCGCCTTCTCTGGGACCAGGTGCGCTGGCTGGTGAGCCACGGGTCGATGTGGCAGCGGCGAGACGACGTCCTGATCTTCCACGCCTGCGTACCCACCGATGCGGATGGCAACTATTTGACACTGAAGGTCGACGGTGTAGAACGAAGCGGACGCGAACTATTCGACAGTCTGGGCTCGCTCATTCGACGGGCGCTTCGCAAGGGCGCGGACCACCGAGACGATGACGCGGACTGGCTCTGGTACCTGTGGGCGGGGCCGCTTTCGCCGCTCTTCGGCAAGGACAAAATGGCGACGTTCGAGACGTATTTCGTTGAGGACGCTGCCACTCACAAGGAGACAAAGAACCCTTACTTCGAGCTGATCCACGACGCGGAGTTCTGCAGGAAAATCCTGCGCGAATTCGGCGTTAGCGACCAGGGGCTGATTGTGAACGGCCATGTACCGGTGAAGATCGCACAGGGCGAGCAGCCGGTGAAGCGTGGCGGCAATGCGGTGACGATCGACGGCGCTTTCTCCGAGGCCTACGGAGACCATGGGTACACGCTGATCCTCGATCCCGCTCGGATCGCTCTTGCGGAACATTCCCACTTCGAATCGGTGGAGGAAGCCATCACCCGTGGCGCGGACATCATCCCGAAGGTGAATACGCTGAGAGGCTACGACCGGCCGCGTCGTGTCGCCGACACGGAGCAGGGCGAAACCATCCGGTCCACCATTGCAATGCTCGAGCGCCTGGTCTTCGGCTACCAGGAAGGCCTGCTAGTCGAAAGATAAAACGTCCTCGTTGCCTCATCACCGTTAACCGGGAAGGAGAGCGTCCGTGCTAATGAAGTGCCTGGTTGTTGGCATTGGCGGGTTTATCGGCGCGAACGCGCGCTACCTGGTGGGTATGTGGGTGCAGAACAAATGGGGCGCTTCGTTCCCATATGGGACATTCGTAATCAACATCACCGGATCGTTTATTCTGGGACTGTTCGCTGCTCTAACGCTCAAGTACGCCTGGAACGATCACTGGAGGCTGCTGATCGCAGTCGGCTTCGTCGGCGCCTACACGACCTTTTCCACATTCGAATATGAGAGCCTGATGCTCGTTTCCGAAGGCGCGTGGGGCAGGGCGCTTGTCAACATTCTTGGCAGTGTCGTACTCGGGTTTGCCGCGGCATTTCTAGGTGTCGTCGCCGCACGGTTCATTGGCGCTTCGCACGCTTGAGGCGGAGAATACGCCCTGAGGCAGGTGGATAGCCTCATGCGCTATTTCAAATGTTCGACAATGGCTTCGACGTCGTAGACGCAGCCGCCCCAGGTGCCTCCTCCGACACGCTGCAGCGCAGCCCAGAGACGAGTGTCATCGGGGAGATCAGGATCCGGCGCCAGATCCGGCCGTGAGGGTCGGTTTGCGAGCACGCGAGTCCCTTGTTCCGCGCCCCAGATGTTGCCGTTGCTGCCAACAAGATTGACCTCTCCCTCCAGTCGATTGCGATCGATCTTGATCTCGATTATGTCTCCGTCCAAGACCTTGCCGATCGGCCCGCCTGCCAGCGCCTCGGGACCGATGTGCCCGATACACGCGCCCGTGGAGACCCCGGAGAAACGCGCGTCGGTAAGCACCGCGACCTGCTTTCCCCACGGCAGGAACTTGAGCGCCGACGTGATCTGATAGATCTCTTCCATGCCCGCCCCGATCGGTCCGCGGCAGATGAGAACGAGAATGTCGCCTGGAGCGACCGCTGAGCTGCTTTGTGAGACCCCTGTCGTATGGGAGGCTTTGATTGCGGTGATCGCCGCCCGTTCCGAAGTGAATACCCGTGCCGGGCCGATCTTCCTATACACGCCATCGGCATCCACCACGGATGGATCGATCGAAGTGCTCTTGATGACGGCCCCTTCCGGGCAGAGGTTGCCACGGGGAAACGTCACGGTCGAGGTGAGGCCGCGGGTCTTTGCGCAGTCCGGCGAGAGGATCACATCGTCGGGATCGACACCGTCCTGCTCCCGAAGGCGCTCGCGAAGCCTGGCTCGCCGCTCCGAACGGTCCCACTCTTCCAGGTTCTCTCCAAGGGATTTTCCGGTGATCGTCAACGCATCGAGGCGCAGCAATCCGAGCGCGCGCAGATGGAGCATCACCTCCGGCACGCCGCCCGCCAGGAAGAGGCGGACGGTCGGATGATCGGTGGGCCCGTTCGGGAGTACGTCCACCAGGCGCGGTACCGCGATGTTGACGGCGTGCCAGTCTTCGACGGTTGGCCGGCGCAGTTTCGCCGAATGCGCGATGGCGGGAATGTGCAGAAGTAAATTGGTCGAGCCGCCGCAGGCCGCGTGGACCGTCATAGCGTTGTGGATAGAATCGTCCGTCAGGATGTCGCGTGTGCGAAGCCCGGAGGCGTCCATCTCTGCAAGCGCAGCGGCCGATCTTCGCGCCATGTCCAGCCAGATCGGCTGTCCGGAGGGCGAGAGCGCGGAGTGCGGCAGGGACAATCCCAGCGCCTCGCCGACCACCTGTGCCGTGGCGGCCGTACCGAAGAACTGGCAGCCGCCTCCGGGTGTCGCGCATGCCCGGCAGCCCAGCTCGGCGGCCTCTCTCAGCGTGATCTGCCCGTGCGCAAACCGTGCCCCCACGCTCTGGATCTTCCCTGCGTCCTCGCCGTGCTCCGCCGGCAAGGTGACGCCGCCGGGCACGAGCACGCAGGGCAGATCGTGCATTGCAGCAAGCGCCATCATCATCGCCGGCAGGCCCTTGTCGCAGGTCGCCACGCCCAGCACGCCGCGCCGGTTCGGCAGGCTTCGGATCAGCCGCCGGAATACCAGGGCCGCATCGTTGCGATAGGGCAGGGAGTCCATCATCCCGGTGGTACCCTGGGAGCGGCCGTCACAGGGGTCCGAGCAGTAGCCAGCGAACGGAATGCAGCCGAGCCGAGCCAACTCATCGGCCGCCGCCTCCATCAGCAATCCCACTTCCCAGTGGCCTGTGTGATAGCCTAGCGCGATGGGAGTGCCGTCCGGCCGCCGGATCCCGCCCTGCGTGCTCAGAATGAGGAATTCGCGCCGGTTCAAGTTGCGAGGGTTCCATCCCATGCCGGCATTCTGCGAGAGCGCAAAGATATCGCCGCTCGGCCGCTCGATCAGCATCTCCGCCGTAAGCGGCAGCTCACCGATCGGTCCGGGGGCTTTGGTGCGTACGTTGTATAGGTCGTTTGTGGTTTGGTTAGGCATTTTCAAGTTTATCGCGTTCCGGTGAATGTGGAATCCTCTCCGTTCCGTTCCGTCCCGAGCGCCAGGTAGCCGCCGTCTACAGGAAGGTCTACACCTGTGATGAAGCTGGCGTCGTCACTGCAGAGGAAAAGGATCGGGCGAGCGATCTCGTCAGCTTCGGCCAGGCGGCGCAGCATGCTGAACCTTCCCCATTGCGGCTCCCACTTGTCACGGCCACCGACTGCCGCCTTCTCTACCTCGGCCGTCCAGGTCCAGCCGGGACTGACGGAATTGACGCGGATTCTGGCGGGCGCCATATCGAGCGCCATGCAGCGCGTCATTGAGAGGATCGCGCCCTTACAGGCATTATAGGTCCAGCGATCGGGCTGGGCGATGTGGCCGGAGATACTGGCGATGTTTACGATCGCGCCTCCGCCCGATCGCTTCATAGACGGATAGCAAGCCTGCGCCATCTGCGCGGACCCTCGTATGTTGACCGACAGGCTGTGATCCCAATCTTCCGTAGTTGCGTCCAGGCCTTTCGAGAGAAAGCTTGCGGCGTTGTTGACGAGATAGTCCAGCCGGCCGGTCTGATTCGCGAACTCGGACGCAGCCTCGATGCAGCGCGCTGGATCTGAGACGTCAACGGCGTAGAACGAAGCCTGGCCCCCGTTTGATCGCAATCGTTCTGCGAGCGCTTCGCCCCTCGCTTCATTGATGTCGAACAGCCCGACCGTAACGCCGGCCTCGACAAACGCCTCTGCGGTGGCAGCCCCGATTCCGGACGCTCCGCCCGTGACGATCGCCGCACGTCCCTTCCAATCCATAAGCCTCTCCTCTCAATGTACGGTGTTCATATTCGGGAAGCTCGGGGAGTAGTCCTGCCAAGTCAGGCCAACCTGGGAGCGCGAGGCTCCCGCCGAGCCTGGTCGGGCCGATGAACGACCCGCCTCACCTCTTTCCGCTTGGCTCCACTTCGTGGCGCGGTAGAGAACACGGCCTGCGGCCGAGCGTCCTCCTGACGCGATGCCTCGCCTTCCGCGTGCTTGGGTACGCAAAAACCCGCATAACCGAGAGGAGTTGACGATCCTGCTTCGATGCCCGCTGTCCATAGGGATAACCGGTATAATGGACCATCATGCTAGAGCCAACTTCATCTGCCAATTTGAAAGTGCCGTACGACAGCCTGACCCTGCGGGCCGTCGTGCTGGAGCTTCGCCGACTGTTGATCGGCGGGCAGGTTCAGGACATCCGCCAGCCATCCCCCTGCGAATTGAGGATCGGGATTCG
>Ga0068855_100006117_pt1 | contig 14683 bp, 10 predicted proteins | sample KBSCornC52_FD_66592 | JGI IMG/M metagenome (GOLD analysis project Ga0068855, IMG submission 66592) | Corn rhizosphere microbial communities from Kellogg Biological Station, Michigan, USA - KBS Corn C5-2 | ecosystem: Host-associated > Plants > Roots > Rhizosphere > Soil ... | reverse complement strand
TATATGAATACTTCCCTACCGTCGCCAGCTACGCAGCCCGGCCTGCTGGCCTATTATACTTTCGACGACCTGATCAATAAACAGGGGAACCCCGCCTGGAACGGGGCACTGGGAGGCTCTGCAGCTATTAATCAGACAAACCCGACCTGTGCCGCTTTTGTTCCGGACAACGAGTGTTGCCCGAAACTGGCCGGAAGTTTTACCGGTAACAGCATTTGTCCGGGAGGAACCGGAGTTCTCACATTTCATCCGACAACCACGCCGCTGTCGGCTTCCTATACGATCACCTATTCAGACGGCATCACGAATTATGTGCAGAATAACGTACAGGATGCTGTTCCTTTCCCGGTTCCGGTTCAGCCCGCAGCTACAACAAAATATGCTTTGTTGAAAATTACAAACCCGGAAGGCTGCGCTACAGATATTACAGGAGACACGGCGACCATTATAATGAAAGACCTACCCCAACCTTCCTTTACAGCCGATCAGGATGTTTGTAATCCGTTTCAGGTAGATTTTGCGGGGATCATACAACCCGGAACAGCGTATGACTGGAATATTAACGGTGCGGCATATCCGAATAGTTTAACTACCGTTCACGATTTCGGGACGGCGGGTACTTATCCGGTAAGCCTTACGGTAACACAGGCCGGAGGTTGTGTGAACAGCCTTTCCCGGAATATCAGCATCAGTTTGCAGCCGTCGGATGTAATTGCTACGAGCGATACGACCATTTGCTTCGGAGACAGTATTCGGTTAGAAACAAAGCCCGCACTCGAATACTGCTGGTCTCCGGATGCTACACTTACAAATCCGTCATCGGGTTCCCCTGAAGTGAAACCGCTGTCGGCCACGCAATATTTCCTGAATGCAAAAATCCGTGGACCGAACCTGATCGTTAATGGAGATTTCAGCCAGGGAAATGCGGGGTTTCTTTCAGATTATACAATGTTAACCTCCGGAAATCAGGAAGGAACTTATATGGTGGCCGGCAACCCCGCTTCCTGGGATCCGGGTTTTTCAAATTGCGCAGATCATACCGGGGGAAATGGCAATATGTTACTGATCAACGGGTCGCAGACCGCGACCAATATTATCTGGTCGGAAACTGTTCCCGTTCAGCCCAACACGAATTATGATTTTTCTGCCTGGTTCCAGTTGATCAGCCTGGCTAATCCGGCTGCGCTTGTTTTCTCCGTTAATGGAATCCCTCTGGAGAATTTCTATTATCCTGCTTCCACTTCTGCCTGCAGTTGGATACAGTATAAGACGGTCTGGAATTCAGGAGCAAATGGGAATGCCATCATAACCATTTCAGATGCAAAAACAGATATTCCGGGCAATGATTTTGCCCTGGACGATATTTCTTTTACATCGCTCAGCATGGAAACGGAGGCGATTCGTGTTAACGTGGACAAGCCCCTTTTGCTTGCTTCAGCGGACACCATTGTTTGTCCGGGTGCAAGCATTCCATTATGGGCAACCGGCGTCTCTTCTTTTTCCTGGTCCCCGGCAGATGGCTTGTCGGATGTTTCCATTTCAAATCCCATTGCAACGCCCCAAAATAATACTGCGTATATTATATCCGGCCGCTCTTCCCTGGGTTGTCTGGCAAAAGATACGGTACAGGTTTCCCTATTTCAGCCGGTACCGGTTACTATTACGCCGGATACCAGTATTTGTATGAATGATGCAGTGCAATTGTATGCCGCAGGCGCGCTTGCTTATTCCTGGTCTCCGGCCATATTCCTGAACGATCCTGCAATTCCCAATCCTGTTGCAAAACCGGATCAGCCTACAAGGTTTATTCTGAGTTATAAGGATATGAATTCCTGCATGGAAAAAGATTCGGTATCGGTATCTTTCCGGCCCTCACCTGTTTTTCATGCGCCCCCCGACCAAAAGATCTGCGTAGGATTTTCGGTTTTACTGGCCAGCGCTAATGATCCGAATTTTATATATGCGTGGTCTCCTGCAGACAATCTGGATAATCCTGCCTCCCCTGCTCCGTCGGCATCTCCGGGAAATCCCATGTACTACCAGTTGGAGATCAGTGATCCTGTCTGCAGCAGCTACGACAGCAGCTTCCGTGTTTTCGTGGATGTAAAACCCAGTCCCACTGTGATCGCTCAGAAATCAAATGATATTAATTGCTCCAATCTGTTTTCGCAATTGAATGCGACCGGCGCAGTATCGTATTCGTGGTTTCCGGCCGCCGGATTAAATAATGCAGGGATAGCCAATCCCGTGGCAGCGATCGACAGCAGCACGACTTTTGTTGTGCGGGGAACCAGTGAAAACGGCTGTTATGCCTACGACTCGGTGACCGTGAATGTAAAAGCAACGGGAAAGAATTTATTTTCCGTTCCCAATGCATTCACTCCGAATTTTGATGGCGTGAACGACTGCTTTGGAATCAGAAAATGGGGGGATGTTACGATCAGGGAATTTTCTGTTTATAATCGCTGGGGACAAAGAGTTTTTGATACCCGCACCCCGGGAGACTGCTGGAACGGAACCCTGAACGGGATCATGCAGGATGCCGGCCAGTATGTGTATGTTATTCAGGCTGTTTCCTTCTGCGGAAATATTACCCGCACCGGCACGGTATTGCTGATCCGGTAATATGCAGTTTGCTCTGAATTAGTAATTGCCGAGCTTTTCCAAAAATAATTTCAATCCCCTTTCCTTGCCTGCATCCAGTTCATAACTCAGATACTGCGTATAGTATTCTTTTAAATCAAAAAGATCGGAATGCAGTCCTTCGAGTACCTGCTCAATATGGTGAACGCCGAACCCGTTGGCCTCATCGAATGTTTTTACCCAATCCGGGTCCAGCTTTTTGTTGCTGATCCAGGCGGCAAATAAAAAAGGGAGTCCGGTCATTTTTTTCCAGGCCTCTCCCAGATCATAAACGAAGGCAGAAACGGATCTTTGTTTCAATGCCCGGTCGCCGATAACTACGGCTCCTGTTTTGCCCTTTATTTCATTCAAAAATCCGGCTCCCGCTTCTTTAAATGCGGGATTGATTTTCCAGTATTCTTTCAGCAGAATTTTTACGAGTGCCACGGATGTTCTGCTCTGGTAATCGAGCAGAACGGTTTCCAGTTCTTCCACCGGAACTTCACTGAAAAGGCAGACAGAAGCTACCGGCCCGTCGCATCCGATGCCATAACCGGTATTGATATAATGTGCCGGCATTTCCGGGATGATGGCAACGGGTACCAACCCGATATCTATTTCATCCCTCAGTAACATTGCAGCAATGAGGGCCGGATAGTCTGTAATCAGCTCTGTTTTCTCCAAAAGCGGGGATCTTTCAATACCGTATAACAGCGGTTTCGTGTTCAGATAGCTCACCGCTCCCACCCTTATTTTTCTGTCCAAGTCCTTTAGTTTAATTTTGGCTGCAAAAGTAGGGTAAACGACCAGATTATCTCATTCACCGGTAAACTCATATATGGAACTCAATGCACTTACTGCCATTTCCCCGCTCGACGGAAGGTATCGCAGTCAGCTTCAGCACCTGGCTGAATATTTTTCGGAGTTTGCATTGATCAAATACCGGATCCGGGTAGAGGTTGACTATTTTTTATTTCTGGAAGAGAAAAAATTCTTCAGCATTTCGGCAGCCACCCGCAAGCAACTGGAATCCATCGCGGAAGATTTCAGTGTGGAGGACGCCAGGGAAATCAAAAAAATTGAAAAGACTACCAACCACGATGTAAAAGCGGTAGAATACTTTCTGAAGTCCAAACTGGAACTGGGTAAGGATCCGGATACCCGGGAATGGATTCACTTCGGACTCACTTCGCAGGATATAAACAATACGGCTATCCCGCTGCTCTGGAAGCATGCGCTGGAAATAGAATATATCCCGTTCGTGCTGAACCTGAAAAAACAACTGCGGCTGCTGGCCAGTCCCTGGATCGATACGCCCATGCTCGCCAGAACCCACGGACAGGCTGCTTCCCCGACCCTGCTGGGCAAAGAGATCATGGTTTTTGTTGAAAGGCTCGAGAACCAGGTGGAACTGCTGATCCAGATTCCCTTCACCGCAAAATTCGGAGGGGCGACAGGCAATTTTAATGCCCATCATGTTGCATTTCCAAAAAAAGACTGGGCAAAACTGGCGAACGAGTTCGTGGAAAATAAACTGGGATTAAAAAGACAACAGTACACCACGCAGATCGAACATTATGATATGCTGGGCGCCCATTTTGATACCATTAAAAGGATCAATACCATCCTGATCGATTTTTGCCGCGATCTGTGGACCTATATTTCGCTGGATTATTTTAAACAAAAAACGAAGGAGGGAGAAATCGGCTCTTCCGCCATGCCGCATAAAGTAAATCCCATCGATTTCGAAAATGCAGAAGGTAATCTCGGGCTGGCTAATGCAATTTTTGAATATCTGTCCGGCAAATTGCCGGTATCCCGTTTGCAGCGCGACCTGACGGATTCCACCACCCTGCGCAGTATCGGTGTTCCCTTTGCGCACACCGTGCTTGCACTGAAGTCCATTGAGCGCGGTTTGTCCCGCCTGATACTGAATGAAAAAAAACTGAAACAGGATCTCGATGAAAACTGGGCGGTGGTGGCAGAAGCCATTCAAACGATTCTCCGCAGGGAAGATTATCCGAAGCCCTATGAAGCCTTGAAGGATCTTACCCGCGGAAAGAATGGCATTACGCGGGAATCCATGCACGCATTTATTGACTCACTGGAAATTGCCAGGGTTGTAAAAGAAGAGTTGAAATTGATTACACCGCACAATTATACCGGTATCGCTTTAAAGTTCTGACAGGTTTATTCTCCACCAGCGCATATTTCCCCGGAGGTCAAAGGGTATGAAATTGTTTTTCTCCAGCACGCGGATGGATGCGGCATTATCCTTATCCGTTTCGGCGAGTATACAATAAATTTCCGGTATTGATCTCGACCAGTGAATCATGCCGCCCACGGCTTCTGTCATGATCCCTCTGCTCCGGTGGGCTGGCATACTTCCATAACCGATTTCAATGTTTCCCTGCTGATCCGGTTTGCCTTTAAAGCCCAGCTCCGCTACGATGACCGAAGAGGTCTTTTCAACTACGATCCAAAAGGTACTGAAGAGATAATCGGATCCTTCCATTGTCCGGAGTTCGGGCAGAACGGTCCTGCTGATCCTTTCTTTTACTGCCGGCGAAACCGTGCGGCCGGTAAGTTTCAGATTGAAGAGTTTCTCCAGTTTCCCTTCTCCCTGGAGATAACATTCCAGTTCCGCGGCATTGAGCGGAATGATTTTCAGATTTGCGGTTTCAACCATCCGTCTTGTGAATCTCTGAAGTATAATGAAAGCGAATATCCGGGTTGTTGCTGATCTCCGTATTCAGGAACCACTCGCTCTGCGCGAGATAAACCATTTGCCCGTCCTTGTCCTGCGCAATATTATTTTGTTTGAACCGGGCAAAATCATCCAACTTTTTCTGATCCTTAGCGGTGAGCCAGCAGGCTTTGAAAAAGGGCAGATTGTTGAATTGCACGGAGGCGGAATATTCATGCAGGAGACGGTACTGAATGACTTCAAACTGCAGTTCTCCCACACAGCCGATAATTTTCTTATTTCCGCCGAACTGGGTGAATAGTTGGGCCACGCCTTCATCTGTCAGTTGCAAAAGCCCTTTTTCAAGCTGTTTGGTCTTCATCGGATCCTTGTTCACCACTTCTTTGAATATTTCCGGGGAGAAAGAGGGTATTCCGGTAAAATAAAAATTCTTCCCTTCGGTAAGCGTGTCGCCGATCTTGAAATTCCCGGTGTCAAAAAGCCCCACCACATCACCCGGGAACGCCTCTTCAATCACATCCTTATCCCTTGCCAGGAAGGTATAGGGATTGCTGAAGCGGACATCCTTATTCAGGCGAACATGATGAAAATATTTATTGCGTTCGAACCTCCCGCTGCAAACGCGCAGGAATGCGATCCGGTCCCGGTGACGCGGATCGAGGTTGGCGTGAATTTTGAAAATAAAACCACTGAGCTTTTCATCATCCGGACAAACTTCTCCTCCTGTCGTCTGTCGGCATTGCGGAAGCGGGGCGATCTGAATAAAAGTATCCAGCATTTCCTTTACACCGAAATTATTGATGGCGCTGCCAAAAAATACCGGTGCGATTTTGCCATCGAGATAGTCATTTGTATCCAGCGGGCCATAAACGCCGTCCACCAGTTCAACATCCTCTCTTAACAGGGCGGCATCTTTTCCGCCGAGTTTTTCATCCAGTATCGGGCGGCTGAGGTCTTCGATCTCCACCACATCTTCATCGGCAGCGCGCGTGTTGGCAGTGAACAACACCAGGTTCTTATCGTGCAGGTTATACACCCCTTTGAAATCCTTACCACTGTTGATGGGCCAGGTCATCGGGTGCAGTCTGATCTTCAGTTCATTTTCTATTTCTTCCATCAGCTCAAACCGGTTCTTTCCGTCACGGTCCATTTTATTAATGAATACGATGATCGGAGTATCCCGCATGCGGCAGACAGCCGTGAGCTTACGGGTTTGCTCTTCCACCCCGTTCACGCTGTCGATGACCAGTATCACGCTGTCCACCGCAGTCAGCGTACGATACGTATCTTCAGCAAAATCTTTATGGCCCGGCGTATCCAGCAGGTTGATGAGCATATTCCGGTATTCGAAACTCATCACGGAAGTGGCCACGGAAATACCGCGCTGCCGTTCAATTTCCATGAAATCGCTCGTGGCATGTTTGCGGATCTTGTTGCTTTTGACCGCACCCGCAGTCTGAATGGCGCCCCCGAAAAGCAAAAATTTTTCCGTCAGGGTGGTCTTTCCTGCATCTGGATGCGAAATGATGGCAAAGGTTCTTCTTTTCTCTATTTCTGATTTGTACTTCATGGATGATCCGCCGGACCGCTGTTCTGCCGGGGCCGCAAAATTAAGAAGTTCTTCGGGGATGAAGCGGCAATTCTACAGCCCGGTATTGCGGTGACTATAGCCTTTCGCCAGCAGGTTCAGCGGCAATACCAGTTCCCATTGGTTTGGTCCCCTGCCTTCATAGTCCGGATCCAACAGGCGGCTGTACCGAACGCCCAGGGTCAGTGGCAATTCATTCCACCAGCTGGTATCAAAATAAATTTCCAGTCCGCAGGAGCGGTATGCGGATTGTACAGCCGGCCCGTTCGTTTGGTAGAAAGGGACGCCGGTATAATCATAAAAAACATTCGCCCTGATTCGCAGAAAATACAGGATGTTGCCAAAGCCCCGGTCGGGATAAGCAATCGGGAAATGATAATTGACAGCCAGCCGGTACATCCGGAAGAAATTTTCTCCGGAATATCCCCGCGAAAAAGGAAAGCCATTGCTGAACCGGATCTGGTCCAGCGAGTCACGTTGCTGGATGGCGCCCCTGAATTCCAGGCTATGGGTTGACACAATCCCAGGGAAATAAAAATTGCCGGAAGCAAGCCATTGATCGCCGCTGAGCTGACTGACAGCGCGGTCGTACTGAATCCAGGCAACCTGTGCAAAGGATGGATAGATCTGCTGCCTGGCTGTCTGGAGCTGGTGTGAAAAGGAAATATAGGGATCAAGACTGCTGTATCCGGGCAAATGCAGACTGTCCTTGTATTTTCCTGTAAAATAATTCCGGTGATAAGTAAAGCTGAGGCCGGATTCCAGACTGGTCAGCCATCTCCCCTGGCTTAGGTTTAGGGGAACGGATAGTCCGCCATAGGCCTGCAGTTCATTCCAGTAAATCTTCTCTGCATTCCGCAGATAACCGCTCCGGTCAACCCGGTATTCCATTCCAGCGTTGAGGTAAGGAAACAATGCGCCGTAATTCAAAGCAGCGCCGATCTTTTTATATTTTTCATTCCGGTTATAACCAACATAAATTTCAGATTCAAAAGTATTGAGCACATTTTCACCAACAAGAGAGAAACTGTAGTCGGGATCATTGATAAAAGGCCGCCAGCTGTGTAAGTGAAAAATATTTGTCGTGGCGGAATACGGCTTTACCGGATATTTTGCATCCGGAATGCTATCCGGGATCTGAAACGGAGAATCGCCAAGCGAATGAACTCCATTGCCGGAGAGCGGCTCGTCTTTAATAAACTGCAGCGCTCCATCGCTGAAAAGGGAATCATTTTCTGCGTGGTTCAGGTGGAATCCCGCCGCCGTAAAAACCGACCAGGCCAGTTTGCCGAAGCCCGCACTGATCTGGTAGGTTCCGGTTGCCGGTTGCGGCAACATCGCGAAGATTTTTCCCGACCGGATGCGAAACCCTTTATCCATGCCGTTTTCGGTTCGGGTAAAATAAATGTCCCCGTTTTGAACGGAAAGGAATCCAATGGGATGCATGGACCAGGGAACCAGTATGGTTTGTTTTCCCGAAGGGATATCGATCAGCATCAGGCACATTTCTCCCTGCTGATTTCTGACAGCAGATACCAGCTGCTGATCCGTAAAGAATTTCGGAAAGGTAAAATAATAGTTTTCGTTATTCGGAAGACTGAACAGCATTTCTCCGGATTTGCTGTTCAGCAAATCCAGGGAGCATCGGCCCGACTCCGGATAAGCGACAGCTACTACCGATTTGCCATCCGGCGAAATATCGGGTGAAAAATATTTCGTTTTGCGGGTGATGCGGATATCTTTTCCCGACCGCAGGTTTAATAAACGGATGACGGAGTAGTCGCGCCAGCCCCAACGCAGATCCGGCTCATAAGCAGAATAGACGATCTGCTGATTGCGGTAAGAGAACTGGTCGTCTGCTGAAACAGCGCGGAACCGGATCCGCGTTTCTTTCCCGGAACCTAAATCTCTCCGCATGAACTGCGGAGGCTGCCGGTAAGAAGATTTTAAATAAATCACATGACCGGAATCGGTGACCGCCGGAAACATTTCATCAGCAACAAAATGCGGTTGCTGGTGACCGTAACGGGCATTGGAATCCCGGTAGGCAGCATCGGGTAACTGGCTGCTGAAAAAATCGAGTGCCTGTTGCCGGTAGCGACGGAACGAAATGCCGGCATTCCGCTGAATGGATTTCTGAAGCGGGTAGAATAATCCTTTGAAAGCGGCTGCCTCCACGGCGGTTTTTCTCCAGAAATCCTTTCCATATTTTTCTCTTCCATAAGCCACGAGCATATAGCCCAGGGGATAGTGGTCGGGCACATAATCCCGGAGCGAACCGTTGCGGAGTTTCATCCAGGAATATTTTTTACCGGATAACCACAGAGACCGGTATCCGGCCAGAAATAAAGGAAGACGCCCGCGCCCCTGCCGGCTAACCAGGGTTTCCTGGTAAACTGCATCCCCTTCCCAGAACCAGTTGGGAACAGAAAGATTATTCGCCAGCGCCAGCCCTTCCTCCCCGAAGAGATAATAAAAAGATTTCGACAATCCCACCCGGAAATTATTGAACTGCTGCACATGGCGGTATTCATGAATGGCCAGCGTTTCCTGCCAGGGAAGGCTTCCCAGTTCAAAGCTGTTCTGGGCCGGCGTCAGCTGAAACTCACTGCGGAAAGGAGCCAGCTGAACATAGCCATTGGCAATTGTGGTCAGGTTATGAAATACGATATTGACCTGACGCTGATGATCACCCAGGGTGGACCTTGTGCTGTCGTTCAGGGCAGAGACCAGGAAGGCCACATTGCCTGCTTCTTTTTTTAATTCCCCTGGAAAAATGATCCGGGCCGCGGCTGTATTGATCTGATACCATTTGAGGGAGGTTGGCGTGCCCCCGAACTCCTGGGCACATGCTTCCACGGAAGAAAAAACCGAGAGCAGCAGAAATAAACGGGAAAACCGGTTCATCCGAAATGGTTTCTGGAACGAAAATTGAAATTACCGGATAACGGTGACAGAAAAAATTATGATAAATACTTCTACCTTCGGTGTACCAGCATGAAAGTAAAGTCGCGTTTATTTTCCCTTTCCACCAATCTGGATTCCCTCGTTGCGGCTGCACTGGGGTTTATCATCATCCAGTTTTTCTCAAAACACAGCGGTATCGGCGTTTCACCGGATTCGGTAACCTATATCAGTTCCGCCCGGCATCTGCTGCATGGAGAAGGCTTCCGGGCCTTCGATAATTTACCCGTCGTGGATTTCCCTGCCGGTTATCCCCTGTTTATCAGTGCGGTTTCTTTTCTCACGCGTATGGATGTTCTGCAGTACGGCGCCATCCTCAACGGATTGCTTTTCGGATTCCTGATTTATTTATGCGGAACGATTATGAATGGCTTTTACCACAGCTCCGGGTGGTACAAACGGATCATGCTGGCCTGTATCGTTTTCAGTCCTGCCCTGCTGGAAGTTTATTCCATGCTCTGGTCTGAAACCATTTTTCTGCTGCTGCTGCTGCTCTTTACGATCGCCATTAAAAAATATCTGGAGCGTCCCGGAATGAAATGGCTGGTCATTAGTGCCATCCTGGTTTCCCTTGCCTGCCTTACACGATATGCCGCTATTGTACTGACAGGAATCGGTCTCTTCCTGATTTTTTTTGAAGGAAAATTATACTGGGGAAGAAGGATTAAGCATTGTATCATTTTCGGACTGCTTTCGATTTTATTGCTGGCGATCAATCTGGTGCGGAATGAAATGATCATGCATTTTGCCACCGGAGAAAGGCAGAAAAGCACCAGTTCCCTGCTGAAGAACATCGAATATTTCGGAGGCGTGCTGAGCGACTGGCTCCTGATGCAAAGGAAACCCGGCCTTTCGATACTGCTGACCCTGCTTATACTGTTTATTTTCCTGATCAGTATGCTATTCTGTTATTTCCGGAGAAAAAACCAGCGCCGGTACGAATATATTGTGGCAGCCATCGGGTTGTTCTATTGTCTCTTTATGCTGGTTTCGGCTACGCTTTCCCGTTACGAGCAGTTCACCAGCAGATTGTTGTCGCCCATGTTCATTCCCATGATCTGGTGCGCCGGTTTCTGGGTGCCTTCTTTTGCCGCCCGCCGGGGGAGAACAGGGAAACGATTATTCCTTTCTGCTGCTACGCTCGCAGCGGCAGTTTTGCTGACTGTGCAATTGTCGGCGGATTATGAAACCTGGGACGGCGTGAAGGATGCCGGCATTCCCGGATATTTTGAAGACCCTTTCCCGCAATCGGAAATTGTACAGTTCATTGAAAATTACAAGGGCAGTTTCAGGTCCGGCTATCCTATTTATTCCAATGCGGCAGATGCCGTTTATTTATTCACCGGTTTACCGGCAAAGCTTCTTCCCCAGGATGTATTTCCCATAGAAATCAGGAAATATTATCAGGAAAAAAGTGATTACCTCATCTGGTTTAACGATGTGGACAATCCGGATCTGCTGGATGAGCAATCCGCTATCCGGAATAAAGGAATGATCCTGATAAAAAAATTCCCCGACGGGGCGGTATATATCAGCCCGGAAAGCGTTTCCCCGCCCCTACATTAAAAAACCATTTATAATTTGCGCAACCAGATATTCCGGTAGCTGATGGGTTCGCTTTTATCTCCATGGGCCTGGAGCTTGATCGGTGCGGGTCCGTGTTTTGTATAATGCGGAATGCCGATATATAAAGTCGGCCCGCTCAATACAAAATTATTCTGTACGAGCACGCCGTTAAAAAAGACCGTTACCCGCGCAGGAGATATCAGGATGCTGTCCTCATTGAAACGCGGCGCTGTCCAGATCACATCATAATCCTGCCATTCGCCGGGTTCCCGGCAGGGATTGGCAAGGGGAACGCCCTGCTTGTAAATGCTGCCGGCCTGTCCGTTGGTATAGGTTTTATTATTATAATTATCGAGCACCTGCAATTCGTATCCTTCATCGCCGCTGTTTCCGATGGATGCCAGGAAGATTCCGCTGTTGCCGCGGGCCTGTCCGGAACCGGTAATATTCTTTGGAATACGGTATTCTATATGCAGCTGGTAATCGGTGAAAGACTGCCGGGTCACAATGCCGCCTGCCGTTTTTTCTACGGTCACAATGCCATCATGCACATTCCATCCCGCAGCTTTGGAAGTATCTTTTCCCTCCGCCCGCCACTGATCCAGATTTTTCCCGTCGAATAATACCAGTGCATCCGAAGGCGGCTGGGCATCCGTTTTACCCGGTGTTACAACGGGGGGAACCGGTGAATAGAATTCTGTCAGTTCCGGACTTGCCTTTTGTTGTGCATCCAGATTTGTGTTCAGCGCTAAGAAGGACAAAGATAAAATGAAGATTTTTTTAGTGGAAGGCAAAGCAATTTTAAGCATATTCAATCTTTTAAATTGCATTCAAGTTAGTATATTCCGGGAAAAAATAGTCGCTCTTTTTTTTTGACAACTGCATTAACAGGTAATTTGCAAACCGCGGGCAGCCGTAAAATGTTAGGCAAAGGTCTGTCTATTCTTCGATCGTAACTTCGTGTGCGTATTGACGTTTGAGGGAGTCTTTGATCCGGATGGTGTCTTTAGCCAGCGCAGGAAACTGAAAATAAACCTTGAAAAAAGCAGAATCTTTTTCATCCAGATGCGCTTTGAGATCAAAAGAAAGCAATTGCCGGTACCTTCTTAGCGCGCGTTCTTTATTGTAGGTGGGCAGAATAATAAATTTATACAGGACGGAATCTTTGTTCCCCGCCATGCGATGCGTCGTATCCGGCCCGGCTGCTTTTTGCGCGTTATTTTTTGCGGCGGTATTTGTAGTGTCGGGAGCTGCGGAGTCTGCCGGTACCGCCGTATTTGTTTCCGTATTATCTTTTATTTCCGGAGCAGCAGTATTTTTATACATCAGGTATCCGCCCCATCCCACAATGACCAGGGCAGCGATGACAGCAATTCCCCTGATCAGGTTGCGGTTTTGTGGCGACGACTCCGTCGCCGGCGCCGAAGGATCTGCCTCCGCTTTTTTGTGTTTGGCATGATCTGCTCCGCCTTTGTGTTTGGCATGGTCTGTTCCGGAAGGCTGATCTTCTTTAATCACGGTAAATTCTCCAGGAGAGAAATCAAACTTTCCTGCCCTGTTTTTGGTTATGGTTCCGATACCTTCCAGGTAAAATGGTTTGCCGATATTAAGCATTTCCATTCCCAGCGTCAGATACGATTCCAGGTCCGAAGTGGCCAGCGGCTTAATTTTTCCCGTATGCTGGGTAATATAAGAGATCAGTTCATTGTCCGCGGCCTGTACATTTGCATTCTGAAACTGAACAGCATTGGGCATGGACAACAGATCGGGATCATTTTCCTGCGGTATAACAACGGATTTGTCGAGGGTGAATATGCCGATGCCCGGCAAGGCCAGTCTCCTGGTCTTGTACAAAAACTCTGCAAGAAGTATGGGGATCTTCAAAGCCAATGGATTTCAGATTTTAAATGTAACTAAACCAACGCAAATAAGAGGAAATAATTATACGAAAATTAAAATAAAATATTGACAATTAGCTATATATATAAGGGAACCTCTATTTTTTTTGAAGATTCATCCGATCTTATCCCCAGTTAAACTGCCCATACTAATGCTCACAGAAGAAGAAGAAGCTTTTATCGAATACTGGAAGAATAACCGCGACCGGCAGAAAAAGACCTTCCGGCAGTTCCTGCTGGGTATCCCGATAGCCCTTTTATTTGTGATACCCATTGCAATAAATTTTTTTTCGGGCTGGTATAAACGGGCGGATATGATGGCGCGGACCAGTAGTTTTAATCCCGGGGTCTTACTGCTGGCCCTGCTCCTGATCGTCGTTTTTATTGCCATCTTCTCCCGTAAATTTCGCTGGGATCAGCAGGAACAGCGTTATATTGAACTGCTCGCAAAAAAGAAAAGAGGGGATTCAACCGAAAAAAAATAATTTCCTGCAGCGTTTTATAAAGGTGCTTTGTCTTATTTATGCATATTAATTTAAATCGTTTTGCGTGCCGTAACCATAGACTACCTGCAAGACTAACCCTGAACAGCCTGTTCGGGGTTTTTTTATGTATTTTTGGTCAAACCTGTCTGCTTGTCCTACCAATCTATATCGGTTTTTGATATATTTAAAATAGGTGTTGGGCCATCAAGTTCCCATACACTGGGCCCGTGGCGGGCTGCTTTATCCTTTATCCGTTTGCTGGATCAGCAGGGGCTGTCAGCCGATTTAAAAGAGATCCGGGTACTGCTTTTCGGGTCGCTGGCGAAAACCGGAATAGGCCATGGGACAGATATCGCCGTCCAACTGGGCCTTTCCGGCTATGACCCGGTCCGGATCGATACCGGTGAAATAAACGGCATCATTCAACAAATTGTTCAGGATAAGCTGTTGCGGCTGCCCAATGGCGTGGTCATTTCCTTTGATCCGCCGAAAGACATTGAATTCAGGAAAAAGGAATCGCTGCCGCATCATCCCAATGCGCTCCGGTTTATTGCCGGGTTTAACCAGGCTGCGCCGCTTGAAGAGACTTATTACTCCATCGGCGGCGGTTTTATTGAAACAGAGACACCCGCCGTGTCAGAAAAATCCGATGCCAGGCCTCCCTTTCCTATCGATTCTGCTAATGATCTTCTGCATTGGTGCATGAAAACCGGTTTAACCATTCACGAAGTAGTGATGGAGAACGAACGCAGCTGGCGGGAGGAATCCGTTATAAATGATGAGTTGCTGGAAATCTGGCGGGTAATGAAGGAATGCATGTACAGGGGTTGTCATTCTACCGGCGTTTTGCCGG
>Ga0068855_100006115_pt1 | contig 14683 bp, 11 predicted proteins | sample KBSCornC52_FD_66592 | JGI IMG/M metagenome (GOLD analysis project Ga0068855, IMG submission 66592) | Corn rhizosphere microbial communities from Kellogg Biological Station, Michigan, USA - KBS Corn C5-2 | ecosystem: Host-associated > Plants > Roots > Rhizosphere > Soil ... | reverse complement strand
CGACGCCGTCGAGAACGCCTGGCGCAGCGCCGGACTGGCGCCAGAGGGGTTCGCGCCGGTGCAGCCGATCCCCTACGGCGCGTCCTATTGCGAGGAAGGGCGTGTGCAGGGGCTGGACACGCTGGTCTGCGAGTACCGCGACCAGGACACGCTCGCCAAGGGGCAATCCAGCCTGCTCCAGCAGTGGGGGCGGGAGGGCGGCCACACGGGCGTCGCCTACCACCAGAAGCTGACCGTGGTCGGGATCGTCGATCGCGCGCGGCACGACCCCAACGGAAAAGTCATTCACCAGGTGATCGACACATTTCGTAAGATCTGATCGCGATGGCGAGACGCTCGCCGGAGGACGAAGCGCGGGCATTCCGGGAGGCGATGAGCGGCGCGCGGCCGCTGGCTGGCCCGCGCCGCCTGGTCGGAACGGGCGTGCCGGTCGCGGCGCGACCCGATGCGACGCGCCGGCCGCCCGCGCCGCGGGCGACGCCCCCCGGGCCACCGGTCGCGGCGCAGGAAGACGGCGCGTCGGGCCGCGCGGCCGACGTCAGCGCGCGCGAGCTGCGCGCGCTGCGAAGCGGCGAGCGGCGTGCCGAGGCGCGGCTGGACCTTCACGGCATGACGCGCGCCGAGGCGCTGGCAGCCGTCGAGCGGTTCGTGCAGCAGTGCCGGGGCGGTGGGTTGCGCGCCGTGATGGTCATCCACGGGCGCGGCCTGAACTCGGATGGCTCCGGTCCCGTGTTGCGGCCGGCGCTTCACGCGTGGCTGGGCGGTGGCGCCGCGACGCGCGCCGGCGTCATGGCGTTCGCGCCGGCGCCGGCCCGCTGGGGCGGCTCAGGGGCGACGCTGATCCTCCTGCGTCGGTAACCCCGCGCCGTTCCAGGGCGTCCGGCTGCGCGAGTGGCTTGGCCCATGGGCGCGGGTTATGTAGAGTCCGGCGTCCAACAAGGTTCCAAAATTCGGAAGGACGGGAGACTGCAATGAGCACGCGTATCGCCATCAACGGTTTCGGTCGAATCGGTCGCTTGGTTTTTCGCGCCCTGCACGAGCAGGGGCTGTTCGGCAAGGACATCGAGGTGGTCGCGGTCGGTGACATCGTCCCGGCCGACAACCTGGCCTACCTGCTGAAGTACGACTCGGTTCAGCGGAAGTTCGACGGTCAGGTCAGCTCGAAGAAGTCCGGCTCGGACAAAGAGGCCGACGACGTGCTGACCGTCGACGGCAAGGACGTGCTGGTGGTGAGCGCCAAGACCCCGGCGGAGCTCCCCTGGAAGAAGCTGGGCGTCGACTACGTCATCGAGTCGACCGGCCTCTTCACCGACGGCGAGAAGGCCAAGGGACACCTGGCCGCGGGCGCCAAGAAGGTCATCATCTCGGCCCCGGCCAAGGGCGAGGACATCACCCTCGTCATGGGCGTGAACCACGAGAAGTACGACGCCAGCAAGCACAACATCGTCTCCAACGCGAGCTGCACGACGAACTGCCTGGCGCCGGTCGTGCACGTGGTCCTGAAAGAGGGCTTCGGTCTGACCGAGGGCCTCATGACCACCGTGCACAGCTACACCGCCACGCAGAAGACGGTCGACGGCCCGTCGCGCAAGGATTGGAAAGGGGGCCGCAGCGCCGCCATCAACATCATCCCGTCGTCGACGGGCGCCGCCAAGGCCGTCGCGCTGGTGCTGCCCGAGGTGAAGGGCAAGCTGACCGGCATGGCCTTCCGCGTCCCGACGCCGACCGTGTCGGTCGTCGACCTGACGTTCAAGACGGCCAAGTCGACCAGCATCAAAGAGATCAACGCCGCCATGAAGGCGGCCAGCGAGGGCTACCTGAAGGGCATCCTCGGCTACACCGAGGACGAGGTCGTCTCCAGCGACTTCATCCACGACGAGCGCTCGAGCATCTACGACTCCGGCAGCTCGCTGGAGTTGAACAGCAACTTCTTCAAGCTGGTCAGCTGGTACGACAACGAGTGGGGCTACAGCCACCGCTGCGTCGACCTGCTGACCTACATGATCAAGAAGGGCTCGTAACTCGCTAAGGGCTCGTAACTCGCTCCGCGGGGGCGGGCGTCATTGCAGCGCCCGCCCCTTCGTTTCCACGACCACCGGCGACAGCGCCAGCGCGGCGCCGATCAGCGGCACCACGCCGACCCAGAACAGGGCCCCCAGCGCCGTCTGCAGCGAGTTCGCGCCGCGCGCCGCCACGGTGCCGACCAGGAACGGGCCGGCGGCGGCGATGAAGCGGCCGACGTTGTAGCAGAAGCCGGCGCCCGTGCCGCGCAGGCGGGTGGGGAACAGCTCGGGCAGGTAGTACGTGAAGCTGCCGAACACGCCGAACACCGTCAGCCCGATCAGGAAGTACATGTAGAGGCGCGCCAGCGGCGACAGGTGCAGGCCGAACGTCGCCAGGATCGCCAGCCCCGACAGCAGGTAGTAGACCGCGAACATCTTGCGGCGTCCCATCACCTTCGCCGCCGGGATGGTCAGCAGCGTGCCGATCAGGCCGCCCAGGTTGAAGACGTTGGTGGCGAGCGCCTTCCAGTGCTCGACCAGGCCCAGCGTGCCGGCGCGGTCCAGCCCCTGCGCCTTGGCGGTGGCCTGCGCCAGGCCGGTCGACACGATGGGCAGGAACGCGTTGACGGTCCACCAGGCGATGAGCGCGATCACCGCCATCGAGAAGCCCGACAGCGTCAGCGCGCGCGCCTCGCCGCGGAACAGCTCGCCGATCGACGGGCGGGGCGCGCTGGCCGCCGCGGTCTTCCACTTCTCGGGCTCCTTGACGAAGAGGCGCACCACCCAGGCGGCCGCGGCCGGGATCAACCCGCACAGGAACACGTAGCGCCAGGAGGTCTCGGGCGAGCCTTTGAAGAACACGCCGGCGATCTGAAAGTTGGCGAAGGTGGCCAGGAACAGGCCGGCGGGCGCCGACGTGTAGAGCAGGGCCCCCGCCTCCACGCGGCGGCGCTCGGGCACGACCTCGGCGACCATGGCCGCGCCGGCCGCCCATTCGCCACCGATGCCCAGGCTGGCCACCGCGCGAAACAGGATCAGCGACCACAGGTTGGGCGCGGCGGCGCAGGCGGCGGTGCCCAGCGCGTACAGCGACATGGTCAGCGTCAGCGTGCGCGCGCGGCCGATGCGGTCGGCCACCTGCCCGAAGAGGATGCCGCCGGTGGCCCAGCCGACCAGCAGGATCGACGTCAGGATGCCGCCCCAGCGCAGCGTCGCCGCCTTGGCGGCCGCCGAGCCGATCGTCAGCCCCAGCAGGGTCGGGACGCAGTTGGGCGCCACGTAGTTGAACAGCAGGCCGTCGAAGCAGTCGAACCCCCAGCCCAGCCAGGCGGCGAACAGGACCGTCCACTGGTAGGCGTTCATGTCCAGGACCGTCCGGCGGCCGTCGGCCGCCTGCAGCGTGGTCGTCATGGCGTCACTGGGTTTGTGAGCTGCGCCCGGCCGGCGCGGCCAGCGTCGAGCCGGGCATGTCGGCGGTCACGGTGGGCGCGTTGCAGAAGTTCACCTTGCGGATGACGGCCGGTGGATTCTGCCGCTCGCGAAGGGCCGCGGCGCGGCGCACGTTGTAGGTCCGCTGCAGGTGGTCCGGCGCCTTGCTCACCTCGCCTTCGGCCTTTTTCCAGGCGGCGGTGGCCACGGCGTCGGTGGTGGCCGGCTCGGGGACCAGGGCCATCAGGCCGACCAGGTCCTCCAGGATGGCCGGCGGCGTCTTGCTGTTGGCGAGCGCGGCGTCCAGGCCCGGGACCAGCACGCCGTCACGGAATCGGGCCACGTCCTCGTCGTCGAGCTGGCACCAGAGCAGCCGTGCGTGCAGGTGCGCGTAGGCCGGGGCCGCCTCGGCGCGCGACGAGAGCAACATGCGCTTGAACGCCTCGTTGTAGTCGCCGTTGGCCTGCCCGTACGAGCTGAGCATCACGTCGGCCAGCTTGCCGCGGCACTCGGATTCGCAGGTTCCCCCCAGCAGGTACGAGGCCAGCCAGTGCCGGTGAGCGGCGTGGAACTGGTCCAGCTGCGTCACCTCCGTCGAGCTCACCAGCTCGCCGGTGCGCGTGGTGGCCAGCACCAGCGCCGCCACCAGCCGTGCCCCGGTCGAGAAGTTCTCGAACGTCTGGATGTCCTGCCACTGCCGGCGGTCGTACAGGTCCTGCAGGTAGGGGGTGAACAGCCACGACATCTTGGCGGGCCGCGCCTGCACGTCGCGTTCTTCGCGCAGCAGGGACATGGGACCCGCTCCTGCCGGCGCGTGCGCCGCCGCCGTGGTCTCCATCTCGTCCTGGATGACCTGCGCGATGGCGTCGGAACGCTCGGCCAGCGCGTCGTCCTTGCAGACGTCGGTCGCCTTCTGGACGCCGTAGCGCTGCACGCAGGTCAGCTTGAACCCCTGCGACATCTGCTCGTAGTTCTTCTGCGCCGTCGCTTCCAGGACCGTCCGCATGTACGTCGGGTTCTGCTTGCCCAGCTCCATGGCGTACGAGACCGCGAGCTCCGGGTCGATGATCGCCCCGCGCGTCAGCGACAGCAGCACCCCGAACTTCTGGTCGGCGCTGCCCGGCCCTTGCCCGGACAGGATGTTCAGGTTCTTGGACAGGATCTCGGCGCGCGCGATGCGCCAGTCGTTTTCAGCCTTGGTCTGGGCGATGACCTGCTCGGACTTGGCCTGCTGCGCCGAGATCTGCGACTGCCGGTATTGCCAGATCGAGGTCGCGACCAAGCCGGCCACCCCGATCACGAAGCTGGAGAGGAAGGCGCTGTACGTCTGGATGAACCTTCCCAGCCGGCTTGGCCTTTCTTCGCCGGCGGAATCTGCCTGGCCGCTTCGGTCGCCTTCAGCGCTCACGCGCGGAATATATTATTGTTTGGCCCGCCCGGAACATGCGATGGCTCGAACTGCCCGCCGTGAAGTGGGCTATTCCGCTCCCTCTGCTGCTGATCGTCGCCCCGATCATCTGGCGGGTGTTCCGTGGGACCTGGCGCCAGCTGGACGTGGAAGCGCTGGAATGGCGCCGCGAGCTGGTGGGGCGCGGCGAGGTCGACTACCGCCCCCTGGTCGCGCTGACCATGGCCGCGCTGGTGCTCATCTGGCAGGAGTACTACGGGCGCGGCGATTTCTACCAGGACACGGTTCGCCCGGCGCTCGACCGCTGGGCGATGGGGCACGGCCGCGCCCGGACCTGGCTGTCCGTCTACGACGAGCTGGGCCTGCGGCTCTGGTGGGGCGTCACGCGCATCGGCGGCTACCTGCTGCCGGTGTTCCTGTGGCCGCTGTTCTTCCGCCGCGACCACCTGGCGGACTTCGGCCTGCGCGCGCGCGGGTTCCGCGAGCACGCCTGGATCTACGCCTTCTGCGTGGCGGTCATGGTGCCGATCATCCTGATCGTCAGCCGCCAGCGCGACTTCATCTCTTACTACCCGATGTACAAGCAGGCCGGCCGGTCGTGGGTGGACTTTGGCCTGTGGGAGCTGGTCTACGTCGGCCAGTTCTTCACGCTGGAGATCTTCTTCCGCGGCTTCTGGCTCCGCGCCATGCGCGGGTTCGGCGCGGCCGCCATCTGGTCGATGGTGGTCCCCTACTGCATGATCCACTTCGGCAAGCCCTACCTGGAGGCCTGCGGCGCCATGGTGGCCGGCGTCGTGCTCGGCTCGCTGGCGATGTACACGCGCAGCATCTACGCCGGGTTCCTGGTGCACTCGACGGTGGCCATCATGAACGACGGCGTGTCGCTGTACCGGGCCGGCCGCCTGCCGACGCTGCTGTCGCCGCACAGCACGCGGCACATCACGTTCCTCTACTGGGTTCCGTTGCTCTGGAGCGCCTGGGCCCTGTCCCTCATCGTGGTGGCGCTGAAGGTCTGGCGTGTCGTGCAGGAACGACGCGTGGCCGGCGCTTCCAGAGCGCCGGCCACAGATTAGGTCGGGAGGACGTTACTTCGTCGCGGGGGCGGCGCCCTTCATCTCTTTGCTGCCCTCGGTCTTCGAGGCGTCGTCGCCCTTGGCCTTCTTGCTCTTCTTGGCCTTCTTGGCGGGCTTGGCGGCGTCGCCGCTCGGCGCGGCGGTGTCCGCCTGCGCGACGACCGGCGTCTTCGCCACCGTGTGCTTCGGCGCCGCGAACGCCGAGCCAGCCGACAGAGCCAGAACCGAAATCCCGAACAGCGTATTGCGAATCATCGTGTGTTCTCCTTCGAGTGGGTATCGGCTTCAGTGCCGCCGACGTTTCTCTTGGATTGCACCCGCGATGCCAACCCGCGCGGCGCCCGAACCTGGCGCCGGCTGCGGCTTCGCGCGCGCGGGCGGCGCGTCGTGGGGCGGTTTCGCTGTGGCGGCCTCGCCGATCCGTCTCAGCCCAGCCAGTACGCCAGCTTGACCATCAGCACGTCGTCTGAGGCCCGGCCGCGCCAGATGGGCGCCAGCTCCAGCTGGCCGTTGCCGCCGGCCGGCACCGTCAGCGCCGGGGTCTGGGCGCGCGTGTAGACCAGGAACAGCGTCGAGCCGAGCCGGTACTCCCACCGCAACACCAGGTTGACGTTCAACGTCGCCTGCTCCGTGTCGGGCGTGGTGGCCGGCGCGGCCGCCGGGATGAGGGCCCCGATGTCCACGCGCTCGCGAAAGGCCTGCTTGGGGAACACGAAGAACGGCCCGTAGTTCACCTTGGCCAGGAAGAGCTGCGTGTAGAACTGCAAGGAGAGCTGGGGCGTGAAGGTGTACGCCGCCCGGACAGTGGCGCCCGTGCTGACCGCCCGCTGGACGCCGAACCGGTAATCGGTCACGTCGCCGATGAGCGGCAACGTGGCGTCCGTGCTCACGTAGCGCGGGGCGCCGTCGTCGTAGCTGACCGTGGGCGTGACGTTGACCTCCAGCTGCGGCAGGACCCGCAGCGTCAGCTGCCCCTGTAGGTCCAGGTGGTTTCCGTTGTGCCGGCGATCGTAGTCGCCGGACAGCGACGCGATCAGCCGCCGGCGCGGATCCGTCGCCACGCTCAGGTAGAGGCCCAGGCTTCCCGGCCGCTGCAGCGCCGACCCGTCGCCCATCTCGCGGTCGTCGTAGTAGTCCGCCCGGCCGTGCACCTCGACGGCCAGCGACCAGAAGTTGGTGAAGGTCAGGGTGGTGTTCGCCAGCAGCTCGCGCCACAGGTTCAGGCCGTCCAGCGTCTGGCGCACGTTCGCCTGCAGGTTGGTGCGCGTGTCGCGCGTGCGCCGCCAGGGGGAGAGCGTCCGGTAGGTCAGCGTGAAGTACCCCTGGTAGTCGTTCTTCCGTTCCAGGTAGCCGAGGTCGTTGAACTCCAGCTGGCGGCCGGTCAGGTGCTGCCAGGCGCTCCAGAGCCAGTGCGGGCCCCCCTCCCGGGCGAGGTACAGCGACAGGCTGCCGTCGGGGTGGCCGGGCTGGATGGCGATGCCGTCCGGTTCGCTGCGGGAGGCCCCGCCCGACAGCACGCCGCCGATGGCCTGCCAGGCCGCCGCGTAGTCGCCCGAATGCGACCGCCAGCGGCCGTCCAGGCTCAGCACGTACGCGTCGTTGGTGCAGCGGCCGCCCACCGGCGCGGCCAGCGTCGCCGCGCAGCGCTGGCCGTCCGGCACCGGCGGGTCGAAGCGATTGGTCGCGGTCGCCAGCAGCCCCACGTCGGCGTTGCCGGCCACCAGCCGCTTGAGGCGCAGCACGTTGTAAGTGGTGAGCGGGGCCGCCACGCGCGACACGCGGCTGCCGTCGGCCGCCTGCACCTGCACGTCGTTCTCGCCGGTGAGGGCCGACATCACGCCGACCGTCGTGCGCCCGCCCAGGGTGCCGGACATCTTCACGGCCCCCCAGATGCGCGACGGATCGGGCAGCGCGACCAGCGATTCGCCGCTCAGCAGGCTGGGCGAGGCGGGCTGGCGGCCGATCCGGCGCGTGTAGACCACCGGGCGGATGCTGGCGAACACGTCCAGGCCCTCCAGGAAGAAGGGCCGCTTCTCGGGAAAGAAGGTCTCGAAGGTCGACAGGTTCAGGATGACGGTGTCGGCCTCGACCTGTCCGAAGTCCGGGTTGACCGTCATGGTCAGCGTCAGCTCGTTGGTGAGGTGCACCTGCGCGTCCAGGCCCACCGAGCCGCCCGGGAACCAGCCGTTCGAGACCACGTTCTGCGCGCCGGCGGCGCGGTGCTCGAGCCGGCCCAGCGCGAACGGCGTCACCTCGAACAGGCGCGGCGGCGGCAGGCCGACCAGCCCGTCCAGGCGGCCGAACCAGGGCACCACGCTGGCGGCGTTGCGCGGGTAGAACGACCAGTCGTCGTACTCCTGCAGGGCGTCGATGAAGCGGCGGACCTGGAAGCCCCACGACGTGACCGGGCGCGCGGTGAAGCGCAGGGTGGCCAGCGGGATGCGGAACTCCACGCTGTAGCCGTGGCCGGTGTCGGCGACCTTGGCCTCCCAGATCCCGTCCCAGTCGGACGAGAAGTCCGTGTCGTTGAAGTGGACGCCGTCCAGCAGCGCGCCGGCGGCGTTGATCGAGAAGTGAAACGCCGTGACGCCGTCGTCGCGGCTGTCGATGTCGATCCAGACGCCGTCCGACGGCAGCGGGCCGTCCCGGCGTTGCAGCCGCTTGGCGACGGGCGCGCGCGTCTGCGGGCAGTCGACGCCGACATAGATGTTCTGGTCGTCGTAGAGGACGCGCACGAAGGTCTGCTCGGTCGGGGGCGCCCCTTCGTCGGGCTGGTGCTGGGTGAAGCTGTCCGCCACCGGCGCCGTCTGCCAGACGGGATCGTCCAGCCGGCCGTCGATCTTGGGCGGCTGGGCGGCGCGCGTCGCCACGATGTGTGGGCGCGGGGGAAGCTCGAGGGGCGCGGTCAACGCAAGCGCCAGGACGAGCGGGGCCAGGGCGGCGAGGCTCAACACGGACGGCGACCATTGTATAACCGCCAGCCATGGCGCTTGCGGAAAGGCTGGCGGAGCTGGTGTCGTTCGACACGCAGAACCCGGAGGGGGAAGAGCGCCCGCTGGTGCAGCGGCTGGCGGCCGAGCTGAAGGGCCTGGGGGCGCGCACCGTCGACGCGGTGGACGTGGGCGACCACGCCTACGTGTACGCCCGCTTCGGCGCCGAACCACCGCGGCTGCTGATCAACGTCCACCTCGACACGGTGCCGGCCAACACCGGCTACACGTCGCCGCCGCACCTGCTGGTCCAGCGCGCCGACCGTCTGTACGGCCTCGGCTCGGCGGACACCAAGGGCGCGATCGCGGCGGTGATGGAGGCGCTGGCGGGCGGGCCCGTCAAGCGCGCGGTGGGCGTCCTGTTCTCGGGCGACGAGGAGCATCGCGGGACCTGCATCCGGGATTTTCTGGACAGCGACCTCAGCCAGGGGCTGGCGCAAGCCATCGTGTGCGAGCCGACCAGCTGCCGGGTGGGGGTGCGGCACCGGGGGATCGCGGCGGCCACGGCCACGCTGAAGGCGGTGGGCGGACACTCGTCGCTGGCCGACAGCATGGTGAACCCGCTGGCGGTGCTGGCGCGGGCCGCGGTGGCGGTGGACGACATGGGGCGCGCGCACCGCGAGGTCGGGCCGCCCGGCTTCAAGGGGCTGAACGTCAACGTCGCCAAGCTGGAGGGGGGGATCGCCTTCAACGTGGTGCCGACGGCGGCGACGCTCTCCTTCTCGCTGCGGCCGGCGCCGGGCGCCGACGTCGAGGCGCTGTTCGCCGAGGCCGAGCGGCGGGTGCGGGCGGCCGCCGCGCCGCACGCCATCGACTGGGAGGTGGCGGCCCGCAACCCGCCCTTCGCCACGCGCGACCTGGCGTCGTTCGCGCCGCTGCTGGGCGACCGGGTCGAGGCGCCCATCGACCTCGGCTTCTGGACCGAGGCGGCGCGCGTCTCCGAAAAGGGGATCGACGCCGTGGTGTTTGGTCCGGGCGACATCGGCCAGGCGCACGCCGCCGACGAGTTCGTCACGATCGGCGATCTGGAGCAGGCGCACGCGGTGTTCGCGTCGATTTTTTCAAACCTGGAACCCTCGAAGGGTTCCACTCCTCCCGCGACGGACTCCGCCGGGCCAAGCCCGGCTCCGTCCACGCGTCGCTGATGGAACCGGAGATCATCCAGCGCTTCCTGGAGAGCGTCGGCAACAAGGCCGACATCGACCTGTATTTGAAGCTGTTCCGCTCGCAGCGGAAAGAGAGCTTCGCGGTTCTGGTGGCGGGCGCGCAGATCGTGAAGTCGGCGCTGGACCCGGTGCACTTCGACCTGCGCATCCTGGCCGATCTCGGCCTCATCCCGGTGGTCATGCTGGGCCTGTTCGAGCCGAAGGACGCGGGCGCGCAGGCGCAACGGGTGGCCGACTGGCTGACCGAGGACAAGGTCCACTGCGCCATCGTGAACGCCGACGCCGACATGAGCCCGCCCACCATCGAGGCGATCCAGACCACCATCGCGTGCGGGGCCATCCCGCTGGTGTCGCTGGAGGCGGCCGCCGCCCAGCAGGTGGACGCGCGGTTTCGGTCGCTGTCGAAGCTGACCGAGGCGCTGGAGACGCGGAAGGTGGTGTTCCTCAGCCGGCGGGCCGGCCTGGTGGTCGGCAGCGAGAAGCCGCCCTCGGTGGTCAGCCTGGCCACCGACGTCGATCGGCTGCTGGCGCCGGGGGCGCTGTCGCGCGGGCAAGCGGTGCTGCTGCGCCAGGTGAAGCGCCTGCTCGAGCAGGGGCGGCACCAGATGAGCGTGACGGTGGTGAACCCGCTGCAGCTGCTGCGCGAGCTGTTCACCGTCAACGGCGCCGGCACGATGATCCGGAAAGGCTCGCGCATCGCCGTGCACGAGGGCTGGAACGGCGCCGACACGGCCCGGCTGCGCGCGCTGTTCACCAACGCCTTCGGCCGCACCATCCGCGACGACTTCTTCCAGCGGGCGATCGCGCGCACCTACGTCGAGGAGTCCTACCGCGGCGCCGCCGTCGTCGAGCCGACGCCGGTCGCGCCGTACCTGTCCAAGTTCGCGGTCGAGCGCACGGCGCAGGGCGAAGGGCTGGGCGGGGAGATCTGGTCGCTGGTCACGCGCGACTTCCCGACATTTTATTGGCGCTCGCGCCCGGAGAATCCCATCACCGCCTGGTACACCAAGAATTGCGAAGGCCTGGCGCGGTTTGCCAAATGGCACGTGTTCTGGCGTGGTTTGGCGCCCAAAGACATTGCACCGGCCATTGCGCACGCGTTGTCGCTGGAGAGCGACTTCATTGGATGAGATTTAGAATTGGGTCGCGGCCCGCGAAGCCGGGCGTAAGATGGTCGACCCATGGCTGGTTCTCGCCGGGTGATTCAGACGGCGTTCCTGGCTTGCGGCATGGCCGCGATGGCCGGGTGCGGTAGCCAAAGCGCAGGGGACGGGACAGGCGGCGGTTCGGGAAGCCCGGGGACGACCGGGAGCGGAGGGCGCGGCGGCACCACCGCCAGCGGCGGCACCGGCGGCACCCCGGCGACGGGCGGCCGCGGCGGCGCGAGCGCCAGCGGCGGCAGCCTCGGGACGGGCGGCACCAAAGCCGGCGCGGGTGGGTCGAGCGCCAGCGGTGGCAGCATCGGGACGGGCGGCACCAGAGCCGGCGCGGGTGGGTCGAGCGCCAGCGGCGGCCGCGGCGGAACCGCGGGCGCGGGCATCGGCGGTCACGCGGGAACCGGCGCGGGTGGGTCGATCGGCACCGGCGCGACGGGTGGCGCGGCGGGCGCGCGCGCCAGCGGCGGGCACAGCGGCAGCGGCGCGGCGGGCGCACCGGGCGGCGGCGGCCACGGCGGCACGAGCGCCAGCGGCGGCACGACCGGCCGGGGCGGCGCGACGGGCACCGGCGGCAGCCCCGCCGGTGGCGGCAGCTGCGGCGAGCGGCCCGTGACCGGTCTGCAGGCCTTGCAGGCGTCGGGCTGGGGCAGCGGCCCCGGCATCGACGTCTCCTTCAACGTCCTCGACGCCGACAGCAGCGTCGCGCGCCGCGCCTTCCAGAACAACGGCGACTCCCCCGATTGCGACACCTCGCCGGTTCCGCTGCCGGCCGGGGGCGCCATCGAGGGGCACAGCGACTACCACTGCTCGGACGGCGAAGACTGCCACCTGCTGGTGTACCAGGGCTCGCGCCTGTACGAGCTGTATCAGGCCGACGTCTCGACGGGCAGCGCCACCGGCGGAACCTTCAGCGGCGGTTGCCTGGTGGTCTGGGACCTGACCCACGATTACTGGCAGCCGGCCGCGCCCCCCAACTTCAGTCGCGGCGATCACTGCAACGGCGCCGACGCCGCCGACATGCCGATCGCACCGCTGCTGCTGACCGCCGACGACATCAAGTCCGGCGAGGTCGCGCACGCCCTGCGCTTCACGATCCCCAACCCGCACATCCGCGCCGGCGTCTACGTCCACCCCGCCACCCACATCGGTGGACCGACCGGCGGCTCCGACCAGCTCCCTTACGGCGCCCGCCTGCGCCTGCGCAAGGACTTCGACCTGTCGTCGCTTCCCAGCGAGCCAGCCCGCATGGTGGCCCGCGCCCTCCAGCGGTACGGCATGTTCCTGGCCGACGGCGGCAACCTCTACATCTCCGGCACCACGGATCTGCCCGACGTCATCTCCACCCAGTCCATTCGCTCGATCAAGGCCACTGATTTCGAGATGGTCGACGGCGGCCAGCGCATCGACTGGTCCTCATACCAGTGCAAGCGGACGGTCATCTCGAACTGATCAGTCCGGCGCCGCGCAGCCGAGACGGAGCCGAAGCGGCGGCGCGGCGCGCGTCGACGCATCAGGCGAGAGGACGAACGTGAAGTCGAACGCCTCCCGCCTCTGATCGCGCGCGACATTCCAGATGTCCCCGGTCGTGACCTGGTGCCCGGCGCGATCGGTCACCCGGTACGTGAGCGCCGCGGCCTTGCACCCGCATTCAGCAACGGACCGCCTGACCTTCAGCGTGGTGGGCAACAGCACCAGGTTGCCCTGAACGACCACCGGGCGACGGTCGACGTGCACACAGGCCGCGACCGCGTTGTCGATGCTCGCATCGAAGGCGGAGGCGGGCGCGGCGATCCCGCCGGTCGAACCGGCGAGCAAGGAGGCGGCGAACACGACGGTCAGACGCGAGGTGCCGATCATGGAACCAACGTCCCCCCGTAGGTGCTGCGTCCCGGGACGTACGCCACCCTCAAGAGAAGGTGATCTCGCGGAGGCGCTTGGCGCGTCCGTATGGCCCGCATGTAAACGCGCAAATCGAGAAAGAACATCGGATCGACCTCGATGCAGCCGTGACTGTACCCCTTCACCGAATCGTGGAGGTAAAAGCCTTCGCGGCGGGTCGTGCAGGCGGCCCGCGTCTTCTGATCATGCGGATCGACGCGAACCCGATTCTTGCCCCACTGCGCCCAGTACAGCTCGCATTCTCCCGCTGCCGGCCCGCGCGGGATCCGCTGGAGCAGTTTCGAAGGCGCCAGCTTGCAACGGCCGCTCCCGTCATCGCGCGCCGGCTTCGGATCGAGACGTAGCCGGAGCTCGTAGGCGCCGTTCGGCACCGGCCCGCGCTCGGGCACGCACTGGAACACGGGATCCTGAAAGCCAGGGAACCCGGAGCTGGCCCGGTACACGCGCCGGCCGTTCCAGGCCAGCCGCTGCCCATCGAACACCAGATCGAAGCGCACCCCGAGGTTTCGGGCGCGCCGGGCGAAAGTTGCTCACGACCCGACGACTTCGCGGCTCGCGAGCGCGATCTTCTGGGACGCGACGCCCTCGCCGCGCAGGACCCGCTGAACGGTGTCGGCCAGGGTCTCCATGTCGTAGGGCTTGGCCAGCCAGGTGAGGCCCTTTTGCATGGCCAGCTCGGCGCGCTCCCCGGGGGCGTGGCCGCTGGCGACGATGGCCTTCTGGCTGGGGAAGAGGCGCTGGATCTGCTCGATGACCTGCAGGCCGTCCAGCGGCTCGCCCAGCAGCATGTCGACGATCACCAGATCGAACGAACTGCGACCCAAGGCGGCCTCGCGGCTGAACAGCTCGCAGGCGCGCAGGCCGCTGTCCAGGATCTCGACCTGGTAGCCGAGCCGCACCAAAACCCGCCGGCCGGTGCGCAGCTGCAGCAGCTCGTCGTCGACGATCAGGATGCGGGCGTTTCCGCGCGGCGCGGCCAGCACGGGTTCGGGCGTCTCGAGGCCCTGCGCCAGCGGGACGTAGAGCGAGATGGTCGTTCCGACGTTGGGCGTGCTGCTGACGTCGATGAAGCCGCCGTGCTCCTTCACGACGCCGTGGACGATGGCCAGTCCCAGGCCGGAGCCGGACGTCTCCTTGGTGCGCTTCTTGGTGAAGAACGGCTCGAACACGCGGGCCAGCTCGTGCGGATCGATGCCGCACCCGTCGTCCGACACCGACACGACGGCGTAGTGGCCGGGCGGGATGGTCTCGTAGCCGTCGTGGGGCTTGCGCAGGTGCAGGCGCGCGCTCTTGACGACGACCTCGCCGTTGCCGGCCACGGCCTCCACGGCGTTGCGGATCAGGTTGTCGACGGCGCGCGCCAGCTGCGATTCGGTGGCCGGCACCACCAGCGGCGCCGGCGCCAGGTCCGCGATCACGTTCACGCGAGAGGTGCCGCTCTCGACGAAGCGCAGGCTGTTGTTGGCCAGGCACGACTTGATGACCCGGTTGAAGTCCAGGTTCTCCTTGGCCATTCGCCCCTGCCGGCCCAGCGTCAGCAGGTCCTTGATGGTCTGCGC
>Ga0068855_100006113_pt1 | contig 14684 bp, 14 predicted proteins | sample KBSCornC52_FD_66592 | JGI IMG/M metagenome (GOLD analysis project Ga0068855, IMG submission 66592) | Corn rhizosphere microbial communities from Kellogg Biological Station, Michigan, USA - KBS Corn C5-2 | ecosystem: Host-associated > Plants > Roots > Rhizosphere > Soil ... | reverse complement strand
CCTAACTCGAAGTCCGGGGGGCGAGTTAGGAACGTTTCCGGGTGCAAACCACCAGGGGGACGGGCGTCAGCCCAGGCGGTCCAGCAGGGCCTGGTACTCCGCGTCGAGCTCCTTGGGCAGGTGCGGGCCGAAGGTGTCGAGGTGCTCGCGGATCAGCCGGGCCTCGTGCCGCCACGTCTCGACGTCGACCGCGACCAGTGCATCGAGGGCCGCATCGTCCAGCGCGAGGCCGCGCAGGTCGAGGTCCGCGCGCCGCGGCAACCCGCCGATCGGCGTCGGGTCGACCGGCACCGCGCCGTCGAGGCGGTCGATGATCCAGGCCAGCACCCGGCTGTTCTCGCCGTAGCCCGGCCAGAGGAAGGAGCCGTCCGCACCCTTGCGGAACCAGTTCACGTAGAAGATCCGCGGCAGCTTCTCCGGATCGGTCGCCCGCCCCACCTCGAGCCAGTGGCCGAAGTAGTCGCCCATGTTGTAGCCGCAGAACGGCAGCATCGCGAACGGGTCGTAGCGCAGCTCCCCGACCGTCCCTTCCGCGGCCGCGGTCTTCTCCGACGCCACGTTCGCGCCCAGGAACACGCCGTGCGCCCAGCTCAACGGCTCGGTGACCAGCGGCACCGCCGTGGCCCGCCGGCCGCCGAACAGGATCGCCGAGATCGGCACGCCCTGCGGGTCCTCCCACTCGTCGGCGATGATCGGGCACTGCCCGGCCGGCGTGGTGAACCGTGCGTTGGGGTGGGCGGCCGGGGTGGCGCTGTCCGGGGTCCAGTCGTTGCCCCGCCAGTCGGTCAGGTGCTCGGGCGCGGTCTCGGTGAGGCCCTCCCACCACACGTCGCCGTCCTCGGTGAGCGCGACGTTGGTGTAGATCGAGTTGCCCCACAACGCCGCGATCGCGTTGGCGTTGGTCTTCGCGCCGGTGCCCGGAGCAACGCCGAAGAAGCCGGCCTCGGGGTTGATCGCGTGCAGGCGGCCGTCCTCGCCGAAGCGCATCCACGCGATGTCGTCGCCGATCGTCTCGACCTTCCAGCCGGGAATGCTCGGCGTGATCATCGCGAGGTTCGTCTTGCCGCACTGCGACGGGAACGCGGCGGTGATGTAGCGCGGCTCGCTGCCGTCGCGCGTCAGCTTGAGCACGAGCATGTGCTCGGCCAGCCAGCCCTCGTCCCGTGCCATGACCGACGCGATGCGCAGCGCGTAGCACTTCTTGCCGAGCAAGGCGTTGCCGCCGTAGCCCGACCCGTACGACCAGATCTCGCGGGTCTCCGGGAAGTGCGAGATGTACTTGTTCGTGTTGCACGGCCAGGGGACGTCCGCCTGCCCCGGCGCCAGCGGTGCGCCGACCGAGTGGACGGCCTTCACGAACGAACCGGTCCGGTCGATCTCCTCCAGCGCCGGTGTGCCCATCCGCGTCATGATCCGCATCGAGACGGCCACGTAGGCCGAGTCGGTGATCTCGACGCCGAGCTGGCTGATGCGACCGCCGAGCGGGCCCATGCAGAACGGGACGACGTACATCGTGCGCCCGCGCATGGAGCCGTCGAAGATCTCGGCGAAGGTGGCCCGCATCTCGGCCGGCGCCATCCAGTTGTTGGTCGGCCCGGCGTCCTCCTCGCGCTCCGAGCAGATGAACGTCCGGTCCTCGACGCGCGCGACGTCGGTCGGGTCCGACCACGCGAGGAAGCTGTTGGGGCGGGTGTCCGGGTTCAGCCGCCGCAGGGTGCCGCGGTCGACCAGTTGGTCGGTCAGCCGCGACCACTCGGCGTCGGTGCCGTCGCACCAATACACCCGGTCGGGCTTGGTGAGGGCGGCGATCTCGTCGACCCAGGCGGCCAGCTCGGTGTTGGTGGTGGTGGTCATCGTGCGTTCGCTCCCTCTGACGTCCCGTGATTTCGACGTTAGAGGCGCTGCTTGGGCACCGTATGGGCTGGACGTCCCGAACCGGGCGGGCCCGAGCGCACTGGTGGTCCGGGTCCGCTGCAGACTGGACGGGTGCTACGCGCCCCGGTACGGATCTGCTTCGTCTGCTCGGGCAACATCTGCCGCTCGCCGACGGCCGAGGTCGTGCTCGCCGCGCAGGCGCGCGAGGCGGGCCTGGCCCACCTGGTCGAGGTCGACAGCGCCGGCACCGGCGACTGGCACGCCGGCGACGACATGGACGCTCGCTCTCGGCAGACGATGGCCGGGGCCGGCTACGAGGTGCCCGGCCACGTCGCCAAGCAGTTCGCGGCCGAGCTGTTCGCCGACCGGGACGTCGTGGTCGCCCTCGACTCCGGCCACCGCAAGGCGCTGCTGTGGCTGGCGGACGAGACGCCCGATCCGCCGGCCGCGCGCTCCAAGGTCGTCATGCTGCGCGACTTCGATCCGCAGCGGGCACCGGGTGAGCCGGCCGACGTCGCCGACCCGTACTACGGCGGCCCGCGCGGGTTCCTGGACGTCCTCGAGCAGATCGAGCGCTCCTGCGCCGAGCTGCTGACCGCCGTCGTCGCCGCCCTCGAGACCGGGACGGACCTGACCGTGCCTCAGCAGACCTGGAGCCCGCCCCGGTAGCCCTTCACGAACGACTGCACGCGATCCAGGCCGGTGGTGCCGCGGTCGCTGAAGGCCTGCGGCTTGCCCACCTGGGCCAGCATCGCGGACACCGCTTCGTCCAGGTCGGCCGGCGAGAGCACGATGAAGCGCCCCGGGGTGTTGGCCGGGACGTTCACGTTCTTCGCGTACGAGCCGGTGTAGCAGACGGCGGCGAGCAGGGCGTCCTTGCTCGTCAGGTCGCGGTTGAACAGCTGGTGCCGCACCGCCATACCCCAGCCGATCGAGAACATGACCCCGAGGGCGAAGTCGCCCGGCTGGTTCTCCTGCAGGGTGACGTTCGCGGTGGTCCGGTCGAACTCCACCGTCGGCAGGCTGTTGTAGACCTGCTCGGCGAACTTGCTGTCGAAGTACACGGTGTTGTCGTCCGGGCAGTAGCCGAACTCGCTGCTGGCCGATGCGGCGCCGCACTTGGGGTGGGCCGCTTCGGCGATCTTGACCGGGTTGAACGACTGCTTGCGGGTCTTGGCCGCTGCCTCCCAGAACCGGTTGAGATCGCGGACGAAGTCGTTCTTCGGGTCGGTCGTCAGGATGTTTTCGATCGGGCTGTTGCCACCCGAGTTGAAGTCGGCCTCTGTCTCGAACTGCCGCTCGGTGAAGGAGCGCGAGGCGAAGTAGCCGTCCGAGTAGCAGTAGGACGCGCCCTTGTCGATGCCGTCGGCGACGGCTGAGAGACGGTCGAAGCCGTTGCCGTGCGAGATGTCGTCCGGCGTGCCGGGCGTGGCGTCGCGGCCGTCGAGGAACCCCTCGAGCGCGTCGTCCAGCTTCTGCGGCGTGACGTCCCGGAAGTGCGCCGCGTTGCCCTTCAACGCCCACGCCGCCCACGCGCCGGCGGCGCAGTCGGCCTGCGACTCGGTGTCGATGGTGCGCAGGTCGGTGCGCTGGAAGATGCCCTTGCGATAGCTGATCGCGTGCCCGACCTCGTGTGCGAACACCAGCGCCACCATGAGGCTGCCGTACTTCTGGGCGAGCTGGGCGAACAGGTGCGCGGGCGCGCGGTCCCAGGAGATGGAGTCGTCGAGGGTGCAGAAGGCGCCGTTATCGATGATGAAGGTCGGCGACTTCTGCATGCAGGCCTCGTCCTTCGCCTCGGCCGGCACCTCCTTGGTCTCGGCGACCTTCGCGCCGTCCACCGAGTACAGCCCGCCCTTGAGCGGGGTGAACGCCTTGCCGCCGGCGATCTTCGGGTACTCGCCGGTCCAGAAGTCGAACACGTCGCTGAGCGAGTTCTTCACCGAGGTGTCGAAGGCACCACCACTGTCGCCGACGACCTTGAGCTCGGCGTTCGGGGCGTTGCCGACCGAGGCCGAGCCGTCCACCACCTGGGCGCAGCCGGCGAGCAACCCGGTGGTCGCGAGCACCGCGAGCGCGCCCCGCAGCCGGCGTGACCAGTGCTTGCCCACGGCGATCCCCTCCAGCGTCCCGGTAGGCGGCAGTCTAGACGGCGCGCGCCCCGCTGATCAGCCGCTTGCCGGGCGGATCGGGATCGATTTGGAACACTGGACGGATGGGTCGGCATTCGGCGCCGGACGACGACGAGCAGCCCGAGGGCACCGTCGCCGTGGCTGCGCCGACCGACGCCGCCGAGCAGCTTGCCGCCGAGCGGCGCGGCCGTCACTCGCGCGGCGCGGACGTCGAGACGACCGGTCCGGTGCCGGGCGTTTCCGTGCGCCGGGACGAGGAGCGGGCGGCGGTTCAGGACGAGCGGCCCACGGAGCGGCTCGACCTCGCGGCCATCGAGGCGGCGCTGGAGCAGCCCGAGACCGCCGAAACGGCCGAGCTGCCCGAGAGTGCCGAGACGGCCGAGACGGCCGAGCTGCCCGAGCCGGCTGAGCCGGCCGAGCTCGCCGCACCGGCCGAGGGCAAGCGCCCCCGCGCCGCGCAGTCGACGGCGGCCGACCTCGCCCTGATCCGCCGGCACGGCGACGTGCGCAACCGGGTGCTCGGCGCCGCCCTTGCCCCGTTCGTCCTCTACGTCGTGGTGCTGCTCGTGCTGAGCGCGACGGCGGTGCAGTACCTGCTGTGGATCTGGATCCCGACGGTGATCGCGGGCGTGCTGATCGGGTTCGTCCTCGACGCCGGCCACAAGCGTCACGACGTCGATGGCGCTTCGTCCTAGCGGATCCGAAGCCCGTCCCCCACGGCGCCGTAGGCGTCCAGGTACTGCACGATCGCGCGGTGCGCGGCCTCCTGCTCGCTGCGCTGCCCGGCCGGCAGAGATCCCGAGGCCAGCGAGCGCGGCAGGTCGACCAGGCGCAGGGCGGGGTCGTCCTGCATCCAGGTCGGGATCGCCACCGCGGACGACACGCGGAACCGGTGCCGGGCGTCCTCGGTGAACGTGATCATCGGCATGAGCCCCTCGCGGCTCTCGGCGATCGGATCGGCGTGCCGGGAGATCTGGTTGCCCATGCAGTAGAAGACCCACTTGCCGTGGATGCGCTCGGCCGGCTGCACGACGTGCGCGTGATCGCCGAGGATCAGGTCGATGTCCTTCGACGCCAGCAGCCGGTGCGCCTGCGAGCGCTGCTCGGCGGTCGCGAGATGGTCGTACTCGACGCCCCAGTGCATCGAGAGCACGACGACGTCCGCCCCGGCCCGCTTGAGCCGGTGCGCGGCCGCGAGGATCGCCGGCACGTCGATGAGGTTGGCCTCCCACTGGCGCCCGGCGTCCGGTTCGTGGCCGTTGAAGTTGAACGAGTAGGCCAGCTGCCCGACGCGCACGCCACCGGCGGTCGTGATGATCAGCGGGCGGGCGGCCTCGGTGGCCGAGCGGGCGCTGCCGGTGTGCCGCAGCCCGGCGGCGTCCAGCTCGTCGAGGGTGCGCTTGAGCCCGGTGTACCCCTGGTCGAGCGTGTGGTTGGACGCGGTCGTGCACGAGCGGTAGCCGACGCCGGTCAGCGCCGTGAGCACCTGCGGTGGCGCGCTGAAGTCGGGCCAACCGACGAACGGCCCGCCCGGCGGCGCGAGCGGCGTCTCCATCTCGCAGATGGCCAGGTCGGCCCGGCGGACGTCCGGCGCGATGCTGGCGTACATGGGTCCGAAGTCGTAGCCGTGGCGGCCCGCGGCGCGGGCGTCGGCGTGCGCCTGCTCCCACAGCTGCGGGTGGATGAGGACGTCGCCCGAGCCGAGGATCGTCACCGTGCGGGGACCGGGCGCCGCCTGGGTCGCCGGCGCGGACGCGGTGGCCGCCGTCGATGGCGGCTTGGTGCCGGGCGAGGACGTCGTCGGGTGCCGCCCGGTCGACGAGGACGTGCAGCCGGCCAGCAGTGCCGCCGCCAGTGCAGCCAGGACGGCGCCGGCCCGGCGCATCAACCCCGGGCCGCCTCGACCTCGGACCGCCGGGGCGGGTTCGCCCCCGCCCGCGCGCAGGTCAGCGCCGCGACCAGCCCGGCGTCGGCCAGCACCTCGCGCCACGGCGCCGCGGCGAGGGCGTCCCGGCGCAGCCAGCCACCGCGGTGCAGCGCGTCGAGCAGCCCGCTCATGAACGCGTCGCCGGCGCCGACGGTGTCGACCACGTCCACCGGCCGCGGCGGCGCGGTGATCGTCCCGGCCTCGGTCACCACGAGCGAGCCGTCGCCGCCGAGCGTGACGACGACCGCGACGGGACCCGCGGCCAGCCACCCGGTGGCCACCTCCTCCACCTCGGCGCCCGGGTGCAGGTGGGCGAGGTCCTCCTCGCTGGTCTTGACCAGGTCGACGATCGGCAACACGGCTTCGACCTGAGCGCGCGCGGCCGCGCCGTCCGGCTGGAGGTGGGGTCGCACGTTGGGGTCGTAGGTGACGGCCGCGCCGGCCGCGCGCAGCTGGGCGACGCGGGCCGCCACGAGCGCGTCGCCGGGCGGCAGCCACGAGGCGAGCGAGCCGAAGTGGACGGCCGCGACGTCCTCGGGCACCCGGGCGAGCTCGGCCGCCGTCCAGAGGAAGTCGGCCGTGCCGTCCACGCCGAAGCGGTACTGCGCGGCGCCGGCCGCGTCGAGCTCGACCAGCGCGACCGTGGTGGGTTCGTGGGCGTCCACGCTCAGCGACAGGTCGACGGCCGACCGCTCGGCGTGCCGGCGCAGGATCGCGCCGAGCGGGTCGCCGGAGAAGCGGCCGACGAAGCGGGCCGGGGCCTCCAGCCGCGCGAGGCCGAGGGCGACGTTGTAGGGGCTGCCGCCGGGGTGGGCCAGGCGCGGCTCGTCGTCGCCGACCTCCACGACGTCGACAAGGGCCTCACCGATCACCGCGATCGCGCCCGCATGCACGCTCATTGGCCTCCCCTCGCTTCGCTCGGTTCGGCCAGCAGAGCCCTTCTGCGCCCATTGGTCGCTCCGCAAGCGTCGCTCATGTCGGGCAGCCTACGGATAGGGTCGCGCGCATGACGGAGGCTCTCGCCGGGCAGGCGAACGGCGTGCTGCGCGAGTTCATCCCCGTCGCGGCGAGCATGGGCGTCGAGTTCACCGAGGTGCGGCGGGGCTTCGTGTCGGCGTCGGTGCCGCTGGAGGGCAACGCCAACCACTTCGGCGTGATCTACGCCGGTGTGATCTTCACGGTGGCCGAGGTGCTGGGCGGTGCGATCCACCTGGCGACCTTCGACGCGGCGACGCACTACCCGCTCGTCAAGTCGGTGCAGATCGACTTCATCGCTCCGGGTCGCAGCCGGCTGACCGCGACCGCGCAGCTGACCGACGACGAGGTCGAGCGCATCGCGGCCGTCGCGGCGACCGGCGCGAAGGCACCGTTCGTCCTCACCGCCGAGGTGACCGGAGCCGACGGCGAGCTGGTCGCCCGCACCCGCGGTGACTACCAGCTGCGCCCGTTCGGTACTTGAGCGAGCTCCCGGTCGTCGGCGGCCGGCGGCAGCGCGGCGACCGGACGGCGGCCCAGCAGCCGGCCGCGCATGTGCCACACCTGTGCGAGCACGCTGCGGACGATCCGGCCCGGGCTCGGCGGTTTCGGCCAGGCCGCCGGCGGGCGCGCGATCGGCGGGTGCATCAGCTGCTCGGCCTTGACCGCGCAGGCGGCCGCCTCCTCGGGGTAGTCCGACCGGCCGGCGCGCGCCAGTAGCGCGTCGACCCGGGCGGCCTGCCGCTCGTCCTCGACGAGCACGTCGCCGGAGACGGCCGGCCGCGCCGGCATGCCGGGCAGCGGGTCGTCGGTGCGCGGCAGTCCCGCGAGCAGGGCCAGGACGTCCACCACCACCCGCAGCGTGGCCGTCCGTCCGAGGTCGTGCCGCTCGGCCCACTGCGCGACATGCGGACGCCGCGAGCTCCACCAGTGCGCCGGCGCGACGGCGGGCAGTTCGGGCAGCCACGGAGGGGCGCCCGGCGCCGTGCCGGCCAGCGCGTCGTGCAGGTACGACAGCGCGAGCGGGTCGAGCCGCTTGGCGGCGAACCGGTCGATCTCGGCCGGCCGCCACCCGCGGCTGAGCAGGTCGTGCGCCGCGGCCCGGATCGCCGCGTCGATCGCGCGGTCGACCAGGTGCGGCCGGCGGCCGAGGCTGCCGGTGAGGAGGGGGACGATCCGGTCGGCCGCGTCCGGCTCGTCGACGGCCCGGGCCAGCGCGGCGGCGTGCAGGTGCCGGGTGGCGGCCGTGAACGCCGGGCCGCGGGCGGGCGGCTCGTCCATGCCGTCGATTCTGGCGGCGTCCCGCCGCCGGCCCGGACGACACTCCCGCCGCGGTGAGGCGCCGCACGTGCCGCCGCCAGCCCACCCAACCCCCGCCTTCCCCCTACGACACGCCGGATCCGCCGCGCTCGGCACCCGCGTGTCGTAGGGGGAAGGCGAAATCGGGGCGCGGGAAACGGGGTGGGGCGCGGCGTTACGGTTCGCTCGTGCCTCCCGCCGACCGCCTGCTCGCGTTCCTCGTCACCGCGATCGTGCTGATCCTGATCCCGGGCCCCAGCGTGCTGTTCACCATCGGCCGCGCGCTGACGATCGGCCGCGCCGGCGCGCTGCGCAGCGTGGCCGGCAATGCGATCGGCGCGTTCGTCCAGGTCGCCGCGGTCGCGATCGGCGTCGGCGCCCTGGTCGCCCGCTCGGCCGAGCTGTACGCCGCGATCAAGTACGCCGGCGCGGCCTACCTGGTCTTCCTCGGCGTGCAGGCGTTCCGGCACCGCGGCCAGCTGAGCGAGTCGATCGCCGGCGCCACCCCGCGCGTGCGCAGCGCCCGCCGGCAGCTGGTGGACGGCTTCGTCGTCGGCGTGTCCAACCCGAAGACGATCGTGTTCTTCACGGTCGTCCTGCCGCAGTTCACCGACCCGCATCGAGGCTCGGTGCCGCTGCAGCTGTTCCTGCTCGGCGTGATCTTCCCGGTCATCGCCGTGGTGTGCGACAGCGTCTGGGCGCTGGCCGCCGCCACCGCGCGCGAGTGGCTCGCCCGCTCGCCGCGGCGGATCGCCGCCGTCGGCGGGGCCGGCGGCGTCGCCATCGCGACGCTCGGCGTGACGGTCGCCGTGACCGGACGCCGCGACTGACGCGATCCGTCGGGACCTAAGCCCCGAACCGCGCGCCGGCGAATCCCCCGACCGCCGCGCCCACGAATCCCTCGTGCCGACCCGGAACCGGTCCGCGGTCTGCGCAGGAGATTCGAGGGGACACCATGACCGACTCGACACGACGGGGATTTCTGAGGACGGCGGGGCTGACCACCGCCGGGGCGGCCGTGCTGGCTGGCGCCGGGGCGGCCGAGGCCGAGGCCGAGCCGGCGCTGCCGGCCGACGCGCGCGGGGACCTGGTCGCCTACGTGCGGGACGTCCGCAAGGGCGAGCTCGTCCTGATGATCGAGGGCCGCGAGGTCGTGGTCGTCGACAAACGGCTCGTCACCCGGCTGGCCGCCGCCTTCGCGCGAGCCCGCAGCTGAGGGGCCGGCCTTGTCATCGCACCGGGAAGCCCCCGAGATCAGCAAGGACCCGTCGGCCGACAACACCGACGTCTACGCCTTCGTCAGCCCGGACGCTCCGGGCACCGTCACCCTGATCGCCAACTACATCCCGTTCGAGCTGCCGTACGGCGGTCCGAACTTCAACGAGTTCGCCGACGACGTGCGGTACGAGATCAAGATCGCCAACTCGGGACGGGCCCGTGCGGACGTCAGCTACGAGTTCCGCTTCCACACCCGAATCCGCAACGCCAACACGTTCCTCTACAACACCGGCCCGATCAGCGATCCGGCCGACAGCACGTGGAACCGTCCGCAGACCTACACGGTCACCCGCATCACCCACGACCGGCGCGGCCGCGAGCACCGGCACCAGCTCGGCCGCGACCTGGCCTGCCCGCCGGCCAACGTCGGCGTGCGCAGCACGCCGGACTACCCGGCGCTGGCCGCCAAGACCTACCACGACCTCGGCGGTGGACGGCGCGTGTTCGCCGGCCCGCGGGCCGACGCCTTTCACGTCGACCTGGGCAGCATCTTCGATCTGGGCGACCTGCGACCGTTCCAGGACGCGTTCAACAAGGCCATCCCGCCGATCCTCGCGGGCATGCCCGGCGTCAACGGGCTGCGCGGGCTCAACGTGCACACCATCGCGCTGCAGGTGCCGATCGGCGACCTGACCCGCACCGGCACCGCGCCCACTGACGTGATGGCGCCGGAGTCGGTGATCGGCGTGTGGGCGACGGCCAGCCGGACGTCCGCCCGCGTGCTCGACCCGCACACCGGTCGCTGCCGCAGCCTCGGCCGGCCCGTCCAGGTCTCGCGGCTGGGCAATCCGCTCATCAACGAGGTCATCAACCCGATGAGCGAGAAGGACCGCTGGAACCACCTGCCGCCGAAGGACGATGCGCAGTTCGCCGAGTACGTGCTGCACCCCGAGCTCGCCGGCCTGATCGCCAACGTCCTCTACCCCGATGCGTTCCCCCACCTCGCCGCGTACGTCGCGGCGAACAAGCCGCGCAGCGACCTGGTCGCGGTTCTGCTCACCGGCATCCCGGCCGGCATCGTGCCCGGCTTCCAGAACCACACCGGACCGGTGCTGGCCGACCTGCTGCGCCTCAACGTCGCGGTTCCGCCGGCGGCGCCGGGCAGCGAGAACCCGATCGGGTTGCTGGCCGGTGACGCCGCCGGCTTCCCGAACGGGCGCCGCATCGGCGACGACGTCACCGCGATCGAGCTGCGGGCCGTGGCCGGCCTGACGATCCCCCTCGTCGACCACACGTATGAGCCCGACGGCGCCGCCGCCGTGCTCGTCGACGGCACGACGAACGACAACACGCCCTACGGCGCGCCACTGCTGCCGTCCTTCCCGTACCTGTCGAACCCGAACAGCGGCTACGCCGCGACGCCGGGCCTGCCGGGTGGTGCGTGATGTCCGCCGCCGGCCAGGGCGCCGTCGTGCTCGACATCGGCGGGGACGTCGGCGCGCTCGTGATCGGCGCCCCGGCCGAGCTCGACGGCGCCGAGATCGAGATCTGCCCGGCCGGCCGGCGCAAGACCCGCCCGGACGAGGGGGCCGGCTGGTGGGACGGTGAATGGCGCGGCGTGCACGACGCCGGCCACCATCACGATCACCCGCACGCCCACCCGCACGGACCGGCGTGGCCGCACGTCGGCGTGCTTCCCCGGCCGGGTGGGGCGGGCTGGGCGGCGGTGTTCCCGGGGCTGCGCGAAGGGCGTTACGAGCTGTGGCTGCGGCCGGACGGCGCGACCGCGGTCGTGGCGACCGTGCGGGGCGGGCAGGTCACCGCGCTGGAGTGGCCGCGCGGCTGACGCTCGGCCTCACTCCGTTCGGCCGGCGAAGCCCCGTGCCCATTGGTTCGCTCGCACGCTCGCTCACGCCGGTTCGTGCCGGCGCGGTTGCGGCTGTGGGCGGGGACGGGTCGGGGTCGATGGCGGCGCCGGCGGGGTGGGCGTTCCCGCCGGCGCCCGCCCACTCCCGCGCCGCGTGCGCACCGTCCCGGTCTCGAGCACGCCGGCGGCGGCGTCCAGCACGCGGTAGCGCCGCACGCGCGACCGCAGGCCGGGCGGCGCGACCTCGACGACCCGCAACTGCCCGGGCGCGAAGTCGCACTCGTGCTGGACGGTCGCGAGCAGGCCCCGGCCGGGCGGCGCCTCCCCACCGAGGATCACCCGGGCGACGACCGCGCCCTCGCGCACCCGCCAGCGGGACGGGTCGGGCACCGCCCGGGGCAGCAGCTCGGCGAACGCGCGCAAGGCCGCCGGCGAGGCGGCCGGTGCCGCGCTGCTCCAGTCGGTACCCGGCGTGACCACCGCCGAGGCGAACCGCGTCTCGGCCTCGGCGTCGCGGAACATCCAGATCGCGACCGGGGCGCGGCGCAGCACCGGACCGCCGAGCGCGAGCGCGGCCACCGGCAGCAGGGCCCAGCCGACGGCCGACCCCGGCCGGAACCCGGCCGAGCTCACGAACGCGGCCAGCGCGGCGAGCAGCACCCAGGTCTCCGGCGCGAACGTCGGTCGCCCCGCGGCGTGGCTGAGCGCCTCGGCAACCAGCGCCGCACCCACGGCGAGCCCGACGCCGAACGCGAGCGAGGACGCGGGACCGAGGAACACCGCCAGCAGCACGCCGTACACCTCGGGCCGGGCGGCCAGGAACGCCGTCCGGTCGCGGAAGCCGAGCACGGTCAGCGCGGCGAGCAGCAGCGCCACTTCCAGCCGCGGCAGCGTGTCGTAGGGCTGGCCCTGCGCGACGCCCGAGCACAGCAGGACGACCCCGACGCACAGCGGCAGCAGGTACAGCGCGACGTCGAGCGGGGTGCGCCGGGTTCCGCGGGCGAAGCGGGCCACCTCGGCGAGGCGGTGGCCGGGCGGCAGCCGCAGCGTCTCGGTCTGGAGCCAGTACAGCGCGCCGCCGAGCGGGGCCGGCCGGCCGGGGCGCACCGCCGAGACCCCGACCAGCTCCCACAGCAGCGCCCAGACGACGAACTTCTGCACGGCGATCGGCTGGTCCCACCATTGGCCGATGTCGGCGAACCCGCCCACGTTGCTGGTGAGCGGGACGACCACGGCTGCACCGGCCAGGAACCCCACGAGGCGGGCGCCGAGCAGGCCCCACTGCTCGCGCTGGCCGTGTGCGCGGGCGGAGGCGGCCGGCGACGTCGCCACGCTCACCCGACCACCTCCGTCGAACCGGTGTGAAGTGACGGTAACGCCGATTGGAACCGAAAGCGCGCTCAGCGCGCAATCCCTGACCGACTCGTGATGCGGCGGCTCAGCCGGCGTACGGCCCGAGCGGGACGGCGCGCCCGCCGGCGCGGTAGAGCGAGCTGGGCAGCGGGTGCCCCACGGCCTGCTCGGTCACGCGGGCTGCGGCGACGACGGCGGCCAGCTCGACCCCGGTCGCGATGCCCGAGTCCTCGGCCCAGTACACGAGCTCCTCGGTGGCGATGTTGCCGCTCGCGCCGGGGGCGAACGGGCAGCCGCCGAGCCCGCCGACCGAGGCGTCCAGCTGGGTGACGCCGTGCAGCACCGCGGCGAGCGCGTTGGCCTGCCCGGTGCCGCGGGTGTCGTGGAAGTGCACGCCGACCGGACGTCCGGGGGCGGCCGCGCGCACCGCGTCCAGCAGCGCGACCGTCCGGGCCGGGGTGACGGTCCCGATCGTGTCGCCCAGGCAGAGCTGGTCGGCGTCCTGCTCGACCGCGGCCCGGACGACGTCGAGCGTGCGCGCCGGGTCGGTCGGGCCGTCGAACGGGCAGTCCCACGCGGTCGCGATGATCACCTCGAGCGAGCCGCCGGCGCGGTGGGCGAGATCGGCGATCTCGCCGATCGCGGCCGCGGCGTCCGCGCTCTTGCGGCCGGCGTTGGCCAGGCTGTGCGAGTCGGCCGCCGAGACGACGTACTCCAGGTTCGGGACGCCGGCGTCGATAGCCCGCACGGCGCCGCGGGTGTTGGCGACCAGCGCCGAGAAGTGGACGCCGGCGAAGCGGTGCAGCTGCGCGGCCACCTCGTCCGCATCGGCCAGCGCCGGCACCGCCTTGGGCGAGACGAAGGAGGTCACCTCGACCCGCCGCACGCCGGTCGCGACGATCGCCTCGAGCATCGCCAGCTTGCCGGCGAGCGGCACCGGGGCTTCCAGCTGCAACCCGTCGCGCATCCCGACCTCGCGGATGTCGATGCGGGCGGGCAGGTCGAGCGTCATGTCGCTGACGGTAGCTCGTCGTCGGTGAGGCCGAGACGGTCGACGTCGCGCGGCGCCGTCCAGCCGGCCGACTCGTCCCGGTCGCGCCACGCCACGAATCCGACGCGCACGATCGCCAGGGCGAGCAACCCGGCGAGGACGCAGCCGGCGATCACGAACCCGAGCGGCGTCCCCGGGTCGCCGTGCTGCGCGGTCGGGCGGATCCGCGTGTCCGGGTCGATGCCGGCGATGAGGGTGGTGTCGGGGCCGCCGACCGGCGCGCTCACGCGGACGCGCGGGTTGGCGGTCAGGACGAGCTCGGGCACCACCGCGTAGCAGCCCTGCTTGGTCGTGGGCCCCGACTCCGCGAGGACGCTCACGATGCCCGGCCGGGCCGGCAGGTCGACGTCCGGGCCGTCCCCGGCGTGCGTGGCCGACGAGAACGACGCCTGGGCGCAGCCGCCTTCGTTCGCGGCGGCTGCGTACATCGCGACGTGGACGTGCGCGGCCAGGCCGAACAGCCCGCTCACCTCCACCGAGACCGGTACCGGATCCGGCGTCACCGACCAGGTCTGCCGCACCGCAGCCGAGATGGACGGGTCGAGCACGTACGCGTCGCGGCTGTCGCTGGTGGCGAGGGTCAGCCGCTGGCCGTCCGTGTCGGTGAGGACGAGCGCCGGCTGGGCGTGGTAGCACCCCACGGCGCTCGGCGCCGGCACCGAGTACTCGTAGCGGCCGTCGGCGGTGACCTTGGCGGAGCGGCCATCGACCGCCTGGACGGTTGCGGCCGACGAGTGGTGCGGCGCCTTCGACCACCCCGGCGCGTCGGGCCCGCAGTCGCCGTCGGCCGGGTCGATCGGGCCGGTGAAGCTCACCTGCACCGTGCCGTGCAGCCCGTGCAGGTTGCCGACGTTCAGCTGCCCCGTGATCGGGCCGGCCGTGCGGGCCGTGGTCACCGCCGGTTGGTCGTCGGCCCGGCTCAGGGTCGTGTCGACGACGGTGACGACGACGAGCGGGGCGACCTTGACCGCCGGCGGCGTTGCGTCC
>Ga0068855_100006109_pt1 | contig 14687 bp, 18 predicted proteins | sample KBSCornC52_FD_66592 | JGI IMG/M metagenome (GOLD analysis project Ga0068855, IMG submission 66592) | Corn rhizosphere microbial communities from Kellogg Biological Station, Michigan, USA - KBS Corn C5-2 | ecosystem: Host-associated > Plants > Roots > Rhizosphere > Soil ... | reverse complement strand
TCGGCGCCGACGTCGGCCGCCTTGGTGAAGATGCCGCCGCCGAGACGGGCGAAGATCGAGATCAGCGAGGCGCCGAACGCCAGCGCCATCAGGCCATTGATGACATGCCGATCTTCTGGCGCGTAGCCGCGGACGAAGACCAGAAAATAGAAGAAGCAGGCGATCGCGAGCAGGGCGAGGCCGGCGACCAGCATGCCGGTCACGGCGCCGGCGCGGAACGCCATGGTCAGGCCGGCCTGTAGCCCGGTGCGAGCGGCCTCGGCGGTGCGGACATTGGCGCGAACCGAGATGTTCATGCCGATGAAGCCGGTGACGCCCGACAGCAGGGCGCCGATGACGAATCCGGTCGCGGGGATCGCGCCGAGCGTGGCGAAGACGACGACTGCGACGATCACGCCGACGATCGCGATGGTGCGATATTGGCGGGCGAGATAGGCGCTCGCGCCTTCCTGGATCGCGGCGGCGATCTCCTGCATCCGCGCATTGCCAGCGGACGCCGCCAGCACCTGACGGCTGGTGATGATCCCATAGAGGATCGCGGCCACGCCACATGCGATGGCCGTCAAAACGATATTCATGGAGTTCCTTCCTGCCTGTTCACACCGGAGCCGTCGTGATGCGGGCCCCTGGGCGCCCTATGGCGCGGGACCATGGCAGGAAAAATCACGAAAACAAGCCTTCTGGGCCCCCTAAAAGGGCCGAAAAGGGCCGGAAAGGGGCGATCAGTGCTGGGCGACGACTCGTGCGGGGATCGGCTGTGCCTTGGCGGCATCATGCGCGCCGATCAGCATCAACGCGGTGGCGATACCGGTCAGGAAACCGATCAAGCCAATCCGTAGCCGCCGGCGCAGCGCATCATCATCCGTCCGTACCATGCTCATAGCCGAGCCTCCCGGGCAACGGAACCGTGCCGTCACGATCGCAGAGCGTGAGCCCTGCGCCGCTGGCGGCACTGCCAATCCTGGTGAGCCTGACCCGGAACGGTTCACAAATCCCTAACAGCCGCACTTCGCTGGTGCCGGATGCGGTGAACAGCAGGGCATAATCGTCGCCTGCCACCGCCGCGCGCAAGCGGGCGTCGCGGTCGTCGCCGAGATGCTCGATCAGCGCTGGCGACAACGGCACCCGGTCGAGATCGATCTCGAGCGAGATGCCGCTCGCCTCCGCCAGCCGCGAGGCATCGATCAGCAGGCCGTCGGAGACGTCCATCATCGCGGTGACGTGCGGCGCGAGCGCGCGTCCGACGTCGAGCAGCGGCACCGGCCGGCGATAGGCATCGAGCAGCGCGGTCGGGCCATGAACATGGCCGCGCGCGATCGCCAGCCCGGCACCGGCATCGCCGATCGTGCCGGCGACGAAGACCATGTCGCCCGGGCTCGCGCCGGCGCGCGCCGGGGTGTGGCCGGCCGGCGCCCGCCCGATCGCGGTCAGCCCGAGCGTGCGCGGCGTCCCCGCTGGCACCGCCACCGTATCACCACCGGCGAGCGCGACGCCGAAGCGCGCCAGCACATCGCTCAGCCCGGCCAGGAAGGCTTCGTCCCAGGCCGGATCGCCGGCGAGGGTGTAGCCGAGCAGCACCGCGATCGGCCAGGCGCCCTTGCCGGCGAGATCGGACAGGTTGACCGCAACCAGCTTCCAGGCGACGTCGGCCGGCGGATCGTCGCGCAGGAAATGGACGCCTTCGACGATCATGTCATGGGTCAGGACGAGATCGCCGAGGACGGCGGCATCGTCGGCGAGCCCGCGCGCCATCGGATCATTGGCGATGTGCCGCAGGGCGGCGATGAAATCGGCCTCGCCGGCCACCGCTATCCCCGCGCCGACTTCGCCACGGCGTCGAGCAGGCCATTGACGAAGCCGGTCTCGCGCTTGTCGTAGAACGCCTTGGCGACATCGACATATTCCGAGATCACGGTCGCATCCGGCACGTCGCGCCGCGCGAGCAGCTCATAGACCCCGGCGCGCAGGATCTGGCGCAGCGGCCGGTCGAGCCGCTCGAGGTTCCAGCCCTCCGCCAGGCGCGCGGTGATCGCCGCGTCGATCTCGCCGCGCCGGGCATCGACGCCGCGGACCAGATCGTCGAAGAAATCGACCTCGGCCTCGGCATATTCGACGCCCTCGATCACCGCGCCCAGCCGATGCTGGTGAAACTCGTGGAGCAGCGAAGGGAGGGCGATCGTCTCCATTTCCTGCTGATAAAGCGCCTGCACCGCCGCCAGCCGCGCGGCCGATCGGGCGCGGGCACGTTCGTTGATCGTCATAGCCGCACCGACACAGAACGGGCGTGCGCCGGCAGCCCCTCGGCCTCGGCGAGCGTGACCGCAGCCGGGCCGATCGCGGCGAGGCCCGCCGGATCGCAGGCGAGCCAGGTCGTGCGCTTCATGAAGTCCGCCACCGACAGGCCGGAGGCGAAACGCGCGCGTCGGCCGGTCGGCAGCACGTGATTGGGGCCGCCGACATAATCGCCGACCGCCTCGGGCGTGTGCCGGCCGAGGAACACCGAGCCGGCGTGACGGACCTGGTCGAACAGCGCCTGGGGCGCTGCCGTTGCGATCTCGAGATGCTCGGGCGCGAGCCGGTCGATCAGCGCCGCCGCCTCGCCAAGCCCGGCCAGGGTGATGATCGCGCCATGGCGCGCCCAGCTTTCGACGGCGGCGCCACCCAGCTCTGCGAGCAGCGTCTCGACCGCCTCGGCGACCGCGCTGGCCAGCGCCCTGTCGTCGGTGATCAGGATCGCCTGGCTGGTCGGATCGTGCTCGGCCTGGCTCATCAGATCGGCGGCGATCCAGGCCGGATCATTGTCGCCGTCGGCGACGACGACGATCTCCGAGGGTCCTGCGACCATGTCGATCCCGACGACGCCGTAGAGCTGGCGCTTGGCCTCGGCGACCCAGGCATTGCCCGGGCCGACGATGACATCGACCGGCGCGATCGGGCCGGCGCCATAGGCGAGCGCGGCAATCGCCTGCGCGCCGCCGACGCGGAACACCTCGTCGACCCCGGCGATTTCGGCCGCGGCGAGGACCAGCGGGTTGAGCCGGCCGTCTGGTGCCGGCGTCACCATCGCCAGCCGCTCGACCCCTGCGACCTTCGCCGGAATCGCATTCATCAGCACCGAGCTGGGATAGCTTGCCCGCCCGCCGGGGACATAGAGCCCGGCGGCGGCAACCGGCGTCCAGCGATAGCCCCGCCGTACGCCATCGGCGGCGTCCTCATAGCCGGTCGGGCGTTGCGCTGCGTGGAAGCTGGCGATGCGGTCGGCCGCGCATTGCAGCGCCTTGCGCAGCGCCGCATCGAGCCCGTCGAGCGCCGCCTTGCGTTCGCTGCGCGGTACCGCCCAGCCGATTGCGTCGAGGTCGATGCGATCGAATTGCCGCGTATAGTCGGCGACCGCGGCGGCGCCGTGCCGGCGAACCGCGGCGATGATCTCGCCTACCGTCGCGCCGACATCCTCGTCCACTTCGCGGCGTGCGAAGACGAGCGCGTCGAAAGCGGCGGCAAAGCCCGGATCGCGGCTGTCGAGCTCAAGCGGCATCGGGCGTCTCGACGGCGCGGCGGAAAGCCTCGACCAGCGGTGCGATATCGCCGGCGCGAGTCTTGAAGGCGGCGCGGTTGACGATCAGCCGCGAGGTGACCTCGGCGATCACCTCAACCTCGATCAGCCCATTCTCCTTGAGCGTCCGGCCCGAGGAGACGAGATCGACGATCCGGCTCGACAGGCCGAGGATCGGTGCCAGCTCCATCGCGCCGTTGAGCTTGATGCATTCGGCCTGGACCCCGCGCGCCTCGAAATGGCGGCGGGTGAGCGCAGGGTATTTGGTCGCGACCCGGACATGGCTCCAGCTCGACGGATCGTCGCCCGCCGCCTCTTCGGCTGGTTCGGCGACCGACAGCCGGCAATGGCCGATGTTGAGATCGACCGGCGCGTAGAGCTCGGAATAGCTGAACTCCATCAGCACGTCCGAGCCGACGATGCCGAGCTGGGCGGCGCCATGGGCGACGAAGGTGGCGACGTCGAAGGCGCGCACCCGGATCAACGAGATGTCGGGCCGGTTGGTCGAGAAACGCAGCGCCCGGCTGTCCTCATCGGCGAAAGACGGCTCCGGCACGACGCCGGCGCGCGCCAGCAGCGGCACCGCCTCGCCGAGAATCCGCCCCTTGGGCACGGCAATGATGATCGGATCGCTCACAGGGCGCGCTTAGCCCTGCACCGGTGCCACGGCAACCAGCGGGTCAGGGATAGGTAACGGTCTTCGGCACCTCGGGGAGCGGGATGAACTCCTTGTCGTCGCCGGGGACGGTGCCGAAGCGGCCCCCCTTCCAGTCCTCGCGCGCCTGGGAAATGCGATCCCGCGAGGAGGAGACGAAGTTCCACCAGACATGGCGCTCGCCGTCCATCGCCGCGCCGCCGGCGAGCATCACCCGGGCGCCGCGCTCGCTGCGCAGGGTCGCCGACAGCCCCGGCTTGAGCAGGATTAGGTTGGATGCTGCGAGCGGGTGTCCCTCGACCGTCGCATCGCCCGAGATCAGATAGACCGCACGCTCTTCCGCCTCCGCGTCGATTGGCAGCGAAGCGCCCGCCGCGAGCTGGATATCGGCGTAGATCGTCGGCGAATGGCAGGTCACCGGCGAGCGCGCGCCCCAGGCCGCGCCCATCACCAGCCGGGCCGAAGCCCCGCCGGCGTCGATCGCCGGCAGCGCATCCGCGGGCGTGTGCTCGAAGCCCGGCGCGGTCTCCTCGAGCGCCAGCGGCAGCGCCAGCCAGGTCTGCAGCCCGGACAGCACCGGTCCGTCGGCGCGCAGCTCGTCGGGGCTGCGCTCCGAATGGACGATGCCGGCGCCGGCGGTCATCAGATTGACCGCGCCGGGTTCGATCCGGGCATAGGTGCCGAGCGAATCGCGATGGGCGATCGCGCCGTCGAACAAATAGGTCACCGTCGCCAGGCCGATATGCGGATGCGGCCGCACATCGATGCCGCTTCCCGGATCGAGCTTCGCCGGGCCCATCTGGTCGAAGAAGATGAACGGCCCGACCATCCGCCGCTCGCGCGAGGGCAAGGTGCGGTGGACCTTGAAGCCGCCGAGATCATGGGTGACCGGCGCGATGGTCTGCAGGATCGGGCCGCTCATGCCGCGTCGAGCTCCGAATAATGGCGAAAGATGCCGTCGCCGAACGGCACGCGGCGATCGCTGGCAAGATAATCCGACAGCTCGGGCAGTCCAGCGACGCGGTCGTGCAGCGCGCGCACGCCGCGCAGCCCTCGCGCGAGCCCCTTCATCCGCTTCGGAAAGGCGAAGTCGAGGCCCTCGACGAGATGGAACAGCGAGAGATCGGCATAGCTCCAGTGCTTGCCGCCGGCGAGCCAGTCGCCGCGCGCCTTCAGCACCTGCTCGAACCAGCCGAGATATTTCGGCATGCGCGCCTCGCGGAAATCTTCCGCGCGGCGTCGCGCCTCCTTCTTCTGGTCCTCGTAATAGAGGCCGGCGGCGACCGGATGATGGACGTCATGCGCCTCGGCAACCATGTCGGCGATGGTCAGCTGCAGCTGGTTGGTCCACAGCCGGCCGCTCTCGCTGGCCGGGGCGAGACGATGCTTCTCGCCGAGAAACAGCAGGATGTTCGCGGTCTGGGCGATCACCCGCCGGCCGGCGACGAGATAGGGCGGGGCGAAGGGCGGCTGGTCGCCGCGCGCCTTCATATCCGCAATCAGGCCGCGCTCGCCTTCGCTCCTCGCGCGGTCGCGATAGGGGATGTCGCCGGCTTCCAGCGCGAGGCGGACGAACTCGCCGCGTCCGGGAATGCCCGGCCAGTACCAGAGATCATAGATCATGGTCGCTCCTCACCCGGCGCCGAAACGCGCAGGGCAAGAGCGTGGATCCGCGTCTGCAGCAGATCGGCCAGCGCCGCGTTGATCCGCCGCTGGCGCTCGACCCGGCCAAGGCCGGCGAAGCTGTCGGCGATGATCTCGACGGTGAAATGGCTCTCGCCGCGCGGATCATGGCCGGCATGGCCGGCGTGCTTCGCGCTGTCGTCCTGCACGACCAGCCGTGTCGGTGCGAAGGTGGCGCGCAATCGCGCCTCGATCTCGGCCGCGATCGGCCCCTTAGGATGTTGCATCATTCGCTCTATATAGGCTGTGAAGGAGTCCCGTGCAGCGGGCGGCGACACGAGTTTATTCGAGAATGCAGCACGACCGCTGGCACGGACGCACCGGCAACGGCGAAATGCAATGCGCGGTTCCGGGCTGCGACGAGCCGGGCGAGTTCCGCGCGCCGGATCCCGCCGGCCGTCGTCCCGGACGCGACGGGCCGGGCGACTGGCAATGGCTGTGCCTCGATCACGTCCGCGCATTCAACGCCAAATACAATTACTTCGACGGCATGACCCCGGAGGAGATCGCGGCGTCGCAAAGCCCCTACGCCGGCTGGGAGAGCGAGAGCCGCACCTTTGCCCATAACGGCTCGCCGCCGCCGCGCTGGTCCGATTTCCGCGATCCGCTCGATGCCATCCAGGCGCGCTTCGCCCGGCCGGCTGAGCGGGCCGACGGGCGGGTGCTGCGCAGCGCCGATCGCCGGGCGCTGGCGGTGCTCGGGCTCGACGTCGACAGCGATCGCCGGGCGCTCAGGCAGCGCTATGCCGAGCTGGTCCGCCGCTTCCATCCCGACCGCAACGGCGGTGACCGCAATTACGAGAAGGCGTTGCAGGACGTGATTGCCGCCTATACGCAGCTTAAATCAGCACCCGCGTTCGCGTGAGCCTGTCTGTGAAAGTACTGATCTGATGCCCGAATTGCCCAACGTCCAGCCCGATTCGCGCGGTGCGACCGTGCTTGATGCGCCCGATCGCAAGGTCAACGCGCGCGAGCTGTTCAATCTTGATATCGATATGGAAGTGCCGGTTTTCTCCGAGGCGGACGAGCGCGTGCCCGATCTCGATCCGAGCTATGTCTTCGACAGGGAGACGACGCTCGCGATCCTAGCCGGCTTCGCCCACAACCGCCGGGTGATGGTCCAGGGCTATCACGGCACCGGCAAGTCGACCCATATCGAGCAGGTCGCCGCGCGGCTGAACTGGCCGTGCATCCGGATCAATCTCGATGCCCATATCAGCCGCATCGACCTGGTCGGCCGCGATGCGATCGTGTTGCGCGACGGTCAGCAGGTCACCGAGTTCCGCGAAGGCCTGCTGCCCTGGGCGCTGCAGACGCCGACCGCGCTGGTGTTCGACGAATATGACGCCGGTCGGCCGGACGTGATGTTCGTCATCCAGCGCGTGCTCGAGGCCGAGGGCAAGATGACGCTGCTCGACCAGAACCGGGTGATCCGGCCGAATCCGTGGTTCCGCCTGTTCTCGACCGCGAATACGGTCGGTCTCGGCGATACCTCCGGGCTCTATCACGGCACCCAGCAGATCAATCAGGGCCAGATGGACCGCTGGAACGTAGTCGTCACGCTCAACTATCTGCCGGCCCAGGTCGAGGCGCAGATCGTGCTCGCCAAGTCCGGCGAATATGATCATCCCGACGGCAAGAAGACCGTCGACCAGATGGTCAAGGTCGCCGAGCTGACCCGCGCCGGCTTCATGGCCGGCGACATCTCGACCGTGATGAGCCCGCGCACCGTCATCACCTGGGCGCAGAATGCGCTGATCTTCGGCGATGTCGGCTTCGCCTTCCGGGTCAGCTTCCTCAACAAATGCGACGAGGCGGAGCGCACGCTGGTTGCGGAATATTATCAGCGGGTGTTCGGCAAGGACCTGCCCGAGAGCGTTGTCGCCAAGAAGGCCTGATGGCTGAGCCCAATCCCCTCGATGCCTTTCGCCAGGTTCTCGGCGGCACGGCGCGCGCGCTGTCGCATGACGACGAGGTCGAGGTGGCGTTCACCGCCGACACCGCCAGCGTCGCCGGCAAGCAGCTGCGCGTGCCGATCCCCGGCCGCACCCTTCCCGAGGAGCAGGTCGCCGAGGCGCGCGGCCAGGCCGACGCCTTCGCGCTGCGGCTGCGTTATCACGATGCGGTCTCCCATTCGCGCGGCGCGCCGGGCGAGGCGGTCGCCCGCGCGGTGTTCGACGCTGCCGAGCAGGCACGGATCGAGGCGATCGGCGCGCGCTCTATGGCGGGCGTCCGGGCCAATCTCGGGCGGCTCGCGGAGACGCGCTTGCGCAGTGATCCGCTGATCCGCGCGCGCAGCCGCGACGAGGTGCCGCTCGCCAGCGCGGTGTCGCTGCTGGTCCGCCAGCGTTTGACCGGCGAGGCGCCACCCGCGGCAGCCGCCGCGGGGTTGGCGATGATCGCGCCCTGGATCGAGGAGCGCGCCGCTGCCGATCTCGATGCGCTGGAACTGGTGATCGACGACCAGAAGGCTTTTGCGATGGTCGCCAGGCGCGTGCTCGAGGATCTCGAGCTGGTCGTCCCGTCTCCGCTCGACGAGGAGGATCAGGAGAGCGGCGGCGAGGACGAGAATCAGGACGAGCCCGAGGACGATAGCGGCGAGGAGGATAGCAGCGGCGGCGACGCCGATTCCGCGGCCGAGACTCGCGCCGAGAGCGACGGCGACGAGGACGAGAACAGCGAGAGCCGAACCGCCGAGCAGGGCGCCGAGGACGACGACCAGCGCATGGCCGACGACGACAGCGAGGACGGCATGATGCCGGTCCGGCCGAACCGGCCGCCAAGCGATCCCTCAGCGCAATTCGACTATCGCGCCTTCACCACCCAGTTCGACGAGGTCGTCTCGGCCAATGACCTGTGCGACGAGGATGAGCTGATCCGGCTGCGCAGCTATCTCGACCAGCAGCTGGTCCATCTCCAGGGAGCGGTGACCAAGCTCGCCAATCGGTTGCAGCGCCGGCTGATGGCGCAGCAGAACCGCAGCTGGGATTTCGACCAGGACGAAGGGCTGCTCGACGCCGCCCGGTTGTCACGCGTGATCGTCAATCCGATGCAATCGCTGAGCTACAAGGTCGAGCGCGAGACCGAGTTCCGCGACACGGTGGTGACGCTGCTGATCGACAATTCGGGCTCGATGCGCGGCCGGCCGATCTCGATCGCCGCGATCTCCGCCGATATTCTCGCCCGCACGCTCGAGCGCTGCGGGGTCAAGACCGAGATCCTCGGCTTCACCACCCGTGCCTGGAAGGGCGGGCAATCACGCGAGCTGTGGCTCGACAAGGGGCGTCCGGCGCAGCCCGGCCGGCTCAACGACCTCAGGCATATCGTCTACAAGAAGGCGGACGAACCCTGGCGGCGGGCGCGGCGTGGCCTTGGGCTGATGATGCGCGAGGGACTGCTCAAGGAAAATATCGACGGCGAGGCGCTGCTCTGGGCGCATAACCGGCTGGTCGCCCGCGCCGAGGATCGCCGCATCCTGATGGTGATCTCCGATGGCGCGCCGGTCGATGATTCGACCCTGTCGGTCAATTCCGGCAGCTATCTCGAGCGCCATCTGCGCCAGGTCATCGGCTGGATCGAGAACCGCTCGCCGGTCGAGTTGATCGCAATCGGCATCGGCCATGACGTGACGCGCTATTATTCGCGCGCGGTGACGATCATGGATGCCGAGCAGCTCGGCGGCACGATGGTCGAGCAACTCGCCGCGCTGTTCGAAGAGGAAGACTAAGGGCCTGTCCTGAAAGAAAAAGGGGCCGAAGCATGTGCTCCGGCCCCGTCATTTTCGTCGATCGAGGTTCGATCAGCAGTCGCGATCGATCGCCCGGCCGGCGAGTGCGCCGACGCCCGCGCCGATGATCGTGCCCGCGGTGCGATCGCCATAGCCGGCGACCGAGTTGCCGAGCAGACCGCCGGCGATCGCGCCGATCACGGTGCCACCGTCGCCGCGGTCGCAATGATAATAGCGCCCGCGATAGAAATGTCGGCCGCCATAATAGCCGCCATAGCCGCCGCCATAATAATAACGATCGCCACCACGCCAGCGATGGCCGCCACGCCAGCCGTGGTCGCCACGATAATGGCCACGCCAGCCATCATGGTCCCAATGACGCGCCATCGCGGCCGTCGGGGTCACAGCGGTCGCGACGGTTGCGAGAGCCGCGGCGGCGGTCAGCATCTTCTTAAGCATCTCTACTCTCCACTTAGCCTGCTGGCGTATCCGCCAATGCCACTCTTGTCCCACGAATCGCTTGATCCAAGGCTGAATGGGCCGGTTATCCACCGTTCAGGTGGAAATTCGCGCTGGCGCGCTTCGTGCGCCGGTCTAATGAGGCGGGCATGCGTCGCTGGCTCGTGCTCCTGCTGCTGCTGTTCAGCTTCGGATCGGCCATTGCCCGGCCGCGTTCGTCGGAGATCAGCGCGTCGCCGCTCGCATTGGATCCGGGCGATCCCGCCAATTACCTGCTTGGCCGGCTGCGCTACCTCCAGGGCTGGGTGCTGGCGAGCAACGATCCCGCTTTCGGTGGGCTGTCGTCGCTGGCGATCAGGGGCGATCATATCCTTGCCCTGTCCGATACCGGCTTAATCTATTCATTTGATCGTGATGGCGCGCGATTTTCAAGGCTGAGCGGCGTTCCGCTGCGTGATCGATCGGGCGCGCTGGCGATCAACAAGACCGACCGCGACACCGAATCGATGACCTTGTCGCCCGACGGCATGCAGCTGTGGATCGGGCTCGAGCGGCGGAACGCGATCTGGCGCTATGGCGATCCGGCGGCCGCCGCAGAGGCCAGCGCCGCGCCCGCGGCGATGAAGAAATGGCCGGGCAATGCCGGGCCGGAAACGCTGGTCAGGCTGCACGACGGGCGCTTTCTCGTCCTTTCGGAGGAAGCTGACGGCCCTGATGGCGCCGACGATACGCATGATGCGCTGCTGTTCGATCGCGATCCGACCGACCCGGCCGCGACCGCGATCCGCTTCGGCTACCGGCCGCCGGCCGGGTTCGACGCGACCGATGCGGCGGAGCTGCCGGATGGCCGCGTGCTGGTGATCAACCGCCGCTTCTCTCCGCTCGACGGCTTTGCCGCGGCGGTGACGGTGATCGACCCGGGCGCGATCGCGCCGGGAGGCGTGCTGGTCGGCGAGGAGATCGCGCGGCTCGCGCCGCCGCTCAGCGTCGACAATATGGAAGGGCTGGCGGTCACGCAGGAAGCCGGCCGGACGATCGTCTGGCTCGTTTCGGACGATAATTTCAGTCCGCTCGAGCGGACCTTGCTGATGAAATTCGCGCTGACGCCTTAGGCCGCTACGGCAGCCTTCTTGGTGAGCTCGCGCTTCAGCCGGCGCGCCTTGGGGCTCAGGTCCTTCTCGGACGTCTTGAGCAGCCAATTGTCGAGGCCGCCGACATGCTCGACCGAGCGCAGGCCATGGGTCGACACGCGCAGCCGCACCGACCGCGCCAGCCCGTCCGAAATCAGCGTCACATTCTGCAGATTCGGCAGGAAGGTGCGCTTGGTCTTGTTGTTCGCGTGGGAAACATTGTGTCCCACCTGCCGGCCCTTGCCGGTCAGCTCGCAGATGCGCGCCATCGCTGTTCGTCCTGAATATCGGTTGCCCGGAAGATCGGGGCGGATAGCCCCACGGCCCGGATTCGTCAACCTCGGGTCGCCGGGACCTGTGCAACCGTTGCGGAGGCGGGAACGTTATCACCCAGAACCAGACGGAGAACGCAACGGTGCGCGCCATATTGGGTCTGGGGGTGATTGTCGTCCTGTTGCTGATCGCGGGGCTGTGGCTGGGTCTGCTGCGGGTCGATCAGACCCAGCAGGCGGAGCTGCCGAAGGTCAGCGTATCCGGCGGCCACGCGCCCAAATTCGACGTCCAGACCGCCAAGGTCGCCGTCGGCACGACGCAGACCACGATTGAGGTACCCAAGGTTGAGACCGAGACGAAGGCGGTCAATCTGCCCAAGGTGACGGTCGACAAGCCAGGGCAGTGATGATGGGCGTGACGATCTCATCCGTGATCCTCGCGATCCTACTGCCGCCGCTTGGCGTGTTTCTCCGCTTTGGTCTGGGCGCGCTGTTCTGGATCTCGGTCGCGCTGACCATCCTCGGCTGGGTCCCGGGCGTCATCTTTGCACTCGTCATGCTCGCCCGCCCGTCCGCTGAGCCCGGTCTCGCCACCTAGCCGGCTCCCAGCTGAGGGGCTAAGCGCTGGCTGATGGGCGGCGCACAATTCGGCAATGTCATGGCCTTGGCGCTCGATGCAGCGCGGGAGGCGGCCGCCGCCGGCGAGGTGCCGGTTGGCGCGGTTGTTGTCGATCCCGCCGGCGCCGTGATTGCCACCGCCGCGAACCGCACCCGACGCGACCAGGATCCGACGGCCCATGCCGAGATCCTCGCGATCCGCCAAGCCGCCGCGCGGCTCGGCAATGAGCGGCTCGACGGCTGCGACCTGTGGGTGACGCTCGAGCCCTGCGCGATGTGCGCCGGCGCCATCGCCCATGCCCGCATAGGCCGTCTCTACTATGCCGCCCCCGATCCCAAGGGCGGAGCAATCGAGCACGGTCCGCGGCTGTTCGGCCAGGCGACGATCCACCACCGGCCCGAGGTTTACGGCGGGATCGGCGAGCAGGAGGCGGCCCTGCTGCTGCGCGACTTCTTTATCGCCCGGCGTTAGGGGCCGGCGGTGGTGGCGGTGGGAGATCCGCCTCGGTCAGTGGCACCAGTTTGATCTCGACCCGCCGGCCCGCGGCGGCGGTGCTGCGACCGAAGCCCTGTGCGCCGATCCGCGCCGCCAGCACGCCCCGCGTCTGAAGATAGCTGGCGAGCGCCTGCGCCTGGCTCTGGCTCAGCCCGTTGGCCGCCTGGTCGTCGAGCGCCTGCTCGGCAAAAGCCGATACGTCGACAAAGCTCTGATGATATTGGGCGAGGAGCCGGGCGACGGCATCGAGCGTGGTACGCATGGTCGGGGCGATCGCCGGGCCATTGCCCGCGAAGGCGATCCGCGCAGGGATGGTGAGCAGCAGCTCATTGCCGCGGCGGACAAAATCGATGCCGGTGCCGGCGGTTCTCGCCCGCAGCTCCCGCTCGAACCGGTCGACATAACCGACGACTTCAGCGCCCGGGATCGGGGCGATGCCCGCGCCGGTGAGCATGCGCGTGCGGTTGTCATGGCCGCCGATCAGCCCGCCCGCCGGCGCGGCGCGCGGCGGACTCGCGCTCACCGTGGCGGGCCGGCGCCCGCTGCTCTGCTGATCGCCGTTGCAGGCGGCGAGGGCCAGCGGAACCAGCAGGATCGCAAGGGCGGCAAGACGGTTTCGCTGGATGGTCGGCTCGGTCATGGGTTGGGGGTCTTAGCCTCTCAATTGGGCGATGTCAGCGCGGCTATCGGGCTGCGCCACACCCTGCTTCTGCGGCGATCATGAACCCAGCATGATCATATGGTTGTCGTCGCGACGAATTCCGGTCAATGTCGCGACGAGCATCGATGCCGCTGACCGAACCGCCTCTCCCACCATTCCCATGGGTGGATATCCCGATCATCATCGCCCTCGTCGCGCTCAACGGGCTGTTCGCGATGTCGGAGCTGGCGATCGTCTCCGCGCGCAAGCCGCGGCTGCAGGCGATGGCGTCGGCCGGCCATCGCGGTGCTGCGGCAGCTCTGGCGCTGACCGCGTCGCCCGGCCGCTTCCTGTCGACGATCCAGATCGGCATCACCCTGATCAGCCTCATCGCCGGCGCCTTTTCCGGCGCGACGCTGAGCGAGCCGACAGCGCTGCGCTTGGCCGGCCTCGGACTTGGCCCCGAAACCGCGCGGACCGCGGCCTATGTCCTGGTGATCGGCCTCACGACCTTCGCCGCGATCATCATCGGTGAGCTGGTGCCGAAGCAGTTCGCCCTGCGCCGCCCGGAGCCGATCGCGGTGATCGCGGCGCTGCCGATGCTGTGGATTTCGCGTGCGACCGCGCCGCTCGGCTGGCTGCTCGACCGGACCAGCGCGCTGATCTTCCGGCTGCTCGGCCTGACGCGCGAGAGCGAGAGTCATGTCACCGCCGAAGAGCTTCGCCTGATCGTCGCCGAGGCGCAGGTCACCGGCGTTCTCGAGGAAAGCGAGCATGCGATCATCTCCGGCGTAATGCGCCTCGCCGACCGGCCGGTGCGCGAGGTCATGACGCCGCGCACCGAGGTCGACTGGATCGATATCGATGCCGATGAGGCGACGTTGCGCGAGCGGCTGGTGGCGACGCCGCATACCCGCGTGCTGGTCGCCGAAGGATCGGTCGATGCGATCGTCGGCGTGGTGCAGGCGCGCGATCTGGTCGCGGCGATGCTTGCCGGCCAACCGCTCAATCTACGCGCGCTGATGCGCCAGGCGCCGGTCATCCCCGATGTGATGGAGAGCATGGACGCGCTCGAAGCGCTGCGCGCGGCCGAGGTGCCGGTCGCGCTGGTCCACGACGAATATGGCCATTTCGAAGGGCTGGTGACGCCGGCTGATCTGCTCGCTGCGATCGCCGGCGATTTCGCCTCCGATCAGGATTTCGGTACCGACCCGCCGCTGGTCGAACGCGCCGACGGCAGCTGGCTGATCTCCGGCTCGCTGCCAGCGGATACGCTGGCAGAGCGGCTGGGCGTCGATCTGCCAGAGGACCGCGACTATGCGACCGCCGCCGGCTTCGCCCTGTCGCTGCTGCGCCATATCCCCGAGACCGGCGAATGTTTCGAGCAGGACGACTGGCGCTTCGAGGTGGTCGACATGGACGGCCGCAAGATCGACAAGCTGCTCGCCTGGCGG
>Ga0068855_100006107_pt1 | contig 14689 bp, 15 predicted proteins | sample KBSCornC52_FD_66592 | JGI IMG/M metagenome (GOLD analysis project Ga0068855, IMG submission 66592) | Corn rhizosphere microbial communities from Kellogg Biological Station, Michigan, USA - KBS Corn C5-2 | ecosystem: Host-associated > Plants > Roots > Rhizosphere > Soil ... | reverse complement strand
ACCATGGCATCGCACGACCCGGCACGGCCGAGAGATGCGTCGGGACAGCTCCACCCGAGCAGCTCGCCGCGAAAAGGAGAGAGGCGAGGGCCACGAACCGCTTCATGTCTGGAATTTGCCTGGGCTTTACGGGCTTAGTTAGCGGTCTTACAGGCGCCAGTGCTTTTGAGTCTGGCGACAGTAACCCCCTTTGTATTACTGTCAACCTCGGTGTTTGGGACCTGCGGCAACTATCTGGTCGAGGAATGCCGATCCCACAAATCCGACGAGGATATTCTTTGGTCCGCTACTGGTCAGTTCTTCCGGCGTTTATAGCCATCATTGCCGCCTGCTCGCAGCCAAAGCCAGCGCCACCGCCAAGCGTCAAGGTCGTTCGCGATACTGTGACGGTTCGCGATCCAGAGCTGGACAAGCGCGTGTCGCGGCTGGAGCTGCAGCTGCTTGCGCGCGACGCACAGATCGAAGACCTGCAGACGCGCCTCGAGGATACCCGCGCCGAAGTCGTCCGCGCGATGGCAAAGCTCCAATCGGTGGCCAGCCGTGCACAAGCCGCGTCGGCAATGGCTGAGGCTGAAGTTGCTCTCCAGACGATGAAGGCCGGTGACTCAAACGATCCGCCCGAAGCAGCCCAGGTCACTCGGCTCGTCCGCCAGAGCGCGACGGAGTTCGACAAGGCGAATTATGGCGGCGCCCTGTATCTGGCGAATCAGGCGAAAACGGTGGCTGCAGGTTATCGCGGACGCGTCGGTCAAAGCAGGGAAGGCGCGCGTCCCGGAGAGACCTTGTTTGCCGTGCCGATCAAGCTGAAGACCACGAGTCGCGGCAACGTTCGCGAAGGACCCGGTACCAACTTCCCGGTGTCGTTCACCGCGGAAGCAGGCGCTGCTATCACCGGTTTTTCGTTTGCGGACGAATGGGTTCGCGTTGCTGACGACACTGGGCGAACAGGCTGGATACACCAGACGCTCGTCGCCCGACCCTGACAGCTAGCCCGTTTTCTTGAGCCTGCGGGCTCGCACAGTGCGGTCGCGTCCTTCTCTCTTCGCCTGATATAGCGCTTCGTCCGCCACGGCGATTATCGATTCGGCGTCGTCCGCATCTTCGGGGAAGCTGGCGACACCAATGCTCAACGTGATCTTGCGACCGTTGAACTTCTTCGCAGCCACCCGAGCGCGGATATGCTCGGCGGTGTCGAGTGCGTCGGCGATGGCCGTATTGGGGAGCACGATCACGAATTCCTCACCACCGTAGCGCGCGCAGCAATCGCCTTTGCGCGTCGAGCCGCGCATGATCTCCGCTATCCTCTGGAGAACTTCGTCGCCCGCGGGGTGTCCGAACGCGTCGTTGTACTGCTTGAAGTGATCGACGTCGCCGACGAGAACGGAGAAGCCGTGCTTGTCTTTCTTGAAGCGCGCAACTTCGTCGTCGAGGCGCTGCATGAGCGACCGGTGATTCGACAGACCAGTGAGACTGTCAGTCGTCGAGAGGAGCTCGAGCTCCTCATTCTTCTTCAGTAGTGTTTCGTTGATTCGATCGAGCTCGAGACGGCCTTCGCGCAGGCGATACACCATGTGGTTGAACACGTCGGTGAGGTAGCCGACTTCGCCACCGCCCGGTGCCGCGGGAAGATCCACCGCCAGGTCTCCTGCTGCGACTTCACCGGCCGCCTTGGTCAGACGGTCGAGCGGCCTCGCGATGAGACGTCCGAGTCTGTACGCGCTCAGAGTCACCGCGATGAGCAGAAATGCGATCACGAGGAGAGCGACGTCGCGGAAGCGGCGCACCTGTTGGAATGCTGCCTCTCCGGAGATCTCGGAGATCACGAGCCAGCTTACCTGCGGGACGTACTCCAGAGTGCCGATTACATCTCGGCCACCAAAGCTGGTGTAGGCGAACGGTGCGCGAGCCCGCTCCCGCAGCTTCTTCATCGTCGGCGGCGAGAGAGGATTCTTTATGATCTGCTCGGTCACTCCGTCGGAGCTGGCTATCGCGGCGCCTCTAAGATTGACGAGATGCACCGCGCCAGTGCTGTCAGGTGCGAACGAACGCAGCAGCAGCTGCACGGGCGCCAGATTGAGCTCCGCCGCGAACGCGCCGAGAAGACGGCCGTCCGCGCGCTGAGCTGGAACTGCCACGATGAGTTTCGCTCTGCCGGACTTCGGATCCCAGTACGCGTTACCAACGATCTGATTGTCAGACTTCAACAGCTGTTGCCAGTCTGCTGGAAGTGGGACGGGAGTGACCTCAGTCGCGCTGGTCGCGACGACTTTTCCGTCGAGGTCGAGGACCATGAGCTTTTCGAAGTCGCTGAACCGTTCGTGCAGGGACACGAGGTAATCGCGAAGCCGGCCTTCGGTGGCGGTTCCAGGAACTGGCCGCGCGCCGTGCTCCAGCGTGATGACCACTTCGTCCGATCCGGCGAAGACTCTGAGATCGTAGAGACGTTCTCTCAGCCAGACACCCGTCGCGCGAGCGCTCTGCGCGCTGCTCGAGAGGAGATCCTCGTCGATTTTCTTTTCCAGCGCACGCCGGTTCTGCGTGTAGAAGACGCCGAGCATGGTACCGGCGGGCAGCAATGCAGCTGCTACTGCGAAGGCAAGAATTCTGCTGCGCAGGCTCTCGAGGCGCGGGAATGGAAGCGGGAATTTATGACGTGCACGCGGCGTGGTTTGAGCCGCGCTAGGAGCACCGTTCATGGTCCCGGGTTCTGATGTCGGAATGGGCATCGTGTATAGACGATTGACCCCTCGTTGAGCTACCGAGGTCGAGCGCGACTTATTGCAACGGCGATTGCGAAACGCCAACTGCTCGTGTAAACATTTTGCACAAACATATGACGCATCAGAAGTCACAAAAACGATGTAGCGGCCCGGCTCTGATCGCGGCGCTTAACCCTCTTTGTAACAACAAGTTACGCGGGAGGGCACTGGGGCAGGCTTCTGCTTTCTAACGATCGAACGCGAAAGTGGTTTGGTAACGATGGTTTTTTTTCAAAACGGCCGCAGTCAGCACCTCTGCCGCGAGGGCGCTGAAAGGGATTCCGTTGGCGCCATACCCCAAAGAGTACAAGATCCGTGGGTCACCTGACGGATGAGCTCCGATAAAGGGAAGGCTGTCCTTCGTTTCGCCGAATGTGCCGGCCCATGCGTAAGCGATCTCCATCTCGATTCGCGGAAAAAGCCGTCGCATCTTCTCAAGCAGCGCGTCGGCTTTTTTCGGCACGCGTTTGTCGCGCTCGCCCGGATCGCGGAATGCATCGTCCTCCCCTCCCGCGATGATTCGATTGTCGGATGTCGTCCGCGCATAGAGATATGGCCGCGCCGACTCCCAGACGAGACACCTTTTGGCCCAGCCGTCGAATCTCTTTACAGGCTCCGTGACGATCGCGTAGGTGCTGTTAAGATCCGCGACTCGTTCGGGCAGGAATTTTTCCGCCTCGTATCCAGCGGCGACGACGACTCTTTGCGCCCGGACCAGCCCGCGGTTGGTGTGTACGATCATGGTGCCCTTTGTCGGCTCGATGCCCGTCGCGTTGGTTCTTCCGTAGAGTGCGAAATCTCGCCGCGAGCAGCGCCCGAATAACGCATGTGCCAGTCGCCAGGGATCGACCTCACAACCCGCGTTGTTCCAAAGCGCAACCGGCGCCTCGAAATCGACTACTTTCCGGATCGCTTTGGGTTCCAGAATTCCGCACGGCAGTCCGGCGCGACGTCGAGTGCCGCATTCGATCCGCATTGCCTTGGCGTCCCTCGACCGCGAAGCGTAGTAGAGACTGGGACGTCTCCTGAATCCCACATCCCGTTTCAGTCCGCCGGCCAATCGCGCGACGGCGCGCACTCCATGAAGAGTGGCGCGATACGCGTCGACCGCACGCTCGCGACCGAGCTTCTCCGTGAGCTCAGTGAGAGAAGAATCCAGCTCGTACTGCAAGAGCGCCGTCGAGGCCGATGTGGATCCGTGCCCGGGGTACCTGCAATCGATTGCGATTACCGAAAGGCCCGCGGCGGTGAGCGAATCGCAGACGAGCGCTCCCGAGATTCCCGCTCCGATGACCGCAACCTGGCAGCGGAGATCGCGCGGCATTGGCGGCGGCACCTCACCGACTCCATTGCGGAGTAGCCAGAACGCAAGCGGCGACGTGAGGTTCAACTAAAAGCCCGGACGAGAGTTCAGGACGTCCGGGAAGTGCCCAGTCGGTTGATGTCGGCCATCTCGAGGATATGCGTAGGATACCCGCGCCTCGCGACGGCGAGCATAGCCCGACCGACACGTTCGGTCGTGGTCATCGTTGTAGGGGCGACCCTCTCCAGGACGGGGACGAGTGGCTTGATGACGAAGTAGGCCGCGTTGTACCAACGCGTGGATGACCGGATTCCGTGAAGCGGAATGATCAAGCCAGGCCGAAACATGTACGCCGCCTTGAACGGTAGCGAAAGCAGTGCGTTCTCGGTCCGTCCCTTGACGCGCGCCCACATCGCGCGTCCCCGCTCGCTGCTGTCGGTGCCCGCGCCAGACACGTAGATAAAAGTCAGGCCGGGGCTCGTCCGGAGAAGTGTTCTGGCAATGCCCATCGTCAGGTCATAAGTCACTCGCGAGTATTGCGCCTCCGACATTCCGAGCGCCGACACACCGAGGCAGAAAAAACACGCATCGAAGCCGCCAAGCTGTGGCTCCAGCGGAGCAAGCGTCGAGAGGTCCGGATAAACGAGCTCGCCGAGTTTGGGATGTTTGTCGTCCGTCGGACGTCGACCAACCGTGATCACTCTCTCCACGCTCGGATCGATCAGACACTCACGCAGGACGCCCTGGCCGACCATTCCCGTCGCGCCGAAGAGAAGCACTTTCACAGCTCGAAGAACTCCACTACACCGCTCTCCAGCGAGTACTCCGCGCCGACGACGAGCAGTCCCTCGCGCTGAATCAGCTCCTCGAGCACCCGGGACCCATGACGCAGGTGATTCACCGACGCGCGGATATTGGCCCGCACCGCCTCTCGCACGAGCGCGTCCGAATCGTGTCTGAGCTCCGTGTGCAACAAGGTCTCGACAGAGGGCCGCACGCGGTCGACGATTGCCCGCAGGTTGTGCGACTGATTCTCCGACGGAGTCAGCAGCTCTTCGAGGGTTGCGAGAATTGCTCCGCATTGAGAGTGACCAAGAACGACCACCAGTCTCGTAGAATAGCGCGCGGCGGAAAATTCAACGCTCCCGACCTGGGACGGAGCCACGATGTTTCCGGCGACGCGAATCACGAACAGATCGCCAAGCCCCTGATCGAACACGATTTCCGCGGGAACGCGCGAGTCGGAGCAGCCGAGGATGATCGCGAAGGGCTGCTGCCCGCTTGCGAGCTCGGCGCGTCGCGTGTGACTTACGAACGCGTCCGAGCCGCGGACGTTGGCAGCGAATCTGAGATTTCCCTCTCTGAGTCGTTCGAGCGCTTCGCGCGCCGGAATCATCGGGTATTATCGATTGCCACGCCGTTTCATCCCTCCCAGCCTCACGGCCCAGAGATTCAATCCAATCGAGACGCCAATGAGGACGCCACGCATTCCATCGATTGCGTCAGGTCCGAGACCGCCTGTCACTGGCAAGAACCGTGGCCATGCGAGGGCGACAGCGAGAGAAGCCATGCCCACCATCATCATTGCACGTGGGTTCTTCTCACGATTTCCGAAAATCATGTTCGAAATTCTCCATACAGGTTAGTCGGTTAGGTAATACCAGGCCATCATGCCCCACTTGACCACGACCATCGTGATGAGCACCGCCAGCAGGTCCCATCTCCAAACGCCGTCGAAAACGTAGCGGTACCAGAACACACCACCCGCAACCGCCCCGCCCATCATGCTGGCAATACTCGTCGACCGCTGCCGGTGGGCGAGAAAACGCTCGTCGATCACGCTGCCGAGGATCGGAACCCTCATTTCTTGTCCTCCAGGGAAAAGATCTGGTCCAGCGGACAGCCGAAAACCCGTGCAAAGGTCAGCGCCAGCATCAGGCTCGGCACGTATCGATCGCGCTCGATCGAGTTGATGCTTTGCCGGGAGACGCCGACTGCGTCGGCGAGCTGCTGCTGCGTCCAGCCAAGGCTGCTTCGCAGCTCTTTGACCCGGTTTCGGATGTCTGTCGTCATGTCAAGTAGGCTTTCCACTGTCAAGGATATAATGAACGGCTGACCGTGTCAAGCTTGCTTTACGTCCAATCCAACCAATTGCTACTGCTGAGCTTGGAATGATCACAAATATTCGAGAGGAATCGGGCCGACTTTGCTCCAAACGCCAACCTTACCGTAACCGCTTGGCATGTAGCTACTTAGGTTCTCTGACGGCAATTGATTTTTTGGCCCCCGAGAGCTACATTGAGCACTACTTCATGGGGAAGCTTTTTGGTCTCCCCGCCGCCTCCGAACCCAGTCGCCTCCTCCGGATTTAATGACGGCTCCGCACAACAGAGAGCGCATCCTCCCGCGCCTCATTCACGAAGAAATCAAAGAATCGTTCATCAATTATTCGATGAGCGTCATCGTCTCGCGCGCACTGCCAGATGTGCGCGACGGACTCAAGCCGGTGCACCGCCGCGTGCTCTATGCGATGAACGAGCTCGGGCTCGTTCCCGGCCGTCCTTACAAGAAATCCGCGACTGTCGTCGGTGACGTGCTCGGCAAGTACCATCCCCACGGTGACAGCTCTGTCTATGACGCACTCGTGCGCATGGTCCAGGACTTCTCACTCCGCTATCCGCTTGTCGACGGCCAGGGAAATTTCGGCTCCGTCGATGGAGACCCCGCCGCGGCGTACCGCTACACCGAGGCGCGGCTCACACGCGTGGCGATGGAGATGTTGGCTGACATCGACAAGAACACCGTCGATTTCGCCCCCAACTTCGACGACCGGCTGCAGGAACCGAAGGTCCTTCCGTCGGCGATTCCCAATCTCGTGGTCAACGGCTCGTCGGGCATTGCCGTCGGAATGGCGACCAATATCCCGCCCCACAATCTCGGCGAAGTCGTGTCGGCGCTCACAGCGTTGATCGACAATCCGGAGCTGACGCCAACCGACATCAGAAAGCTGATCAAGGGTCCCGACTTTCCCACCGGCGGCTACATCTATGGCCGCGCGGGAATCAAGGATTATCAGGAGACGGGCCGAGGCCGCATCATCATGCGCGCGCGCGCCGTGATCGAGGAGAAAGAGTCCTCGAACAAGTCACAGATCGTCGTCACCGAGCTGCCGTACCAGGTCAACAAGGCGAAGCTGATCTCCGACATGGCCGACCTGGTTAAGGACGGAAAGCTCGAGGGCATCTCCGCCCTTCGCGACGAGTCCGACAAGGACGGAATGCGCGTTGTCATCGAGCTCAAGCGCGATTCGATTCCGCGCGTTGTGCTCAACCAGCTGTACAAGCACACAGTGATGCAGTCGACCTTCGGCGTCATCATGCTGGCGCTGGTGCCCGACGCGCACACGACGCAGCTCGTGCCGAAAGTCATGCCGCTCAAGGAAGTGCTGCTGCACTACATCGAGCACAGGCACCAGGTCGTCGTTCGCCGCACCCAGTTCGAGCTGGACAAGGCGCTCGAGCGCGAGCACATCCTCGAAGGACTCAAGATCGCGGTCGACAACATCGACGCGGTCATCAAGCTCATTCGCGCAGCGCAGGACACGCCGACCGCGAGCACGCAGCTTCAGAAGCGGTTCAAGCTGAGCGAGCGTCAGGCCGAGGCGATCCTCAACATGCGGCTCGCCAAGCTCACCGGTCTCGAGATCGAGAAGTTGGACAGCGAGCTCAAGGAAGTCCGCGCGTTCGTCAAGGAGATGCGCGAAATCCTCGCTTCCAAGCCGCGCCGCCTCAAGATCATCCGCGATGAGCTGCAGCAGGTCTCGGACAAATACGGCGACGAGCGCAGATCCGAGATTACGAGCGACGAAGGCGAGTTCACGATCGAGGACCTGATCGCCGAAGAGGACATGGTCATCACGATCTCCCATTCCGGTTACATCAAGCGCACGTCGGTCTCGACGTATCGCAAGCAGCGCCGCGGAGGACGCGGACTGAGCGGGGCGGGACTGAAGGACGAGGATTTTGTCACGCGTCTCTTCATCGGCTCGACGCACGACTACATCCTTTGCTTCACTGACGACGGTCGCTGCTTCTGGCTAAAGGTTCATGAGGTTCCGCAGGCCGGCCGCGCGGCCAAGGGAAAGCCGATCGTCAACCTGATCAACGTGTCACCAGAGACACAGATCAAGGCGATGGTACCTGTCCGTGAGTTTTCGGATACGCAGTTCCTCCTCTTCTGCACTAGAAATGGCACGGTGAAGAAGAGTGCGCTGTCCCAGTATTCCAATGTTCGTCAAACGGGCATCAAGGCCATAAAAATCGACAAGGACGACGAGCTCATCGACGTACAGGTGACGAGCGGCTCGAACGATATCGTTCTTGCCACGCGACACGGCTTGTCGGTCCGGTTCCACGAGATGGACGTTCGCGAGATGGGTCGTGACACAACTGGCGTCAAAGGTGTGGAGCTTCGCGAAGGCGATTCAGTTATCGGGATGGTCGTCGTCAAACGCGACGCGACGTTGCTCGTGGTGACCGAGCGGGGATTGGGCAAATGTTCCAACATCGCCGATTATCGGGTCCAGAAACGTGGCGGAAAGGGAATTATCACGGTCAACCGAACCGAGAAAACAGGTGATGTCGTTGCCCTGATGGAAGTTCTGCCTGCGGATGAGATAATGATCATCACAAAACATGGCGTGATCATCCGCAGTTCCGTCTCTCAAGTGAGAGTAACGGGCCGTATCGCGCAGGGGGTCAAACTCGTCAACCTCGATGAAGGAGACCTTGTGACGGCCGTCGCCCGCGTCATTCCCGAAGAGGAGGGCGACGGCGAAAACGGCGTTGCCACCACCGAGACCGAGCAGGTCGAGGCCCTCACCGACGAATGAAGAGCAAGCGCCCCGATCTGACTCCACAGCTGGAAGAAATCGAGAAGCTGCGCTCGGCTCTGCGTAAAGCGGAGTCCGAGGTTCAGCGGCTGCTCGATGAAGCCGCTGCGCGCGGGGCGCTTGTAGACATTCTGCACGATGTCATGGGCTCGCTGTCGATGGGCGAGCTGTTCCACATGTTGGCGCGCCGACTCGCCCGCGCGCTCAACCTGAGCCACTCGTCCGTGATTTTCGCGAAGTCCGGGGACCGACTGGGAACAGTCGCCTCGGCGCACGAGGATCCTCAGCTGGAGAACCTTCAGGTCGAGCTCGACAAGTACCCCGAGATCGAGGCCGCGCTCGCGAGCGAGCAGCCGGTTCTCATTCCGGACATCTGGCACTCCGACGCGTACAAGTCCCTGCGCGAAGCGTGGGAAAAGGACGGTAGCGTCATCTCGGTGCGCTCGATTATCGCGCTGCCGTTCCGTCTCGACCTCGACCGGACCGGTGTATTTCTCCTCCGCCGCACCGCCGAGAAGTCGTCGCTCAACGAAGCCGATGTCGATTTCGCCGAGACCGTGGTCAAGAGCGCTATGAACGCGATGCGTCGCGCTCACATGGTGGAAGTCACGCAGGCCGACAATCTCCGCCTCGAGGCCCTCGCGCGCACCGATCCGCTAACCCAGCTGCTGAATCGCCGGGCGCTGCTCGCCCAGCTCGGAACCGAGGTCGAACGCACTCGGCGCTACAATGCGCCGCTCAGCATCCTCATGATCGACGTCGACGAGTTCAAGGACGTCAACGATACGTTCGGCCACCTCGCGGGAGATCAGGTGCTGGTCGAAGTCGCGCTGCTGCTCGCGCGCACGGCTCGCAGCGTCGATTCTGTCGCTCGCTATGGCGGCGACGAATTCGTCATCGCCGTTCCAGAGACGGGTGAAGCCGGCGCGATCGCGTTCGCGGAGAGACTCCGCGACAAGATTCAATCGCACGAGTTCGACATCGGGAAAGGTGATCCACTCCGGTTGACGGTGAGCATCGGAGTCGCCGATTTCCCGGAGCCCAAGGTCGAGACAGCGGAAGATCTGCTGGATTGCGCGGATCGCGCGCTCTACCGGGCCAAGGCCGGCGGACGGAATCTGGTCTGCGTGTAGGGGCGGGAAGCGGGAGGAGAGAGGAGGGAGGCGGGAGGAGGGAAGGCGGTTTAGCTTTTTACAACCGAAGTCGACACGGCGCCTCTTCCACGTTCGCCACCATGCCCATGCTCATTTCCTCCTCTCGCCCACGCAGTTCCCGCCTCCCGCCTCCCGCCTCCCTCCTCCCATTTTCCCTCCTGCCGATCCTTCTTGCCGGATGCGTCGTCGACTCCTCGAAAAAAGAAAGCACCGCTGACACTACGCACCTCGCGCCAGTCGTGACCGTCACGCCGGTCAATCGCGGGACGCACGGCATGGCGGAGCGCGTGTTGTGGGCGTTCTCTCCTGATAGAAAGGCAGTGCTTGTCGTCGCCGATCCCGGCGGCGTGGAAAACGAGCCGGTCCCGAACGGGTTTTTCTTCGGCGATGAAGCGCGCGCTTTTCAGACACAAATGGACAGCGTCTGGGACGTGGCACCGTCACCCAACTGGAAGTGGATCGGATTCGGGCGCGCGTACACAGTCGTGGCTGGTGGTGGAACCGGCACAGATCTGCTGACCGACGTCTCGCGTCGGACTTCGATCGACACCGCGACGCTTCGCGCCGGATCGTTCCCGGTTAGCGGGATGTCGCTGGCGCGCGGAGTCGCTCAGCCAGGCATCATCCACATTCCCGACGATCCACGCGTTGTCGGGTCGGCCGACAGCGCCGCGCCGAAGCTGTTCCCGGTCGCGCGCGGCTGGCGCGTGCGCTGGACCACCGATGGTTCGACGCTCGCACTCGGCAACGGTCCTGCCCGCGCGGTCGACAACGAGCCGAGCCAGACGTGGGCGGCCCTGGATCCGACAACGGGCGCCCTGCACGGGACGTTGCCGTCGAATGCTGGCCTGGCCGATGTGAAGTTCACCGGCGGCCCGACGCTCGACCGCTCGCTGCCGATCGACATGACTCAGTCGCCGTCGATCCAGATCCAGCGGGGCACGCAGGTATACACGATCCAATCAATCCGCGGAGTGATCACGATCGCGGACCCGCCAGGTCAGGGCAGCACGGGGGCGCAGCGAGTCGTGGGCGCCGGAATCGCGCTCGCCGCGACCGCGGGCGGACGTTACATCATCGCGCTTGCGCCGAAACAGAATCCCGATCCAAACGGGAGTCCGGTCGAGGCCGTAGTCTACACGGTCACCTGGTAGCTGCGAACTGCGGATGAACGCTGACAACTGAGGGCCAACCGCATCGCAGTTCGCGGTGGTTACCGGCCGATGCGCCGTAATTCCACAAGAAGACAATGGTCCTGGACGACGTCGATCCCGGCCCGCGCGAGTTTCTCAGCCGCTTCGTCGTTCCTGATTCCGAGCTGAAACCAGACTGACTTCGGCTTCTTGGCGATGATGTCGTCGACGTGCTGCGGAATGTCCTTGGGGCGACGGAACACGTTCACCATGTCGATGTCGCCGGGAATCTCGGTGAGCTTCCGATATACCTTCTTCCCCATCATCTCCTTGAGATCCGGGTAGTAGACTGGAACCGGAACGATCTCATATCCCACGTTCTGTGCGTGCTCGGGGACATAGAACGCTGGCTGGTCGGGGTCTGGCTTGATCCCGAGCACAGCGATGCGGTGTGTCTGCTCCAGCAGTGATTTTACCCGCGCCGGCGATTCGATGAGATGATCGCGCCAACCCTCGCTGTCAGTTTCTGGCATGCTTCCCTGGATTATGGACCCGTGTTTCACAAAAGCTGATGATCAAGATGGCGTCTAGGGCAGTGACGATGGGTGAAGGTCGCGCCCGCGGGGTGACGGTGAGCGCATTGCTCCCGTAAATTGCAAGAGCGAGTCCAGTTTCAAATTCCTGGAGATCCACACGTAATGCGAATGCTAGTACTTGGCGCGGGCCTGCAGGGCTGCGCGTGCGCGTATGATTTGTTGCAAAATCCGGAAGTAAAGCAAGTTCGTCTGGCCGATCTCCACACCGGTCACCTCCCGCAGTTTCTTGCGCCTTATTCCGGTGAGCGCCTGATCTTTACGCCGCTCGATGTCCGCGACAAAGAGGCTGTGCTCGCGTTGATGCGGCAATCAGACGTCGCGATGAGCGCGATTCCCTACTACTTCAACTACGACCTCGCCCAGATCGCCGTCGAAGCCGGTGTGCATTTCTCGGATCTGGGTGGAAATACCGAGATCGTCTTCAAGCAGAAGACATTGGATGCGGCCGCGAAGAAGAAGGGGATAACCGTCATCCCCGACTGCGGGCTCGCACCCGGAATGGTCAACATTCTCGCCGAACACGCGATCCGGCAGCTCGATACCGTCGAGACGGTTCGCATCTTCGTCGGTGGCTTGCCACAACGTCCGGAACCTCCCCTCAACTATCAGATCGTCTATTCCCTCGAGGGTGTGCTCGATTATTACACGACGCTGTCGTGGGTGCTGCGCAAAGGCAAACGCACTCAGGTGAAGGCGCTATCGGAGCTGGAGGTCGTCAATTTCGGCGGATCGCTGGGCGAGCTCGAGGGATTCCATACCGCGGGCGGGCTTTCAACGATGGCGTCGCGTTACGAGGGAAAGATTCCGACGATGGAGTACAAGACGCTCCGTTATCCGGGTCACGCGCGCATCATGGAGGCCATTCGCGAGCTCGGATTGCTCGACCTCAATCCGGTCGATGTCAAGGGAGTCAAAGTCGTTCCGCGCGATCTCGTCGTCGCGGCGATGGGCCCCCGTCTCACCAAACCGAACGCGTACGACCTTGTCGCGCTGCGAGTGTTCGCCGAGGGCACGAAGGATGGAAAGCCGAAGCGGATAGGTTGGGAGATGGTGGACTACTACGACGAAGAGAACGGAATAAGCGCGATGGAGCGCTCGACTGGATACTCACTGTCGATTACGGGTCAGATGCAGGCGCGCGGAGAGATCGGAAAGGCCGGCGTGTTCACGCCCGACGAGGCGATACCCGCCGAGAAATACATCCGGGAGTTGGCGGCGCGTGGCGTGATGATACGGGAGATGCGCTAACCCGGCGGCAGTAACCAGCCTCGATCAATGCGCGGCAAGAAGATAGATCGCCGTGAGCGCCAGCAGGAAGTAGGGAACGAGTGCGGCCGCGCCCGCATAATCCTTAGCGACGCGCTGGCCGAAAAAGAGCGCGACGATATTGACGCCGCCGATCACGGCGCCGAGATATGCGACCGTGGAATCACGGGTGAGAAGCAGCAGAGCGCAGCCAACCCCACTCAGCGCGCCGGCTGAGACCTCGAGGATGGTGATCACCAGGAACATCGGGCCGACCGTCCCCGCGAGCGGGCTCCGCGCGAAATGCGCGTTCAGGTACTCGCGATTTCCAGTGCGATCGACGACCTTGTCGATTCCCGACTGAAGAAAGAGGACCGCCAGAAATGCGGAGACTAGAATCTGCAGAATGAACGATGCAGTATCGGGCGAATGCACGTTGGCCATGCGACTATTGTAGCACGGTCGAGCCAAACCTGTCCAATACGGAATCCACGCATTGAAACGCGCGCATGTGCAAAGAGTGAGCGGCTCATGATGAGACCCGGCGCATCCGTGCGAAAAGGGAAGGGGACTCGATGAGACGCGCTTCGGTGCTACTACCCGTCTTGCTGGGGTTCGCGCTCGCTTGCCAGCCAGGAATCCCCAGACCGCGTCCCGAGCTCGACGCATCACAACAGCTCGTCGTCGTTGTCACCCCTGGCTGGAATTCGACGACCGGCACAATGACTCGGTTCGAGCGTCCAACGCCAGCATCCGCGTGGACCCCGCTCGGCAATCCGATTCCTCTGGTGGTTGGCCGCACGGGGATCGCGTGGGGAGTTGGCTTTGACGACGTTTCCGCCGAAGGCCCACACAAGCACGAAGGCGACGGAAAGGCGCCCGCCGGAATATTCCCGCTCGACACGGCTTTTGGTTTTGCGCCGGCGGACTCGATGCGTGGCGTGCGCCTGCCCTACGCACAGCTGCTCCCGACGACGGACTGCGTCGATGATACTACTTCGTCGCATTACAACACCGTTGTCGACAAGGCAGTCGTGCCGCGCGTCGACTGGAACAGCGCCGAGCACATGCGGCAGGTCTCGCAGTACGAGATCGGGGTGATCGTCGGGTACAACGCGTCACCGCCGATCAAAGGTCGCGGCTCGTGCATCTTCCTTCACATCTGGGCTGGCCCGGACTCGCACACAGCCGGGTGCACCGCGTTCGATCAGGCGAAGCTGAGAGAGTTGATGCTTTGGCTCGACCCTCGTAAGCGGCCGTTGCTCGTGCAACTCACCGGCGACGAATACCAGAAGCTTGCCGCGAGTTGGAAATTGCCAGCCCGCAGCTAAGAGCCGCTCTGCTCACAGCACCTGGCAGGTAGTCTTCAGTTGTAGTTGTCCACTGTACTTCGCTTAGGAGTCCGCCTAGATGGCCGCCCTAAGCCCAAAGTTGAGCGTCCTTCCCGGAACGACCGTCACGTTGTCTGGCTCACCGTGCTGGCGATTGAGGAGATTCTCGCCACTAAGGTTTATCGAGAGCCCGCGGTACAAGGTTCTGCCCAAACTCGCACGCAGTCGAGTCACCCCGCCGTATTTCAGCCAGTAGTTGCGCAGCTGCTGACCCACC
>Ga0068855_100006105_pt1 | contig 14690 bp, 8 predicted proteins | sample KBSCornC52_FD_66592 | JGI IMG/M metagenome (GOLD analysis project Ga0068855, IMG submission 66592) | Corn rhizosphere microbial communities from Kellogg Biological Station, Michigan, USA - KBS Corn C5-2 | ecosystem: Host-associated > Plants > Roots > Rhizosphere > Soil ... | reverse complement strand
CAGTTTGTCGCATTTACCCCTTATAATGTCGCAGTTTAAGCCTGTATTTCTCCTGCAGCACGTTTAATTTTACACAACAATAAAGCTATGGTAACAGATTTCTGTTTACATATATAGTAGGCGGCATCTGTCTGGAAATTTAAACATCTTCAAATTGATTTATGGAAAAGATAACGTCGAATGACATCCGTTTTTCTGATCTTAACGAAAAGCGCTTCAATAAACGCTTTAGCGGAAAGCCTGAATATTTCTATCTTCCACAATCAACCGCAGAGGTTGTAGCTGCTGTACAGGAAGCCGTCAATGCTCAAAAGAGAATAGTTGTTCGGAGCGGTGGCTATTGCCTTGAAGGATTTGTGTCAGACCCTTCAGTGCAGGTACTTATTGATATGTCACTGATGAAGGGTATCTCCTATGACGCTGAAAGATCAGCTTTTGAAGTGCAGGCCGGTGCAACTGTTGGTGAAACATACCAACGGCTTTTTTTGGGATGGGGAGTGGTTCTGCCGGCTGGTCAACATCCCAACATAGGGATCGGGGGACACGTTCTGGGTGGAGCTTTTGGTTTTATTTGCAGAGAATATGGATTAGCTGCCGATCACCTCTATGCTATAGAATTGGTAACAGTTGATGCCACCGGTAAAGCACATAGCATTATTGCCACGCGCGAAGAAAATGATCCGAACAGAGATCTTTGGTGGGCGCATACTGGTGGTGGCGGCGGAAATTTTGGTATCGTTACCCGATACTGGCTTCGCTCTTTGGGAAGCGATGGAGCTGATCCTGCTACTGCTCTTCCCAAAGCACCTAAAACTATTACGACCTTTAGGGTGTCGTGGGATTGGAACAACTTTGACGAAAGTCTGTTTTCGAAGTTAGTTCAGAATTTTGGAGCATGGGCGCAAAAAAATAGTAGTCCCGAATCTCCCTATAAGCAGTTATTCAGTTTGCTTTTTCTGAATCACCGCAACCTTGGCAAACTTGAAATGAAAGGTGTTTGTACAGCAGGTCCAAAAGCAATACAACTCATAGATGAGCATCTTGCCTCGATTGCAGGCTCCGCAGGCTTAACTTATACACGGCAAATAGAAGAAACTGCATGGCTGCAATTTGCGCTCAATCCTTTTCCCGAACTTTTTCAGCCGGGGTACGACAAGGTGAAAGCCAAGATTAAAGATGCTTTTCTTCGCCGTCCCTTTACAGATGATCAAATTGCAACGATATACAAATATCTTACAAGTAATGATCCGGTTGGCGGAGGATTAGGTATGGCAACCTATGGTGGCCAGGTAAATGCTGTAAAGCATGGAACAACGGCTTCGGCCCAACGCGATTGTATTCTTGATATTGCATGCAATACAGGCTGGGCTGATGCTCAGGGCGAAGCTGCAAGTCTTAACTGGATCCGCAATTTTTATAAGGACCTGTTTGCCGCTTCGGGTGGTGTTCCTGTACCCAATGAGCAAACGGGTGGTTGTATGATTAATCATCCCGATACAGATATGGCCGATCCGAAATGGAACAATTCAGGTATTCCATGGCATACGCTGTATTACCAGGATAATTACCCGCGTTTGCAGCAGGTGAAACAAAAATGGGATCCCAGGAATATTTTTCATCACGCCTTGTCGATTGGTTTGTAAGCAGGATTCACATTGAGGAACAGGGATTGGCAATCTGACAGCCTTACCCTTGCAATGCCACAATAAAGCAATAAATTTATAGTTATACTTCTCAACAAATTATAACTATATATGCCTCTATATAAATCCCGTTTGGGGTTATTCGTTTTACTGGTTGGAATTTTCATGATAAGCCAGCAATGTGGTTATGGTAATGAAACACACGTGGCGGGTAACCGGGGTAATAACAGGATAATAGCAGATACGCTTCCGGGTAATTGTTCAAAAAACGAGGAGATTGAGAAAATAATCAATGATGCCATTTCGCTTGGAGCACCGATCTACAATGAAGGATTGCATCTTGCCTGCTATCGGATTTATGAATGGGCTGGTTATAAAATTTTGTATGAATATGGTAAAACCTGTAAGGAAGTTGAAAAGATATTAAAGCCTGCAATTGACAAATCACATGGCGATTATTCCGATACAGAAAAAGCATGGCTGATGCGAGCAGCGTTTGATAAAATCCTGGGCGTGCCTACAAGAATGGTGGAACCGGAAAAGGATCCTGCTCCACGCAGGGGATAAATGTTCTGATTTTCAATTAATAATAGCCTTTGGGTTTTATTTGGTAAGAATCGTAAAGGACTCTATATTTGCAGCCTCTAAAAAACGAGGGGAATTAGCTCAGTTGGCTAGAGCGCTTGCATGGCATGCAAGAGGTCGTCGGTTCGACTCCGATATTCTCCACAAAATAAAAATGGCTCGCTTTTTTTGCGAGCCTTTTTTTATGCCTTTCAGGGTTTTATTTCCGGAATCACCAATTTGTTCATTTACGCGCAACATCCGCACCGCCAATCCGGTAAGCATGACGTTCTAAAAATCACGGTTTATCCCAGAACACACGTTGTGTTAATCCATCGCCGCCCATGCTCGCAACGGCTGCATTATAGTTATCAGCGTTTTTACTTAACTCCTCAATAGGATAAGCCATACGTCTTACAAACCCGCCGTTTAATTTATTGTTGTACATGTTGGGCTGCAATACCGGAAATCCGCTTCTTCTCCAATTAGCAAAAGCTTCGGCACCGTTTGTTACAGAAGCGATCCAGATTTGTGTATTGATAAGCTCCAATGCCTTCGCATCACTATAAGCAATTGCAGGTTGAAGCAGGTAGTTGTTTTTTTCCGCGTTTGAAACCGCCGGGCTTAGTGTGCCCGGAAATAACGCCCACTCATCCATAGCAGCCCTAACACCATCTTCATAGTATTGTTGAGCTGTTGAGCCACCTGTAATCCATCCTCTGAATTTAGCTTCTGCCAACAATAGTTGGGTTTGAGAATTAGTAATAAAAAAAGCAGGGGCAACAGTGCTGGCAGCTACGTCGTAATTAAGTTGTGTGTAGTTTTGTCCTCCGCCTTTAGTACCTCTATATCCCGGATAGCTTGAAATGCCAGACTGGTCGTATCCTACAGGCCATCCATATTGGTTGGCCGGGGTAGTATCCCGTGCCGAGGTAATTTTTGCAGGATCGGCATAGCTGGCTCCAATATACTTCAGCCGGGGATCATTGGTGCTTTTTAATCGGTTGACAAATGGCTCAGCTAAATAATAAAAATAAGGGCTGATGACCCGCTGCGTGTTAGAAAAAGGGTTAGGAACTGCAGTACTATACAAAGTAACTACAACATTATCACTGTTCGAAAGAATTACACCACCTGCAAATGCTTCCTGTGCAATGCTTGCAGCTTTGGCGGGGTCGATCTTTGAATAACGCATACCTAAACGCAGCATTAAAGAGTACCCGATCTTTTTCCAGTGGGCTATTTGTTCAGCTACTAAAGCAGGACTACTACTGGTTGCTCCACCAAAAAATAAGTCGTTTGTTACATATTCATTTGAAGCAGACAAAGCAGCTGTAGCCGTTTTAAGCTCGTTGTAAAGGTCGGCATAGATATCAGCCATTTTATCATACTTTGGATAGTTTATGCGTTCAAGGTATCCTTTTCCTGCATCGCTGTAAGGCACATCACCGTATGTGTCAACAAGGGTCATAAACGCATACGATTTCCATATGCGGACCATGTTATATAAATTTTGAGCACCGGGGTCATCTTTAATAAGGCTTATGATTTGTACCAAAGGTTTAACTACGTTTGTGTAAACAGCCCAACGCGGATTATTATATGCATCTACGCTCTCATTAAAATTAAACCCTGCTGTAGCGCCGGAGTTATAAGCATTCATATATTGTTGTACTATGGTTTGTTCGCCATCCCAACTGCCCACATTCATACTCCGCTCTGCCTCTGTAAACAGCAACCCCGCATCAATTTTTGTAATTGCATAGGGGTCTTGATTTTGCGCTTCAAATCCTTTTGTACAACTCACGAGGTAAAGTATTACAGCGGGTATGACTATAATAAAATTATTTTTTTTCATACTGAATGATTTAGAATTTTACATTTAAGTTGAATCCAAAAGTTCGGGTAGTTGGCTCCGTATGTTGTTCATATCCCAGGCGACTGTCGCTTGATGATGCGAATGCTTCGGGATCAACGTCCGGTACATGTTTTACGATTACAGCAGCATTTCGGCAACTGGCAGATAGTGTTAGCCCTTTAACAAACTTTGTTTTTTTGATCATTATACGTGTTAAGTCATACGTAAGCGTAATATTTCTTAACTTAATAAAGTCGCTGCTGAATACAAACGGATCAGCTATCTGCTGTGTACGGTAATCGGCATAAAATATTCGCGGATCAACTGAAATCGTATTCTGAGTTCCGTTAGGCAGCACGGCATCGAAAACAACACCATTGCGACCTACCAAAGATGCCTGGCTTTGACCTGATCTTAAACCGTTCAATGCAGTTGAGGACAATAATTTGCCGCCAAATTTACCATCAACATGGATCAGTAAACCCAGGTTCTTATATTGGAAAATGTTTGTAATACCACCGGTTACCTTTGCATTGGCGCTGCCAAAATTCACCTCAGTTGCTGAACCCTGAAGTCTTCCTGCACTATTTAACATTATCTGTCCCTTCTCGTTGCGCATATAAGTTTTTGCTATCAACTGGTTCATCTCTTTGCCAACATCGTACACTAAAGAGCCCAGGAACTCGTTCCCGGTACCATTAAAATATACTACTACCTGCCGCGTTTGCCCCGGATTTAATGCTAATACTTTTGATGTGTTGTAGGCTGAGTTCATCGATATATTCCAGCTAAAGTCTGATGTTTTAACAGGTGTTGCATCAACCGCAACTTCCAAACCATTGTTTTTCAGCTTTGCAATATTTACCTTGGTACTTGTGTAACCCGAAGCGGCTGATAGGTCAACCGGCAATATCTGATCATTGGTTCTTTTGTCGTAAACGGCAACATCAAAATTTAAGCGGTTATTTAAGGTTCGTATTTCCAGGCCTATTTCCTTTTCACTAACGCGGTAAGGCGCTAAATATGGATTCGGATTACTGGTGTTGGCAATAGTTGCTATTGAATACGTACCGAACAGTTGTTGTGCCATCGTGTACGTCAACTGACTGCTAAACGGATCAACACCATTTGCATTACCTACGTTTGCATAACTCATCCTCAACTTTCCATAATTTAACCATGACATTTTAGGCACCAATTCAGAGAAAATAAAACTGGCGCTCACAGAAGGATAGTTGAAAGAATTTTTCGGGTTGGCTACCATTGAACCTGGCGGCGTAAGCACCGAAAAAAAGTCAGTACGATCAGTAAGGTTCAGGTACAGGAAATTTTTGTAGCCAATATCTGCAAAGGCATATAAAGAGTTTACCTGCTGTCGGCTAATGACAAAACTTTGGGTTTTGGTGATGCCGTTTGCTATGCTGTAAACGTCGCGTATTACAAAGTCTGTAACACCCTGGGCCGAGGTATTATTTCTAACTGTAAACATATTTCCGCCTAAGCTTCCATCGATTGTAAAATGGCCAATATTATGGGTGGTTCCTAATAAAAAATCCATATTCATTTGCCTGCTGTAACCTGTGCCAACGTCGTAAGTTCCCCTCCAGCCAGTGTTGTTATCGTTTCGCAGGGGAGCCCCCACGCCATGTGGAAGATTACGTTCGTTCGTGTTGTAACCGACATCCATATTTAGGCGCCCCTGTAAATACAACCACTTAAAGAAATCGTACCTGACGGAAACGGTGCCTAATAAGCGATCTCTTTTGGTAAAATTGAACATTCTCCCGATAAGATAATACGGGTTAGTTAAAAGGTTATCAAAGGGGTTGTTTGAATATAAGCTGCCATCAGGGCCTACAACACTCGTTTTCAAGGTCTCAATCGAAAGAGTTAGTGGAATACGGTGCAGGAAACTGGAAAAGCCGACACCTTGCGCACCAACCAGTGGAGGATTTTTATTTTCCTCATGGGTATAGTTAATATTGGCCTGGAGCGTAATTTTTTTAGAAACCTTGCTGTTGAGTCCTAAGTTAAAAATCTTTTTATGATAGCTATTATCAGGTGAAATACCATCAGCATCCAGATTTGAAAAAGAAACGCGGTAGCTTGTTGAAGATTCACCGCCAGAAAGTGCGATTGTATTCATGAACGAAGTTCCGGTTCTGTAAAATTCCTTGAAACGGTTTTTATCAGCAGAGTAAGGCCTTAAAACACCATCATACTGTATTGTAGGAACGCCGTCATGTTTTGCGCCCCATGCCAGATTTCCATATGCTCTCGCCTCAGCCTGTGTGGCAGGACGCATGCCCCCAACTCCTGTTCCGTATTCGGATTGATAATGGGTAAAATCCATTATCTTATCAGCGGCAAAGCCGGAAGTAAGTTCCACGCCAAATTTTGAATTTTTTGCGCCGCTTTTAGTGGTGATAATGATGGCGCCATTGGAAGCCCTTGAACCGTAAAGTGCAGCAGCTGTTGCACCTTTCAACACGGTCATTGATTCAATATCATCCTGGTTGATCTGTGAAAGGTTGTCGCCCTGATCCATGGCGGTATTTCCACCACCCTCTGCACTACGCGCACCCTGATCCATTGGCAAACCGTTAATAACAATTAAAGGGGAGTTGGTTTGACCACTAAAACCCGACTGTCCGCGCAAACGGATTCGGGTACTTGCGCCTGCACCTGCCGTTGGCGGAGCAATTTCCAAACCAGCTATTTTACCCTCTAAAGACTTCATCACATTGGTAGTTCGGTTCTGTGTGATTTCATCAACTTTTACTGTAGAGGCCGAGTAACCGAGTTTGCGTGTTTCCTTTCTGATACCTAAAGCGGTAACTACCACTTCATTCAAATTTCCTGCAGTGTTGCTTAAAACTACATCAATGACTTTGCGCCCTGAAACAGGAACTTCCAGTGTTTTATACCCTACCGAAGTAAATTGTAAAACTCCGGTAGAAGAAACCGCAATACTGTATTTCCCGGAAGCAGAAGTTGTGGTTCCGGTAGTTGAACCTTTTACTATTACTGAAATGGCGGCAAGTCCGTTCCCATCTCCATCTGTAACTTTTCCGGTTACAGTTTGACAATAAATTTTAACCGAAGAACAAAGAAGCAGAAGCAATAGCATGAGCAGTTTGCTCATAGCCGGCAAAGGTGCCGGAATGATTTTCTTTTTCATAGTAGCAAGTCGTTTGGTTATGTAAAAATTATTTCTGAAATACACTGAACTCTCATTACACCATACAAAAGGTAGGATAACTTGAAATAAAAAGATTCTAACAAGGAACGGCGTTGAATATTACACAACTGTCATACGGACTCCATACTGTTTTGGGGAGTCGCCAAATGGTTTTAGCGGAAAATATAACGTTGCTTGCTTTATCGAATCGATTATAAGTAACAGTTACAAGTAGGTTAATGGACAGGTAATAACTGAGTTGTGTAGAAAGCATTACGGGGAATGCGATAAGAATTCATTTTCATAACTTTCTGCCCGGCTTAAGCGCCTTTACATGTTGAGCTATAGTCAACATAATCAATGGGGCAGGCGCGTGCCCCAAGATTCGGGAACGTCGCCGGTTCGGCCCATATATTCTTTACTGGCTTTACATCAAAAATTTCATCAACGCTTCTGCTGTTTGTTTTGGGTCTTCTTCAGGAAGAAAATGCCCGCAGTCAAAAGCAACGCCTTCAACTTTCTCAATTTTTGACTGCCAGATCTTCATAATATCGAAACTTGCCCACATGCTGTTTTTACTCCACAATAAGAGTGTTGGACAGGAAACTTTTTTTTGTTTGTCCGCTTCATCATGCAATAGATCGATCGATGCTGCTGCCCTGAACTCTTCACACGTTGCATGAATAGTTTCAGCAGTAAAGCACCGTTCATATTCTCTCATTGCTTCAGCTGTGGGAATTCCTTTAGTTCCACTCCAATGCTTAATACACCATTGCAAATAGAATATTGCCTCGGCATTGATTAACCGTTCAGGAAGTTCGTCTTCCTGAATTGAAAAGAACCAATTGAATGCATTAGTAGCTATTTCTTTATCTACCTTTTTAAAAGCAGTGCTTGTAGGAATTATATCGAGCAATGCAAGCTTTTCAACTTTCGTTGGGTGGTCAAGTGCCATTCGGTGAGCTACCCTTGCACCTCTGTCGTGTGCAACTACAGCAAACTTTGTGAACCCTAACTGATTCATTACTTCTACCTGGTCAAGTGCCATTGTTCGTTTTGAATATGGAAGATGCGTTTCATTACTGGCAGGTTTTGAACTGTCGCCGCAGCCACGCAGGTCGGTACAAACAACTGTAAAATGGTTTGCAAGAATGGGGGCTACCAAATGCCAGCAAACATGCGTTTGTGGATAGCCATGTAAAAATAAAATCGGGTAGCCGTCACCTTTCTGAACCAAATTTATAGTTGCCTCGCTTGTTTTAATCTGTTTACTAACAAAACTGTTAAACATGGATGGATAGGTTAAAATGATTTTAAAATTTGCGGTTTGGCGGGGAGTACCTGCTTAAAAAAGATGTATTTTCCTATCGTGTCTTTTCTGACTTAACAAAGACCGGATACTTCGTATTGCCTTTGGCATCGAACCATAAAATGCGGTTCATAACATCATCTTCTCCACCGTCTACATCTTTAAACACACTTTCAGCAGAAAGTTTCGCATATACGGAAGCTTTGCCTTTTAATTGTGCCAATGGCTTATTCATAGTATTAAGCGGAATTAAATTCGGTACATGCGTATACTCGAACTTCACTTTTTTATCGCCAAAACAATCAAACATGGGCGAAGCCGTGGCATCAATAACATTCATCGGCGGAAGACCCAGGATCTGCTCTATCGTTCTTACCATACAGGTTTGATTATAGTTGGTATGTATGGCTTTGCCAAATACAGAGTATTGACTTAAAACCACTCCACAGGTGCGATAAGATGAAATGTGATCCCAGCCGGATTGTGAATCATCTTCCGTTATAAACACTACTGTAGAATCCCAGAAACGGCTATGCGTGATTACATCTATAATTCTGCCTACGGCAAGATCATTGTCAGCCACCATGGCCTTTGGAATTGGAAAATCAGGTGACGTACCTGCAGTATGATCATTGGGTAATGAAAGCACCAAAAGATCGGGCAAACTATCGCCTGCCTCATACTGTTTCCACTCATTAATAAAAATATCGGCACGGATCTGATCGGTAAAGATCAGGTTATCGCAATCTGGGTAAGCGGGAGAAATAATTGGCCGTATCCTTGCAATGGTAGTCGTATTGATAAAACCCTGGTCTACATGATTCAGATATCGGTTGTAAATGTCGTTCCACTTAAGCGTTTTATCGTACTGTGTTAAACAGGCTTCGCCAAAAATGCGTACTTTCTTTCCATGATCAAGTGCATTGTTCCAGATAAAACCATTCTTGTTATACACTAATGCATCTGCCTGTCTGTGGGGGTAACTTCTAAACCAGGCACGCACACTCTTTTCAATATAATCCGATGTCATAGCGGCGTCTGTCCACTGATGTCCTTCTGCTGATGATTTACCTGAAGCATAATAATTATCCATCAGCGCAAATGCATTTACCAGCCTATGCTGATTAGGTGTAACACTATCGCCATAGATGCATAGGTCTTGCATACCACGGCCCTGAGGCAAATCGCCATACACCTGATCAAAGGTTTTGTTTTCTTTTATAATGTACACCACATGCTTAAATACAGATGGCTCACCTTGCCTTTCAGGTACAGGTTTGGGTGCAACATTATTACGTGGAGCAAGTCCGTTTAATGCAAGCCGGAAAAACAAACTTTGCTGCTTCACTTTTTCTGTATACTCTTTTAATTTGTTATTGGAAGGAATAGGTATAATACTTAGCGAAGCCATTTCCTGGTGAATGGTATAGGCGTTTACCGTATTATTCTTGCCCGGCAGTTTTATCGGCGCAAGTACCCGCGGACCTTTTGATTCAATATTGGCAACGTATAAAGTATTGCTGAGTATCGCTATGCCGCCAGGGTAGGCTTCTGTAGGAATATATCCTTTTACCTGGCTTATGCCTTTACCGGCTGAAGAAGCCTGTGAACCAAGTTGCACAACGCAAATGGCGTTATCGAATCCGTTGGCAACATACAGGGTTGTTCCTTTACGGTCGGTTTGTAAAGCGTTCGGACTACTGCCATAATAAGTAATTCCTTTTGAAAAGAGGCCTACATTAATGGAGTCTGTAACTTTTTCGCGCTGTACATCAATCACGCTTATGTAATCGCTGTTTCCATTGCTTACATACAGATAATGGTTATCGGGACTGGCAGTAATGGCGTTTGGGTGTAAACCTAATGGCAGCTCGTTCAATAGCTTTCCGCTTTTTGCATCGAAAACAGATAAGCTGCCTTTTGCAGTGCCTCCGGTGACCGGATTAGTATAAGCGCTACCCCAGGGTACGCCCGCATGTTCCAGTGTACTGTCGGTAACAACCGGACCTGCCCAGTTGGTAACATATACTTTGTTATTGATAATACGTAAACCATAAGGCGCTACGCCGGTAGGAACAGTCCATACGATCTGCTGGTTGGAGAATTGAATTTTTACCAGCTGATTATTCCCGTTGAGTACAACATACAAATAGGGAATGCCCGATTCGAATTGTACAGCTATGTCATTCGGCAGGGCTGTAATGGCAGGCGGAATAGCGCTAAGAGGTATGCTGCCAGCCAGCTTAATACCGCTTTCGCTCCATTCGGCGATCATTACGGCAGATTTTATGTCGGGCCGTCCGGCGGCACTCCAGGCTATATAAGTATGACCATCATAACGGAATGATTTTATTCCTGAGTAAGTGCTCATCAACCCGGCGTATTGTTTATTATCATCAAAGCTCCAGCGATGTTTTATCTGCCGGGTTGCCACATCAAGTACGGCAATGCCGTATCTGTCTTCTACGGCAATATGTTTACTGCCTGGTAAAACGGCAAAATCCAGCGTATGATTTTCCAGAATAGGGTTGCCATAGGTAACGACTTTCCCGGCAGATTCTACCAGCCTGTTAAAGGGCATCCATGTTAATGAACCATGCTGTTGCACTGTACTATCATCGTATGTTGTGTGCCATGGCGTTGGCTGCTGGCCATATAAGGCCCCTGCGCAGCATAAAAACGCAAGAGATATAAATTGCTTCATAAGTTAAAACCTAAATATATCCTGTTTCCAGGCAGGTAAATATTAAGCAGGTTATTTTTTTATGAAGATATTATATAATGAGCAGGTACCCCTCGGGAGCAAAATTATTCTTTCGGAAAGTTACTTTTTTAAGTGTATTATACTCTCTGTTAGCCCACACTTTTGTAATGCAGCTATAACCTCATCCTTTGATTTTGGTGGATTTTTCAGGCTTCTAATCTGATTATTCAGAGCCTGCAGCACCTTGTTTTTTTCAGAAAGCATGAGTCTGGTAATGAAAACATCAGGGTGGAGTACTTCAATGTTATAAGATTTTAAACATGTATAAGGGAAGTCTTTTAAATTGAAGGTTACTATAACTTCAGCTTTAGCGGTAATAGCGGCGGCAAGAATATGTCTGTCTTTTTTATCAGGAAGAGTCAGACTGTTAATCATTCCCTCATAATTTTCAATATTTGAATCAGGAAAGGCTGAATTCATAGTCTCTCTCGTCTTTTCTAAACTTTCTTTTTTTAAATCAGGTCGATTAATTAAAAGACTTCTGATCCATTCTTCCTGAATTTCATTTGTCCATTTAGGTTTATACAGATCTAAATGTGCCAGATGTAGCAAAAAGTCTCTTATGGGGGCAGGATAAAGTACATTGGCATCCAGTACTGCTATATTCCTTAAAGAACGACTCATTAATAACCCAAATTGAGGTCCTGGGCTTGCTTAGCTAAGAAAAGGAGGTTGGCATTTCTGTCTTCTTTAAGCTTTTCTTCATATTTAAGTAGATCTCGTAATTCAATTCTTCGGTGTGCACCAACTTTTTTGAATGGAATGTGACCATCTTCCAGTAATTTAACTAAATGCGGCCTTGACACATGCAACATGTCTGCTGCCTGTTGTGTGCTTAACTCAGTATCAGACGGTATTAATGTAATGGACTTCCCTTCTGCCATATTATTCAATATGTCAAGTAACAGGATCAATGCTTTTTTGGGGATTCTTAAATATTCACTGCCATCCTGAATTTTGATTTTAATATATCCCTTGCTGTTGCGCTTAATCTTTTTGGACGTTTCCCGCACCTGCAAAATAGATGATAGTGCAATCTTTTGATCCTCTATGGTAGTCCTTTCTGAAACACTCTCCATATTTATTCGTTTCCCCAAATTTATACAAACGAAATAAACGAAACAAATATATTATTATTTACCGATAATATGTTAATAAATAAGTGGTATTCAATGCTGAATAATTTCGGATATTTCGAATGTTAAGGTTGAGCAAACATTCCGTTACTCCATCCTCAAGCTCCTCACCGGATTGGCAATAGCTGCTTTGATTGCCTGGAAGCTGATGGTAATAAAGGCGATTAGTATTGAACCTGAGCCGGCCAGGGCAAATACCCACCACGATATACTGGTATGGTATGCAAAATCCTGCAACCATTTATTCATACAATACCATACAGCCGGTGCCGCTATTAAAAAAGCGATCAGCACCAGTTTTATAAAGTCAATCGACAAAAGGTTGACAATATTAGTAACACTTGCGCCCAGTACTTTGCGAACGCCAATTTCTTTGGTGCGTTGAATGGTGCTATAAGAGGAGAGCCCTAATAATCCAAGACAGGAAATGAAAATGGCCAGTATAGCAAAGTTGAAAAACAGATTCCCGAAATTCACTTCGGCGTGATATTGACGATTGAAGAAATCATTCAGGAAATGATATTCAAATGGCCGGTTGGGAATTACTTCATTCCATTTTTTTTCAATGGCCCTGATCGTTTGCTGCAAATTATGCGTAGATACTTTTATCGAGATCATCCCCATCCACGGCTCTATGCGCATTGTGAGCGGTGAAATTTTTTGTTGTAAAGATTTATAATGAAAATCTTTAAGCACACCGATTATTTTACCCTGACGGCCCCATTGCTTAAAGTCTCTTCCTACAGCCTCCTGTGGCGACTGATAACCCAATAATCTCGCTGCGCTTTCATTGATCAGCATGGCTTGTGTGCTGTCTGTTGGAAAGTCTTTTGAAAAACCACGGCCTGCTAAAATCTGCAAATCGTATTGTTTGATATAATCAAAGTCAACAAAATACAGATCGAGATTTGTTTTCTGCATTTCTCCGGCTTTGTTCTGTACCTGCGAATAGGCGCAATTATTGGAACTACCGGGAACACTTGATGAACTGGCGGTTGACAAAACACCCGGTATAGAAGCCAGCGATTGTTTAAAGAGATCTTTATTCTTATCGAAGTTGGTATTGATGATCATTTCCTGGTCTTTACTGAAACCAAGATTTTGATTGCGCATATAATCCAACTGAGTGTAAACAATGATAGTTCCCGCAATAAGAAAAACAGATAAAGCAAATTGAAACACCACCAGTCCTTTTCTCAGGAACAATCCTTTTGTGCCGGTTGAAAAGCGACCTTTCAATACATTGATAGGTTTAAAGGATGATAAAACGAGGGAAGGATAAAAACCTGCAAGAATACCGGTACCTATAGAAACGAGCAGTAGTTCAGCTATATTCAGCGGATCATTGAAGATGCTCGTGCTGATCTGTTTTCCTGCCAGCTGATTAAACAAAGGAAGCGCCAATGATGAAAACAGCAGGGCGAATATAAAAGCGACCACACAAATAACTACCGATTCACCAATGAACTGCCTGCTGAGTTGCAGCTGCAAAGCGCCTACCACTTTACGAATGCCTACTTCTTTGGCGCGTTCGGCGCTTCTTGCCGTGGTAAGGTTAATAAAATTAATACAGGCAATTAGTAAGATGAAAATACCAATGATCGAAAAAATGTACACATTACTGAGGTTGCCGGTTACAAAACCACCTCGTTTTGATTTTAGATACACATCGCGCAATGGCTCCAGACTTAAATAATCCTGCATCTGTAATCTTTTTGCTTCGGGGCCATGATGGTATTCCATAAAGGCCGGAAACTTTTTCTCAAGAGCTTTTGCGTTTGTTCCGGGTTTTAATAAAAGGTAAGTGTAATAAGAATGATTCGTCCATTCACTATCGGCCGTCGGATTACCGTAGATCTGTTTGTATGATGACAGAGACACCAGCATGTCGGCCTGAATTTGAGAATTTTCAGGAATGTCTTTCATTATGCCGGTAATAGTTGCAGGAATAGCCTCGCCGGTTAATAATACTGTTTGCCCCATTGGATTGGCCTTGCCAAAATATTTTTTAACGGCAGTCTGCGATAGAATAATACTCATGGGTTCTTTCAATGCAGTATTCTTATCGCCTGCCACCAGGGGAAAATCAAAAACATTAAAGAAGGTAGAATCAGCCAGCACCGATCTTTCTTCCTGAAACTTTACATTGCCTTTTGTTACAAGGAAGCCATCTGTTCCCAAACGTACCGCATCTTCTACTTCGGGAAAATCTTTTTTCAGGTTTATTGCTACAGG
>Ga0068855_100006103_pt1 | contig 14694 bp, 14 predicted proteins | sample KBSCornC52_FD_66592 | JGI IMG/M metagenome (GOLD analysis project Ga0068855, IMG submission 66592) | Corn rhizosphere microbial communities from Kellogg Biological Station, Michigan, USA - KBS Corn C5-2 | ecosystem: Host-associated > Plants > Roots > Rhizosphere > Soil ... | reverse complement strand
CGACGGCCAGCGCCGCGACGATGGCCGCGGATTGCAGCAACGCCACGCCCCAGAGGACCCCGCTGTAGCGGCCCGCATCCATGAGGGTGCCGAACACGAGCGGCGCGATCGCAAGCCCCGTATCGATGCCCGAATACACGAAGCCGTAGATGCGCCCATAGGCGCCCGAGCCGAAACGGCTGGTCGCCGCGCGCCGCACGAGGATGTCGCGCGAAGGCCCGGTGAAGCCGACGCCGAATCCCATGAGCGCCATGAGCGCGGGCAGGGTCCAGGCCGGCACGAGCGTGCTGGCGAGGGCGATCGAGCAGAGCGCGGCACCCCCGAGGCACGCCGCGACCAGCCGCTCCTGGTGCTGGCCCCTCGAGGCGACGAAGCCGCCGGCCGCCGTGCCCGCGGCGCTCGCGAGGAGGTATGCCGTGAGGCCGGTCGTCGCATAGGCCAGGCTTACGCCGTAGCTGCGCTGGAAGATCGGCGGCGCGAAGTTCTGCAGGCCGCCGAACGCCATCACCGCCACCAGGAAGAACGCGAAGCACATCCACACGACGCCCACGCCCAGGAAGCCGAACGAGCCGCCCCCGCGCCGCGGCGTCGCCGCATCCGCCGCATGGAGCTCCCGGTCGTCCAGGAGCGTGCGGTTCGCGAAGAGGAACGCGAGCGCCGCCAGCCCCACGAACGCGGCGCCGGCCGCGGCCCAGCGCCATCCCAGCGACTGCGCGAGGGCGATCACGAAGACGGGCGAGATCGCCCATCCGAGGCTTCCGGTGAGGCCGTGCACGGAGAACGCGTGCCCCAGGCGCGCCACGTTCACGCGCCGGTTGAGGATCGTGAAATCCGCGGGATGGAAGACGCAGTTGCCGACGCCCGCCACCGCCGCCGCGGCGAGCACCATGGGGAAGCTCCCCGCCCCGGCGAGGAGGAACCCTCCCGCGGAAAGGAGCGCCACGCCGCCGCAGAGCACGCGCAACGCGCCGAACCGGTCGACCGCGAAGCCCCCGAGCGCCTGGCCCACTCCGGAGACCACGAAGAAGACCGTCATCGCCGAGCCCACTTCGGTGAACGTGAGCGAGAACTCGCGCATGAGCCACGGGAAGAGCGTGGGCATCACGAAGTGGAAGAAGTGCGAGGTGCCGTGGGCGAAGCCCACGAGCGAGATCACCGCCGCGTCGCGGCGAAGGGTCGGGGCTGCGGATGGGATCGCGGCGGACATGGGGGCGGACGAGCCCGATTGTATACGCCCGCGCAGCCCTTTCCTGACCGGGGTCAATCGACGCGGGTTCGCACATCGCTTTAGACTACCGGTACAAGAAAGCTTCCCCCACCCATATCCCGAGGAGATTCCCCATGAAGGTACGCGTCTTCCGCGCCGCGCTCGCGGCCGCCCTCTTCGCCGCCGTGCTGCCCGCCCGCGCGCAGACGGAGTTGAAGCTGGGCCACGTGGGCGAGCCCGGCTCCCTCATCGGCGCCGCCGCGGACGAGTTCGCCAAGCGGGCGAACGCGAAGCTCGCCGGCAAGTACAGGATCGTCACCTACGGCTCGAGCCAGCTGGGCGGCGACAAGGAGATGATGCAGAAGCTGAAGCTCGGCACCCTCGACATGGTGGAGCCTTCGACCGTCATGTCCTCCATCGCGGACATGTACGGCGTCTTCGAGATGCCCTACCTCGTGAAGAGCCGCGAGCACATGAAGAAGATCGAGAAGGAGCTCTTCTGGTCGAAGATCGAGCCGGAATCGGAGAAGAAGGGCTACAAGGTGCTCGCGGTCTGGGAGAACGGCTTCCGCCAGATCACGAACAACTCGCACCCGATCGTGAAGCCCGCGGACCTGAAGGGCATCAAGCTGCGCGTGCCCGAGGGCAAGTGGCGCGTGAAGATGTTCCAGGCCTACGGCGCCAACCCCAGCCCGATGAAGTTCTCGGAGGTGTTCACGGCGCTGCAGACGGGGGTCATGGACGGCCAGGAGAACCCGCTCGCCCAGATCGCGAGCGCCAAGTTCTACGAGGTCCAGAAGTACCTGTCCATGACGGGCCACGTCTACACGCCGGCCTACCTCGTCGTGGCGACCACCAAGTGGAAGACGCTCCCGCCGGACGTGCGCAAGGTGCTCGAGGACACCGCCAAGGAGACCCAGGCGTACGTCTACGAGAAGGCCGCGAAGGACGACGAGGAGCTCCTCGCCATGATGAAGAAGGCGGGCATCCAGGTGAACGAGGCGGACAAGGACGCGTTCATCAAGGCCTCCAAGCCCGTGTACGAGGATTTCGCGAAGGAGGTCCCGGGCGCCAAGGCCGTGATCGACCGCGCGATCGAGCTGGGAAAGTAGTCCCGTGACGATCGACCGCGTGAGGGCCGCCTACGAGACGGCCCTCGAGTGGCTCCTCATGGCACTGATGGTGGTGCTCTTCCTCGAGGTGACGCTGGGCGTCGTATACCGCACGGTCGGCGTCTCGCTCGTCTGGTACGACGAGGTGGCCTCGATCCTCCTCGCGTGGATCACCTTCTACGGCTCGGCCCTCGCGTCGGTGAAGCGCGCGCACATCGGCTGCCCGGAAGTGGTGGCGCTGATGCCGCCCCGCGTGAAGTTCGGCTTCCGCGTGGCGGCGGAGGTGCTCACGATCGCCTTCTTCCTCCTCATGGGATGGACCGGCTACCGCGTCCTGGGCGTGCTCGAGGGCGACAGCCTCGTGAGCCTGCCGGACGTGCCGGTCTCCTGGGTGCAGTCCGTGGTTCCGTTGAGCGCTGTCCTCATCGTGGCGGCCGAGCTCCTCACGCTTCCCGCGGTGCTCCGGAAGACGTTGCGCCCGCCCGCGGTCGCCGGGGCGGCCTCGCAATGATCATCCTCCTCATCTTCGGCTGCGTGCTGGCGCTCGTGCTGATCGACGTGCCCATCGCGGTGGCCCTCGGGATCGTCGCGGTCGTGGCCTCCCTCATCTCCCACGGGACCGAGTCGCTCCCGAACCTCCCGATCTCGCTCTACAACGGGGCCACCAACTTCCCGCTGATCGCGATCCCGCTCTTCATCCTCGCGGGGGCGATCATGAACGCCTCCGGCATCTCGCAGCGCCTCATCGCGTTCGCGAGCGCGCTCCTGGGCTTCATGCGGGGCGGCCTCGCGATGGTGGCGATCGGCGCCTCGCTCTTCTTCGCCGAGATCTCCGGCTCGGCGGTCGCGGACATCTCCGCGCTGGGCTCGATCCTCATCCCGGCGATGAAGAGCAAGGGCTATCCCGCGCCCCTCGCGGCCGCGATCCTCTCGTCCTCGGCGACCCTCGCCGTCATCATCCCGCCCTCCATCCCGATGATCCTCTACGCGGTGATGGCGGGGACCTCGGTCGTGCAGCTCTTCGTGGCGGGCATCGTGCCCGGCATCGTGGGCGGCCTGGGGCTCATGGGGATGGCGTACTGGTTCGCGCGGCGCTACAACCTCCCCATCGAGGAGCGGTTCCAGTGGGCGCGCGTCGCGAGGACCTTCCGCGAAGCGTTCTGGGCCTTTACGCTCCCCGTCATCATCCTGGGCGCGATCTTCGGCGGCATCGTGACCGCGACCGAAGGCGCGGCGATGGCGGTCGTGGCGGCGCTTTTCATCGGGCTCGTCGTCTACCGGGAGCTCGACCTCAAGCACCTGAAGACCGCGCTCATCGACGGCGCGGTGCAGACCGCGGTCGTGATGCTGCTGGTCGCGGCCTCGGCGCTCCTCGGGAACTACCTCTCGGAGGTCCAGGCGCCGCAGCACCTCGCCCAGGCGGTCTCGAACCTCACGCACAACAAGTGGCTCGTGCTGGGCCTCCTCAACGTGCTCTTCCTCCTGCTCGGCATGTTCCTCCACTCCGCGGCCGCGATCATCCTCGTGGTGCCCGTGGTGATGCCGCTCGTGGCGGCCGCCGGCATCGACCCGATCCATTTCGGGCTCATCGTCACGGTGAACCTGGGGATCGGCCAGCAGACCCCCCCGGTCGCCTCCGTCCTCATGGTGGCCTGCTCCATCGCGAAGGCCTCGGTGTGGGAGGTGACGCGGGTGAACATCTGGTTCATCGGCGTGCTCTTCACGATCCTCATGCTGGTGACCTACGTGCCGGAGTTCGGCCTGGGGCTCGTCCACATGTTCTACAAGTAGCACGGCGGGGGAAGTGCATTGAAAGGCGCATTGGAAGGTGTCAAGGTGGTGGAGCTCGCGCAGATCATGGCGGGCCCCACGTGCGGGATGCTCCTCGCCGACATGGGCGCGGACGTGATCAAGGTCGAGAAGCTTCCCGGCGGCGACGACACGCGGAGCTACTCGGAGCCGCAGGTGAAGGGCGAGTCCGCCGCGTTCATGATGCTCAATCGCGGGAAGCGCGGCATCGCGGTGAACCTCAAGACCGCGGGCGGGCTGGAAGTCGTGAAGCGCCTCCTCGCCGACGCGGACGTCGTGACCGAGAACTACCGCAAGGGCACGCTCGAGAAGCTGGGGCTGGGCTACGACGTGCTGCGGGAGCTCAATCCCCGCCTGGTGTATTGCGCCATCTCCGGCTACGGCCGTACGGGGCCGTACGCGGACAAGGGCGGCTTCGACCTCATCGCGCAGGGCTTCGCGGGGCTCATGAGCATCACCGGGGAGCCGGGCGGCCCGCCGGTGAAGTCCGGCACGCCCGTCGCGGACATCAACGCCGGCATCTTCGCCGCGCTGGGCATCGTCTCCGCGCTCCTCGCGCGCGCGCGCACGGGGCGCGGCCAGATGGTCGAGACCTCGCTCATGGAAGCGGGCATCCAGCAGACGTACTGGCAGGCCGCGATCTACTTCGCGACCGGCGTGAATCCCGGTCCGTCCGGATCGGCGCACATCCTCACCGCGCCCTACCAGGCGTTTCCCACCGCGGACGGCTGGATCAACCTGGGCGGCGCGAACCAGTCCAACTGGGAGCGCATCGTGAAGGCGATCGGCATGCCGGAGCTGGGGACCGATCCGCGGTTTGCGACCAACACCGACCGCATGCGCAACCTCGCGGCCCTCACGCCCCTCCTCGCGGACGCGCTGAAGCGGAAGCCCTCGGCCCACTGGATCGCGGAGCTCGAGGCGGCGGGGGTCCCCGTGGGGCCGGTGAACAGGATCGGCGACATGCTCGCCGATCCGCAGGTGCAGGCCCGCGACATGGTGGTCGAGACCGAGCACCCGAAAGCCGGCCGCGTGAAGGGCATCGGGCACCCGATCAAGTTCACGGACACGCCGGGCGGGACGAAGCGCCCCGCCCCGCTCCTGGGCGAGCACACGCGCGAAGTGCTGGGGAGCCTCGGCTACTCCGCGGCCGAGATCGACGCGCTCGTGCGCGACGGCGCCGTGCGCTGCGCGTAGGCGCCCGTGTCCGGCGCCCTGCTCTTCGGCGTCCTCGCCGCCTCGTCCCTCGTGACGTCGTTCATCTCCGGGATCCTGGGGATGGCGGGCGGCATGATCCTCATGGGCATCCTCCTCGCCCTCATGCCGCTTCCGGCCGCGATGATGCTGCACGGCGTGACGCAGCTCGCTTCCAACCTCTGGCGCGCGGTCCTCTGGAGGAACCAGGTCGACTGGCGCGTCTTCCGGGGCTACGCGCTGGGCGCGCTCGCCGCGCTCGGGATCTTCGCGATGGTGCGCCTCGTCGTGGGAAAGCCCGTGGCGCTGATCGCCATGGGGTTCACGCCGTTCGTGACGCTCTGGCTCCCCGAGGGCCTCCACCTCAACGTCGAGCGGCGCGGGCACTCGTTCGCCTGCGGCCTCGTGAGCTCCGCCATCGCGCTCACCGCGGGCGTCTCGGGACCCATCCTCGACATCTTCTTCGTCCGCTCGAAGATGCGCCGGCACGCGGTGGTCGCCACGAAGGCGATGTCCCAGAGCTTCAGCCACGTCCTCAAGATCTTCTACTTCGGCGCGGTGGTGAGCCTCGTGGGCGGGCGGGTGGATCCGTGGACGGGGGGCATGATGGTGCTCCTCGCCGTCGCGGGGACGTCGCTCTCGCGCACCGTGCTCGAGCGGATGGACGACGCGTCGTTCCGCCGCTGGACCCGGCGGACGGTCCTCACCCTGGGCGTGTTCTACGTGGGCAACGGGATCTTCCTCCTCGTCCGCTGAAAGACCGCCCTGTCGGACAGCAGGAGCGCGGCGCGTCGGCCTGCGCCGCGCCGGGGAACGCCCCCGCTTCCCCGCATGTCTTTCCGTGAGACCACCGCCGGAGAGACGTCCTTGCGCAGGCTCCCTTCCCTCTTCACGCGCATCGCCACGGGCACCGCGCGCCTCACCGGACGCCCCGCCACGTTCGCGCTGATGGCGCTCCTCGTCATCGTGTGGGCGCTGGCCGGCCCCTACTTCGGCTACAGCGACACGTGGCAGCTCACCGTCAACACGGGCACGACCATCCTCACGTTCCTCATGGTCTTCCTCATCCAGGCCACCCAGAACCGCGACGCCGCCGCGATCCAGATCAAGCTGGACGAGATCATCCGCGCGCTCGAAGGCGCGCACAACGCGATGCTGGACCTGGAGGAGCTCGACGAGGACGACCTCGTGAAGCTGCGCGAGAGCTATCTCGTCCTCGCCGAGCGCGCGCGCAAGGCGATGAAGCGCGGCGTCCCGGACACGGACGTGCCGGAGGTCGGCGGGGAAAAGCGCCCGCGGAAGGCCTGAGCGCTCAGTCGAAGCGGACGGCGGTCGTGTTCGCGCCGCAGAGGAGCACCCCTACGCGGCCGCCTCGCGGCACCGCGTAGCGCCCGGAGAGGAGCGCGGCGAGCGCGGCGGCGCCGCCGGGCTCGGCCACGACGCGAAGCACCTTCCAGAGCGCGCGCTGCGCTTCCACGATCGCGGCGTCCGTCACGAGGACCGAGCGCGCGACGTGCGCGCGGGCGATCGGGAACATGAGCTCGCCCACGCGGCGCGGTGCGAGCGAGTCGGCCGCGATCCCGCCCGCCGGCGCATCGACGGGCTCGCCCGCCTCGAGCGCGCGCGCGAGCGTGGGCGCCGCCTCGGGCTCGACGCCCACCACCGGCACGCGGCCCGCGTACCACGCGGCGATGCCCCCGATGAGGCCCCCGCCCCCCACCGCGACCAGGAGCGCGTCGAGCGAGGGCGACTGCTCCTCGATCTCGAGCCCCACGGTGCCCTGCCCCTCGAGCGTCGCGAGCTGGTCGAAGGCATGGATCGGCGCGGCACCCGTGGCCTCGACGTGCCGCTCGCTCGCCGCGAGCGCGTCCGCGTAGCGCTCGCCGCCCACCTCGAGCCGCGCGCCGTAGCCGCGAATCTGCTCTATCTTCGCAGGGGACGCCACCACCGGCACGAAGATCGTGGCCGGGATGCCGAGCTTCATCGCGGCGTAGGCCACGGCCGCGCCATGGTTCCCGCCCGACGCGGCGACCACGCCCGCGGCGGGGATCGGCTGTGAAAGGAGGCTGTTGAAGGCGCCGCGTGTCTTGAACGATCCCGCGTGCTGGAGGAACTCGAGCTTGAGGAGGATGCGCACCCCGTCCAGCCCGAAATCCGCGCCGTCGACCTCGAGCACGGGCGTGCGGCGGACGTGCGGCGCGATCCGGCCGGCGGCCCCGCGGATGTCCGCGGCGTCCGGCTTCAATGGCGCACGAGGGGAGGCTCGTCCGCCTCGCGCAATGACAGGATCGATCGCGGCGTTCCCATGTCGGCGGGCTTTGCGAGATGGTAATCGAATCCCGCCTCGCGGGTGCGGCGGCCGTGCCCCGCGCATCCGCCGCGCATCCTCCAGGCCGTCTCAGTCGCGCACGTCCGGCTCGAAGAAGATCCACCGCGTCTGCGGGAAGCGCGCCTTGAACGCCGCCTCCACGCGGTTGATCTCGTCGATCAGCGCCGCCTGGCTTCCGTGCTCGCGCATCCTCGCCTTCACCGCGACCATCACGTCCGGGCCCATGTGCAGCGTGAGGAGCTCGAGGACCGCGTCGACCGCGGCGTCGGCCTCGAGGAAGTCGATCATGGCGCGGCGCACCGGCGCTTCCACGCCCTGCCCGACGAGGAGCGCCTTCACCTCGATCGCCACCGCGATCGCCACCGCCACGAGGAGCGCGCCGATGGCGACGCTCCCCGCCGCGTCGTAAGCCGCGTTCCCGGTCAAGGCGGCGGCCGCGACCGCGGCGAACGCGAGCGCGAGGCCCAGCAGGGCCGCGAGGTCTTCGCCGAAGACCACCACCAGCTCCGCGTTCCGCGTCGACCGGAACCAGCGCCAGAGCGTGCGTCCCGCCTGGACCTTCCGCACCTCCCGGAGGGCCCCCGCCATGGAGAAGGCCTCCATCACGATCGAGAAGGCGAGGACGCCCAGCGCGATCCAGGGGGAGGCGACCGGCGTGGGATCCACGAGCTTGTGCACCCCCTCGTAGATCGAGAAGAGCCCGCCCACCGTGAAGAGCATGATCGCCACGACGAAGGACCAGAAATAGGTCTCCTTCCCGAAGCCCAGCGGGTATTCCGCGTCGGGAGGCCGCCGCGAGCGCTTCATGCCGAGGAGGAGGAGGAGCTGGTTTCCGCAGTCCGCGGTGGAGTGGACGGCCTCGGCCAGCATCGCGCCGGAGCCGGTGAGCGCGGCCGCCGCGTACTTGGCCACCGCGATCGCGCCGTTCGCCGCCAGCGCGAGCAGCACGGCGCGGGTGGAATCGGCCTCGCCGCCCGCCGGTGGGTCGCTTGCCATGCGCGGATTCTGGCCTCGCGCCGGGGCGGGGGCAAGGCCGTTTCGTCGTCCGCCGGGAACGGATTTCCGGCGTCCTTGAAAATCTTTCCTCCCCGGAACGGTCGTGCCGCCCCGACACCGGGGCGATAGGCCTTGACCGACAAGGCCTTTCCGCCCGTCCGACAGGGCGGCATGGAGGTTGCGTCATTTTTGCCTTTCGCAATCGCAAGGACGCACCCCATGATCGTCGTGAGCCGCACCGCACCTTTCCGTTCCAGCGCCAACGAGCTCCTCGCCCCGCCCCTCTCGGGGGGCGCCCGGGTGGACATCTGCATCCTCGGGGCCGGGCTTTCGGGCATGGTGGCCGCCTACCTCCTCGCCCGGGAGCACCGGTCCGTGATGGTGATCGACGAGGGTCCGATCGGCGGCGTGCACGGCGGCTTCGAGGCGGCGCACCTCGCGAGCGTCATGGAGCGGCCCTACGCGTGGATGGAAGCGCGGCACGGCGCCGCCGGGGCGCGCGTCGCGGCGCAAAGCTACGCGGCGGCGATCGACGCGCTCGAGGCGATCGCCCTTCGCGAGCACATCGCCTGCGAGTTCGAGCGCCTCGACGGCTACTTCGTGGCCTCGCCCTCCGATCCGCCGGGTGCGTTGCGGCGCGAGCTCGCCGCCGCAAGGCGCGCCGGAGTGGCCGGCGCCGAGATCCTCGAGTCGGCGCCCATCGCGGGCGTGACCTGGGGCCCCTGCGTGCGCTACCCCGGGCAGGCGCACTTCCATCCCACGCGCTTCCTCGCGGGCGTGGCCCGCGCGATCGTGCGCGAAGGCGGCCGGATCCACTGCGGCGTGCGCTGCAAGTCGATCGATCCCGGAAAGCCGATCACCGTCGTGACGGGCTCCGGGCATCGCATCGAGGCCAACACCCTCGTCACCTCGCATCCCGTCCACGGCGGCCCGGGCAACGGGATCCACCCCGCGCCGCGCATGGCCCACGTCGTGGGCCTGCGCGTGCCGCGCGGCTCCGTGCCGCGGGGGCTCTACTGGGAAAGCTCGGATCCGGGGCGCTGGGTGCGCCTGCGCTCCCAGGGCACCGGCGCGGGAGAGGTGCTGCTCGTGGGCGGCGAGGACCCGGCGGGCGACGACGACCACACGGCGTATCGCTACCTCGCGCTGGAGGAGTGGGCGCGCACGCGCTTCCCCACCGCGGGCGAGGTCGTGCAGCGTTTCACGGGCCAGGTCATGCAATCCTCGGACATCTTCGCGCTCGCGAGCCGCGGCGAATGCGATTCGGAGAGCGTCTTCGTGCCGGCCGGGGAGTGGGGCACCGCGATGACGCGCGGCACGATCGCGGGCCTCGTCATCAAGCACTTCGCGGACGGCGCGGAGCTTCCGTGGGCGGAGCTCTACGTGCCCGAGGCCTGCGCCACGCGCGGGGAGGCGCGGGCGGCGTTATAGAATCGCGGCTTGATTTCCACGCCGCCTTCCTTCACGCCGCTGCTGGAGCCGCGCGACGTCCCCGACGCGCTCACCTTCGCCTTTCGCGCGAACGAGATGCTCCTGCGCGAGGCGGACCTCGCCTTGCCCGATGTCCGCGCCGTGGCGGCCCTGGGGGTCGACGCGGCGGATCTCCTCCCGGTGGGCCTCTACGGCGGCCGGTACTGCCAGGCCGCATGGCTCCCGGCGCCGGGCGCTCCCCCCGAGGGCTACGCCTTCCGGGGCCTGCGCTCGCTCTTCGGCCGCGTGGACGAGGGACTGATCGCCGTCGCCGGCCGCGCGTTCCAGGTGGCGGATTGGGCGCGCACGCACCGCTTCTGCGGCGCCTGCGGGCGGCCCATGTCGCGCGCCCCGGGCGAGCGCGCGATGAAGTGCGCCTGCGGCCACGCGGCGTATCCGCGCATCTCGCCGGCGATGATGGTGCTGGTGAGGCGCGGCCCCGCCATCCTCCTCGCCCGGAACGTCGCGGCGCCGCCGGGCCGCTTCAGCGCGCTCGCCGGGTTCGTGGAGCCCGGCGAAAGCGTCGAGGAGGCGATCCACCGCGAGGTGCGCGAGGAAGTGGGCCTCGAGGTGAAGGACCTGCGCTACTTCGCGAGCCAGTCGTGGCCCTTTCCCGGCTCGCTGATGCTCGCCTTCACCGCGGAATACGCGGGGGGCGACATCGTGCCGGAACCGGGCGAGATCGCGGAGGCGCGCTGGTTCGGGCCGGGCGATCCATTGCCCGAGCTCTCGCCCCGGCAGTCGATCTCGCGGGCGCTGATCGACGCGAACCTTGGGGCTACGGGGCCACCGTCGCGTCGGTGACACCGCTCGCGGCGAGCGCCTTCGCGACGAATCCCGACCGCTTCGCCTCCTCGATGAAGTCGTGGAGGTAGCGCTCGGCGTTCGGGCGCGCCTTCGGGACGCCGGCCGCCTGGCCGATCACCATGAAGTTGCCGTCGATCACGCGCAGGCCCGGGTCCTTCGCCGCCGCGGCGACGAGCGGGTTCTTCACGCCGCCCACGGCGTCGAGCTTCTCCGCGAGGAAGAGGTCGATCGCGGCCTTCGAGGTGGGCGCCTTCACGAGCTTCGCGTGCTTCAACGTGCGGGTGAGGTAGAGGTCGTACGCGGTCTTGTCGCCCACCGCGACCCGCACGCCGTCGTGGTCCACGTCCGCGATGGTGCGAAGCGGCGAATCCACGCGCACCATGTACGTCCCCTCGATCTGCACGTACGGCCTCGAGAAGCCGATCACGTTCGCGCGGGCCGGGTCGTTGGCGAGGAATGCGACGTCCCACGCGGAGTCCGCGGCGTCGGCCATCTTGCCGGCCGTGTCGTAGGTCGCGTAGGAGACCGGCACGCCCAGGCGCCGGGCGAGCTCGCGGCCCAGCTCGGGCCCCACGCCGCGCGGGGCCCCGCCCGCGGGATCCTTCTGGGCGATGACGGGATTGCCGTAGTTCACCCCGATCCGCAGCACCCCGCTCGGGGCGAACTCGCGGGCGAGGGACGGCGTCGAGGGATTCGGCATGGCACAGGATCCGAGGAGGATGGCGGCGGCGAGGGCGGGCAGGCGCATGGTGGACCGCATTCTAGCCGGGCCGGGCTAGGGGCGTGAAACGAAGGCGTTCCCGTGCACGTAGAAGCGCAACAGCCGGCGCGCCCAGTGGCCGGCATAGTCGACGCCGATGCGCGGGCGCTTCACGATGCGGATCGGGGCCTCCCGCGGCGGCTGCGCGATGTGGAACTCGCGGCTCAGCAGGTCGCGGCCGTGGAGCCGCCCGTCGATGCCCATCGCCTTGCAGAGGAGCGCGGGCCCCTGGGTGCGGCCCTCGACGTTCTTCACGGGCTCCAGCGCCCGCAGGAGCACGGCGGAGGCCACGCCCTCGGGCTGGGTCACCACGTTCATGCACCAGTGCATGCCGTAGATCATGTAGACGTACGCGTGCCCGGGCGGCCCGAACATCACCCGCGTGCGCGGCGTGAGGCCCCGCGCGGAATGCGCCGCGAGGTCGTGCGGCCCGAGGTACGCCTCCACCTCGACGATGCGCCCGACGCGCTCGACGCCCGCCACCACGTGCACGAGGTGCTTCCCGAGGAGCGCGTGGGCGACCTCGACCGTGTCGCGATCGTAGAACGCGCGCGGCAGCCGCGCGCTCACTCGTGCACGGCGCGGCTGTCCGCCGGGGCCTCGCCCCGCTCCTTCATGCCGTAGTCGCGCAGGACCGCCGCCACGCGGAGGCGATAGTCCGCGAAGACGCCGCCGCGCCCCTTGGCCTGGGCGGCGCGGTGCGTCTCGCGGTTGCGCCACGCGCGCACGGCCTCCTCGTCGCGCCAGAACGAGAGGGAGAGGATCTTTCCCTTCGTGGCGAGGCTCTCGAAGCGCTCGATGGAGACGAACCCGTCCATCTTCTCCAGCTCGGGCTTGAGCTTCGCGGCGAGCTCCAGGTATTCCGGCGCGCGCCCGGAGGCGGGCCACACTTCGAAGATCACGACCACCATGCCGTTCCCATCCCTGTCGATGCGAGCGATCATGCTAACCGATGCGCGCGCCCGCGGTCACGTTTGGTAACGCCGCGGAACGGTTCGGTCATGATACGGTTCGAGCCCATGAGACCCCTCTTCCCCCGCGCTTCCTCCGTTGCGGCCCTGGCCGCCGTCCTCCCCTGCGTGGCTCTCGCGGCCACCTTGGCCCTTCCCGCCGCGGCCGCGACCGAGCGGCCGGAGGACCGATGGAACCTCGCCGACCTCTACCCGGACACGGCCGCCTGGAACGCCGACGCGAAGGCGGTCGAGGCGACGCTCGCCCAGGTCGAGGCCTGCAAGGGCCACCTCGGAGAGTCCGCCCGGCGCCTGCACCAGTGCCTGGACCTGTGGGCGGACGCGGGCAAGCGCGGGGCGCGGCTCGCGGTCTACGCGAACGAGCTGAACGCGCAGGACACGGGCGTGCCCACGAGCCTGGAGCTGCGCCAGCGCTCGCAGGTGCTCGCCTCGAAGCTGGGCGAGGCGGCCTCGTTCATCCGTCCGGAGATCCTGGCACTCGGCAAGGCCGCCGTGGACCGGTTCTTCGCCGAGGACCCCGGCCTCTCGATCTACCGCCACCCGATCGACGACATCCTGCGTTCCGCGCCCCACACGCGCGACGCCGAGGGCGAGGCGATCATCGCCGCCTTCGACCTCTCGTCCGGCGCGGCCGGCGCGGCGTACGAGACGCTTTCCAACGCCGACATGCCGTGGCCCACCGTGAAGCTTTCGGACGGGAAGGAAGTGCGGCTCGACCAGTCCGCGTATACGCAATACCGCGAGAGCGCCAACCGCGGGGACCGCAAGAAGGTGTTCGACGCCTTCTGGGGCAAGTTCAAGGAGTTCGAGCGCACCTTCGGCGTGACCTTCTACTCGAACCTCAAGGAGGACACGGTCTACTCGAAGATCCGCGGCTACCCGGACTCGCTCCACCGCGCGCTCGACCGGAACAACATCCCGGTGGCGGTCTACGACACCCTGATCGAGCAGACGAACGCGAACCTCCCCACGCTCCACCGCTACTTTCGCCTCCGCGCGCGCATGCTGGGCGTGAAGGAGATGCGTTACTACGACATCTACCCGCCGCTCGTGAAGAGCGCGCGCGAGTACCCCATCGACGAGGGGAAGAAGCTCATGCTGGAGGCCGTGAAGCCGCTGGGCGAGGACTACGTGAAGGCGATGCGCGAGGGCCTCGAGCACCGCTGGATGGACGTCTATCCGCGGCCGCGCAAGCTTTCGGGCGCGCACATGGCGGGCGCCGCCTACGACGTGCACCCCTATCTCCTCATCAACTACACGGGTAACTACGAGTCGGTCTCCACCATCGCGCACGAGTGGGGCCACGCGATGCACACGTACCTCTCCAACCGCGGGCAGCCCTTCGTCACCTCGCGCTACCCGATCTTCGTGGCGGAGATCGCCTCGACGCTGAACGAGGCCCTCCTCCTCGACCACGTGCTCAAGACCGCGAAGGACGACGACGAGCGCCTGCTCTACCTGGGCTCCGCGCTCGAGGGGCTGCGCGGCACCTTCTTCCGCCAGGCGATGTTCGCGGAGTTCGAGCGCGAGGTGCACGGGCGCGTCGACCGCGGGGAGTCGCTCACGGGCGCGAAGCTCACGCAGATCTACGGCGACATCCTCAGGCGCTACCACGGCGACAAGGAAGGCGTCGTGAAGATCGACGACCTCTACGCGACCGAGTGGGCGTACATCCCCCACTTCTACAATTCCTTCTACGTGTTCCAGTACGCGACCTCGATCGCGGCGAGCTCGCTCTTCGCGGACGCGATCCTCAAGGGCGAGCCCGGCGCGCGCGAGCGCTACCTGAAGCTCCTTTCCTCCGGGAGCTCGGACTATCCCTACGAGCTCGTGAAGCGGGCGGGGGTGGACCTCGCGACCCCGGCACCCTACCAGGCGCTCGTCGCGCGGATGAACCGGATCATGGACGAGATCGAGGCGATCCTCGCCCGGCGCGGGAAGTAACTAGCCGCCCTTCGCCGGTTCCATCGAAAGCCCGCGGGCGAGGGGAAGGTCGCGGATGCGCCGTCCGCTCGCATGCGCGATGCCGTTGGCGAGGG
>Ga0068855_100006101_pt1 | contig 14695 bp, 14 predicted proteins | sample KBSCornC52_FD_66592 | JGI IMG/M metagenome (GOLD analysis project Ga0068855, IMG submission 66592) | Corn rhizosphere microbial communities from Kellogg Biological Station, Michigan, USA - KBS Corn C5-2 | ecosystem: Host-associated > Plants > Roots > Rhizosphere > Soil ... | reverse complement strand
ACCAAGATGATCCATCTCGGCAAGAACACGACCTCGCGGATCATCTCCAAGGGCATCGCCGCCGGCGTGTCGCAGAACACCTATCGCGGTCTCGTCACCGCCCATCGCAAGGCCACCGGCGCCCGCAATTTCACCGCCTGCGACTCGCTGTTGATCGGCGACAAGTGCGGCGCGCACACCGTGCCTTATGTGGAGGCAAAGAATTCCTCTGCGCTGTTCGAGCACGAAGCCACCACCTCGAAGATTTCCGAGGACGTGCTGTTCTATTGCGTGCAGCGCGGCTTAAGCCAGGAAGAAGCTGTCGGCCTCGTGGTCAACGGGTTCGTCAAGGACGTGCTGCAGCAACTGCCGATGGAATTTGCAGTTGAGGCACAGAAGCTGATCTCGATCAGCCTCGAAGGTTCGGTTGGATAGGGCCTCATCCTGAGGAGGCTGCGTAAGCGGCCGTCTCGAAGGATGAGAGGAAAGATTTGTCGGCCTGCGTCCTTCCAGACGCGCCTTGCGGCGCTCCTCAGGACGAGGAATGGAAAACGGAAAAACCTAATGTCTCTACTCGAAGTCAAAAATCTGCAGGTCCGTGTCGAGGAGCGGGAAATTCTCCACGGGCTGTCGCTCACGGTAAACCCGGGCGAGGTGCACGCGATCATGGGGCCGAACGGCTCCGGCAAGTCGACGCTCTCCCACGTCATCGCCGGCAAGCCGGGCTATGAAGTCACCGGCGGCGAAATCCTGTTCAGGGGCGAGGACCTCCTGGAAATGGCGCCGGACGTGCGCGCCGCCAAGGGCGTGTTCCTGGCGTTTCAGTACCCGGTCGAAATTCCCGGCGTCGCCACCATGAATTTCCTGCGCACCGCGCTCAACGCGCAGCGCAAGGCGCGCGGCGAGAGCGAGTTCTCCACGCCGGACTTCCTCAAGAAAGTGCGCGAGGTCGCGGCTTCCCTCAACATCCCGCAGGACATGCTTCGGCGCGGCGTCAATGTCGGTTTCTCCGGCGGCGAGAAGAAGCGCAACGAAGTGCTGCAGATGGCGCTGTTCCAGCCGAGCCTGTGCATTCTCGACGAAATGGATTCCGGCCTCGACATCGACGCGCTTCGTGTTGCCGCCGACGGCGTCAACGCGCTGCGTTCGCCCGACCGCGCGATGGTCGTCATCACCCATTATCAGCGGCTGCTCAACTACATCGTGCCTGATTTCGTCCACGTGATGTCAAAGGGCCGTGTGGTGAAGAGCGGCGGCAAGGAACTGGCGCTGGAGCTCGAGGCTTCCGGCTACGCCCAGTTCGAAGACGCGGCCTGAGTATTCCGATGAACGTAGCTGTGGCAAAAAACGAAACCGGACGCCCGCTGAGCGACAGCTTTGCGGTCGCGCGCGACCGGCTGCCGGGCGCGGCCGAAGCCCGACGCGCGGCTTTCGAGGCCTACGAGCGCACCGGCCTGCCGAGCCGCCGGATCGAGGACTGGAAATATACCGACCTGCGCGCGCTGATGCGCGAGGTGCTGCCGCTGGCGCCCGCGCCGGATGCGGCGGCGCTGAAGGGCGCTGCTGCGGCCCTGAAGCTGCAGGCGGTGAGGGGCGCGCGCCGGCTGGTGCTGCTGGACGGCGTGTTTGCGCCAAAACTGTCCGATCTGGGTGAGCTTGATAAGGGTCTCAGCATCCGCACCCTGCGCGAGGTGCTGGAGGCCGGCGACGCCGCGCTGCAGGCGCAACTGTTTTCGCCTGACAGCGTCAACCCGATGGTCGCGCTCAACAGCGCCATGATGACCGACGGCGTGGTGATCGACGTCGCCAATGGCGCGGTGCTGAAACAGCCGCTGCAGATCGTCCACGTCGCCAGCGGCGCGGTGCCTGCCGCCATGTTCACGCGCTCGATGCTGCGGCTCGGCAAGGATGCCGGCGTGACGCTGGTCGAAAGCTATATCGCGGCCGACGGCGCCAGGGCCTATCAGCTCCATGACTCCCTGATCGCAGTGATCGGTGACAATTCCAGGCTCGACCATGTTCGTCTGGTCGAAGACAGCCGCGAGGCCTTCAACATTTCCTCCGCCTTGCTGACGCTCGGCGCCCACGCGCACTTCAACACGTTTGGCATGGCGTCGGGCGCCGGTGTCAGCCGGTATCAGGCGACCATCGCGTTTGCCGGCGAGGGCTCGAAGGTCGAGACCAACGGCGTCAACCTGCTCAACGGCAAACAGCACGCCGACACCACACTGTTCATGGACCACGCGGTGCCGAACTGTTCCAGCCGCGAGATTTTCCGCGCCGTCGTCGATGACAGCGGCCATTCGGTATTCCAGGGCCGCATCGTCGTGCGTCCCCACGCGCAGAAGACTGATGCCAAGATGATGACGCGGGCGCTGTTGCTGTCCGACGACGCCGAGGCCGACAACAAGCCGGAACTCGAAATCTTCGCCGACGACGTCACCTGCGGTCATGGCGCGACCACCGGCGCGCTCGACGAGAGCCTGCTGTTCTACCTGCGCGCCCGTGGGCTTTCCGAGAAGGAAGCCCAGGCGCTGCTGATCCAGGCGTTCGTTGGCGAGGCCATTGAATCCATCGTCAACGACGATTTGCGCGAACTCGCGATCACGGCGGCGCAGCGCTGGCTGGAGGCGAGGGCATGACCCAGCACCCGGCGGTCAGGAACGGCGCCTATGACGTAGCGCAGGTGCGCAAGGATTTTCCGGCGCTGGCGCTGCAGGTCTATGGCAAGCCGCTGGTCTATCTCGACAACGCGGCTTCCGCGCAGAAGCCGAAGGCGGTGCTCGACCGCATGATGCAGGCCTACACCAGCGAATACGCCAACGTGCACCGTGGCCTTCATTACCTCGCCAACGTCGCGACCGAGGGGTACGAAGGCGGCCGCGAGCGGGTGGCGAAATTCCTCAATGCCGGCCGCAACGAGGAGATTATTTTCACCCGCAGCGCGACCGAGGCGATCAACCTGGTGGCGTCGTCCTGGGGCGAGCCGAATATCGGCGAGGGCGACGAGATCGTCATTTCGATCATGGAGCACCACTCCAACATCGTGCCGTGGCATTTTCTTAGGGAGCGCCATGGCGCGGTGATCAAGTGGGCGCCGGTCGATGACGAAGGCAATTTTCTGATCGACGAATTCGAGAAGCTGCTGACGCCGCGGACCAAGCTGGTCGCGATCACCCAGATGTCGAACATGCTCGGCACCATCGTGCCGGTCAAGGACGTGGTGCGGATCGCGCATGCGCGCGGCATTCCGGTGCTGGTCGACGGCAGCCAGGCCGCGGTGCATCTGGCGATCGACGTGCAAGATATCGACTGCGATTTCTACGTCTTTACCGGCCACAAGCTCTACGGCCCGACCGGGATCGGCGTGCTCTACGCCAAGTACGACCACTTGGTCGCGATGCGGCCGTATAACGGCGGCGGCGAGATGATCCGCGAGGTGACGAAGGATTTCGTCACCTATGGCGATCCCCCGCACAAGTTCGAGGCCGGCACGCCCGCCATCGTCCAGTCAATCGGGCTGGGAGCGGCGATCGACTACGTCAATTCGATCGGCCGGGAGCGCATTGCGGCGCATGAACGCGACCTCACCAAATACGCCCATGAGCGCCTGCGCGAGATCAATTCGCTGCGCCTGATCGGCAATGCGCGCGACAAGGGCGGGGTGGTTTCGTTCGAAATGAAGGGCGCCCATCCCCACGATATCGCCACCGTGATCGACCGGCAGGGCATCGCGGTGCGCGCCGGTACCCATTGCGTGATGCCGCTTTTAGAGCGGTTCAACGTCACGGCGACCTGCCGGGCGTCGTTTGCGCTGTATAATACCCGTGAAGAAATCGACCATCTGGCACAGGCGCTGATCAAGGCGCGGGAATTGTTCTCATGAGTGACACAGCCGAAGTCAAAACCGCCAATATGGAAACCGTCTCGGCGCTGCCGCCGGAGGAGACCGAACGTCTCGGCACCGAGATCGTCGCCGCGCTGAAGACGGTGTTCGACCCGGAAATCCCGGCCGACATCTACGAGCTCGGCCTGATCTACAAGGTCGATCTCAAGGACGATCGTGCGGTCGATGTCATGATGACGCTGACCACGCCGAACTGCCCGGCGGCCGGCGAACTGCCGACCATGGTGGAGAACGCGATCGCCAGCGTTCCCGGTGTCGGCGTCGTCAATGTCAATCTGGTGTGGGACCCGGCCTGGACGCCGGACCGCATGTCCGACGAGGCCCGCCTCGTCCTCAATATGTGGTGAGAATTTAAAGGCTTTGCGGAAAGATGCACGGGCATTGAATTTGCCGTTGGGAATGATCACATGACTGACATGACACCCGCTTCACCGACGTCATCCGCCAAGCCGAAGCCGCGCCCGCGCCCGCAGGTCATGCGCCTGACCGAGGCTGCCGCCCAGCGCATCACGGAACTGACCCAGCGGGCCGACTCCGAGATCGTGGGCCTGCGTGTCGGCATCAAGAACGGCGGCTGCGCCGGCCAGTCCTACACGGTCGAATACGCCCATGATGTGAAGCCCACCGACGAGGTGGTCGAGGACAAGGGCGTCAAGATCCTGGTCGATCCCAAGGCCGTGCTGTTCCTGCTCGGCACCGAGATGGACTACAAGGCCGACAAGATGCAGGCCCAGTTCATCTTCAACAATCCCAACCAGGTTTCGGCCTGCGGTTGCGGCGAGTCGGTGCAGCTCACGGCTGCGAAGGTGGATTGATAGCGGTCTGCGCCGGCCCTCATCCTGAGCAGCCGCACCTTTGTGCGGCGTCTCGAAGGATGGCGGCGATACGATAGCGGGCCTCACGGTTCGAGACGCGCAAGATGCGCTCCTCACCATGAGGGTTGAGCATCCAGGTTGACACCACTATGGATCGCGATTTCCTGATCGACCTGTTCGCCGACTTCGGCCCGGTCACCATCCGCAAAATGTTTTCCGGCTTCGGCATTTCGGCCGACGGCACCAACTTCGCGCTGGCGCTGCGCTCCGGGCTTTATTTGCGCGCCGACGAAGCCTCGATTCCGCAATTCGAGGCGGAAGGCTCCAAGCCGTTTCAATATCAGACGCGGGCGAAGACGGTCACCGTGAACTCGTATTGGGAATTGCCGGCGCGGCTGTTCGACGATTCCGAAGAACTCAGCGTGTGGGCGAGAACGGCGCTCGCGGCGGCGCAGCGCGCGGCCATGAAGAAGCGGCCGAAGGCGGCGAAGGCCGTCGCAAAGAAGGCTCCGACAACGAAGGTCGCCAGCAAGACGCCGGCCACGAAGGCGGCCAAGCGGCCGGCTGCGAAGAAGAAATCCAAGGGCAAACCGTCTAGGAAAAAGTCCTCATCCTGAGGAGCGCGCATTTGCGCGCGTCTCGAAGGATGGCAGCGGGTAGAGCGCGGGCCTCATGGTTCGAGACGCCGCTTCGCGGCTCCTCACCATGAGGGGCAGGCCTTAAGCGACCTGGCTGCGGGTCTCGGCGGCGTATTCGGGATCGACTTCGCAGATCACGCGGTTGCGGCCGTTGCGCTTGGCCGCATAGAGGCAGGCGTCGGCGCGCTCGATCAGCGAATCGGTGTCGTCACCCGGCTTCAGCATCGATACGCCGACCGAGATGGTGACGCGGCCGAGAATTTCGCCGGTGGACTTCTTCTTCAATTCCTTGGCCATCACGGCGCGGCGGATGTGATCGGCCACCGTCAGCGCCTGGCGCAGCGCGGTGTTGGGCAGCACGACCGCGAATTCCTCGCCACCATAACGGGCTGTGATATCCTGGCCCTTGATGGTCTGCTTCAAGGACATGCCGACCAGCCGCAACACCTGGTCGCCGGTGAGGTGGCCGTAGGAATCGTTGAACGACTTGAAGTGGTCGATGTCGAACATCAGCAGCGACAGCGGCTCGCCGCTGGCGAGCGCGGTCTGCACCGCCATGTCGATCGAGCGGTCGAAATATTTGCGGTTGCCCAATCCGGTCAAGGGATCGGTCAGGCTCTCGGCGCGGATCGCCTCGAGGCTGTGCTGCAGATTGCTGATCTCCGTCTTCGACAGCGACAGCCGGTTTTCCAGCGCCTTGTTGGTCTCGCGCATTTCGCGGGTGGATTTCACCAGCTGCTCGATGACCGCCTTGATCTGGTCCGGCTTCTGCGCGACCGACAGTTTCTGGCTGGCGCCGGTCAGGCTGGCATCGTAGCTCTGCGACATGCCGAGCGCTTCGGTGATCAACGTCATCACGTCGTCGATTTCGCCGATCACGCGCGCACCGACCTTGTCGATGCGGTCGGAAGTCTTGATGTGGGAGAGATAGGTTTCGTAGATCTGTTCGAGATCGGACTCGCTCAGTCTGCCGTTGCGCGCCAGCGTCTCGTTGATGATCTTGTTGAGCGGAGCATTGTATCCGGTCGCGTAGACATACCAGATTTCGTAATTGCGCGGCACAGCGGTCTGCCGGAGGGACTTGATCTGGCCCAACGCAACTTCGGCAAACGCCATCGTGCGTTCGTGTTCGTCCAGCAGCTTGACCACTGATCCGTCCCCAATATCGAGCAGCGCCGCTCGTTGCCATGCAGCAGCAATGACTAAAATTATCGCTGCCAAGTTAACTGGGGAGAATGAACACCGGGTAAACACGGGTTCCCACGCGGGAATCCCGTGAAAAACACGTGAAAACGAATCACACGCGGGCGCGAACGGGCCGCAACAGGAACGCCGGAAGATGCGAGTGATCGGCCGGCTCCTGCTCGACCTCGCGCTGCGTGCGCCGTGGTTCGGGGCGTCCGATCGAGGGGACGCGGGAAGCCGGCGCGGGCGCCGGAGGCACAAACGATTCGGTTGCTGCTTGCGGCTGCGGGCTTTTGTTGCGGCCACCTCGGGAGTGCCTTGGTTCTGAATGCCTTGGCTCTGAATGGCCTTGTTCGGAAGCTCTCGGCTCCGAGTGTCTCGGCTCAGAGTGGCGTGTCTCAGAAGCTCTCGGCTCGGAAGATCTTGGTTCGGAAGATCTTGGCTCGCGCTCGCCGCCCTTGGCGTGACGCGGTTCGCGCTCACCGCTGCGCCGCGGCTTGCGGCCGCCACGGGAGCCGTCGCGCGAGCCTTCGCGGGAACGGTGCTCGCGCGGCGCTTCGCCGTCGCCGGCAGCTTCGGTGCTGACTGAAAAGTCGCCTTCGGCGCGCGGGATCGGTTGGCCGATCAGTCGTTCGATCGCGGCCATCGACTTGGTATCGAGCGAGGTGACGATCGAGATCGCGGTGCCGGCGCGGCCGGCGCGGCCGGTACGGCCGATGCGATGCACGTAGTCGTCGGCATGATGCGGGACGTCGAAATTGAAGACGTGGCTCACGATCGGAATGTCGAGGCCGCGGGCGGCGACGTCGGAGGCCACCAGCAACGGGATTTCGCCCTTGCGGAATTGATCGAGTGCCGCGGTGCGGGCCGACTGGTCCATGTCGCCGTGCAGGGCGCCGACGCTGAAGCCGTGCTTCTGCAGCGACTTGTAGACGACGGCGACTTCACGCTTGCGGTTGCAGAAGATGATCGCGTTCTGGAGATCCTTGGCATCGCGCAGCAGGCGGCGAAGAATATCGCGCTTGTCGTGCGCCTCGCGGCCGCCGGGGACCTGGAATTGCGATACGCCGACAGCTGTCGTGGCCGGCTTGGAGACTTCGATCCGTTCCGGATTGTGCAGGAACGTTTCGGAGATGCGGCTGATTTCGGGCGGCATCGTCGCGGTGAAGAACAGGGTTTGCCGGGTGAACGGCACCAGCTTGCAGACGCGCTCGATGTCGGGAATGAAGCCCATATCCAGCATGCGGTCGGCCTCGTCGATGACGAGCAGTTCGACGCCGGTCAGGAGGAGGCCGCCTCGCTCGGTATGGTCGAGCAGGCGGCCCGGGGTTGCGATCAGCACGTCGACGCCGCGGGTCAGCTTGACGTCCTGGTCGCCGAACGAGACGCCGCCGATCAGGAGCGCGACGTTGAGTTTCTGGCCGACACCGTATTTGTCGAAATTCTCTTTGACCTGGGCGGCGAGTTCGCGGGTTGGCTCCAGGATCAGAGTGCGCGGCATCCGTGCCCGGGCGCGGCCCTTTTCCAGCATCGTGAGCATGGGCAGGACGAAGGCGGCGGTCTTGCCGGTGCCGGTCTGGGCGATGCCGAGAACGTCGCGGCGGGCCAGAACGTGCGGGATTGCCTGTTCCTGAATGGGGGTAGGGGTGGTGTAACCGGTGGCCGCAACCGCGGCGAGGACCTTATCGGAAAGGCCGAGATGGGAAAAAGACATTGAGCCTCTAGTCGACACCGCCGTTCGGAATCGAGGGTAAAAAGGCTGTCGCGTTATGCCCCGAAACGGCGCGCTTTCTGGAAGCTGGGGGCTCTGACTGACGCAGACGAGCGGCAAACCAGGGAATCGCGTTTCGATCCAAGGCCGCGTTGAAGCGAAACATAGGGTCGAAATGGCCAAAGTCAATCTGGCTACCGCTCATATAACCGAAAAAGCTTAATGTTTTCGCACAAATAACCGCCAAACCGTCATTTGGCCGTCAAACGGCTGCAAGGTTCCTGCGGCTCTTGAACCGTGGGACGGAGCTTGCCGACTATGGCATGAGGCGGTCGCGGGGCCCCAAGGGCAGGGACGGCAGCACACATGACCAGAACAGCTTCGCGCAGGGGAATTTGATGACCGGTTGGCTTTCCAGACTCGTTTCCGGTGTCGGCGTGATGGCCGCGTGGCTGGCGCTGGCCGCACCCGCTTATGCCGAGAAGCGCGTCGCTTTGGTCATCGGCAACAACGATTACAAGAACGTGCCGAAGCTGCAAAAGGCGGTCAACGACGCCCGCACCATGGGCGATACGCTCAAGCAGCTCGGCTTCACCGTGATGGTGGCTGAGAATCAGAACCGGCAGGCGTTTTCCGAAACGCTGCTGGCGTTCGATCGCGCGGTCGGGCCCGGCGACACCGCGTTCTTCTTCTATGCCGGCCATGGCTTCGAGATCGCCGGCCAGAATTTTCTGCTGCCGACCGATGTGCCGGCTGCGACCGAAGGCCAGGAAGAACTGGTGCGCGACGCCTCCGTTCTCGCCGACCGCGTCATCGAGCGGTTGCAGAACAAGAAGGTGCGCACCGCGATCCTGGTGTTCGACGCCTGCCGCAACAATCCGTTCGAGCGCTCCGGCACCCGCGCGGTGGCCGGCGGCGGTGGCCTCGCGCCGATGACGCAATTGCCGGAAGGCGTGTTTTCGGTGTTCTCGGCCGGGCCCCGGCAGACCGCGCTCGACCGGCTTTCTAACGACGACGCCAATCCGAATTCGGTGTTCACGCGGACGTTCGCCAAGGAGCTGACGGAGCCCGGCATGAACCTGGTGCAGGTCGCGCAGCGCACGCGGCGCCTTGTCAGCGAGATGGCGGAGACCGTCCACCACAAGCAGATCCCGGTCTATTTCGACCAGATGGTGGACGACGTGTTTCTCAACGGCGCAGCAAAGGGGCAGGTGGAAGCGGCGAAACCGACGGCGCCGCCGCAGCAGGTTGCCGCGCTGCCGGTGCAGCAGCTCAAGCCGCAAAACGATTCCGTCAACGCGCCGATCGCCTCGTTCTCGCGCCATAATGGCGGCTGGAGCGTGGTGTTCTCGATCGCCGATCCGACGCTCGGCATTTCCTGGCGGCTGGGGGAGAGCGGCGACTTCCGCGAAACCGGCTTCATCGACACGCTCGATCCGCGCACCCGCAAGCGCATGCCCAATCCGTCGGTCGAGCTTCCGGCCGATGCGCCGGCGGCCACCATCCAGGTGCGCTACGTCGACACCAATGGCGAGACTCAGGGCCCGTTCCCGATCCGGTTCGATCCGGAAGCAGCCCTCGTTCGCGACCAGCGCAAGATCCTCGACATGACCGCGACGAGCTGGTTGTCGTTTCGCGAGTTCAACGGCCTTCTGGTTTATTACACTCAGCTGATGTCGTTTCGCTGCGCGATCCGCGAAGCCCGGATCGGCATCGACAGCGCCGTGCCCGACAAGGTCCTGAAGATGCCGTCCTGCGATCCCAGGGATCCCAGCGCCATTCCGCACGATGCGCTGCCTTACCTCAAGCTGGCGCCGACGACCAAATCGGTTTCGGTCGAATTGACCTACCGCGACGGCAGCGTGTCTGAGATCAAGACGTTTCGGCGGTAGAATTCGCACGGCGAATTGCTCGCGCGGTGCCCGGTTTTGAGACCGAAAAAGCCGCGCAAGCGTTCCTAATCCGACGCGGATTGATCCTGTTCCCGCCATAAAAACCCTTCACGCTGGCGTGAAGAAAATGGGGGAGCGATCATGCGGGCTCAGCCGGTTTGGAAGGACTCCGAAACCGATCATCATGCCGAAATCGAGCGGCTTTATCTTCGGCTTGCAGCGGTCAATGAAAGAATAGCCGAGCTTGACAAGATACATCCGGAAAACGAGGCGCTCGAGAGTCTGAAGGCCAGCGCGCTGTCGCTGACTCGTCAGATCGATGAAATCCGCTGTTCCATCGCCGACGAGCAATTGACGGGCCTGCTCGCGAGATAGTCGTGCCGTCGCATAAAGGTTGTGTGGACCAAAATGCGCGTGTCACCTTTCGTCAATCATATTCCCTAAGGGATTGGTGACGAACTCGGGCGAAGTTGCTCTCCAAGGGGAAATTTGGGGAGCAGGACATGTTCAATTCGAGATGGACGGCGGCGTTGGCTTTCACGGCGCTCGGCGCCGGTGCTGCTTCGGCTGCCGACCTGTCGCGACCTTACACCAAGGCGCCGGTTTTCGCTGAATCCTACTACAACTGGAGCGGCTTTTATGTCGGCGGCCAGTTGGGCGGGTCCTGGACCAACCAGAGCTGGGTCAATACCGCGAACAACTCCGTGTTTGGCGACCTCGTACCAGGTCAGGGTTTCGGCCAGCGCTCGTCGGGCATCGTCGGCGGCGCCCAGATCGGCTATAACTGGCAGGCCAGCAATTATGTGTTCGGTCTCGAAGGCTCGATATCAGGCATGAACAACCGCGGCACCGTGGCCAACACCGTCTTCGGGGCGGCGAGGGATGACGTCTTCAACTGGCGAGCCAACTGGATGGCGACCGTGACCGGCCGCGTCGGTTACGCCTGGGCCAACAACCTGATCTACGCCAAGGGCGGCTATGCCGGCGTCAACAGCCAGCTCTCGGTGTCGGGCGCGGTTGGGCCGTTCACCGGTTCCGGCAGCGCGACCCAGTGGCACAACGGCTACACGGTCGGTGCGGGCTGGGAGTACGGCGTAACCCAGAACTGGATCGTCGGCCTCGAATATGATTATGCGGCGTTCCAGACCCGACCCTATCAACTGGCAGGCAACGCCGCGCCGCTGGTGTACACGTTCGACGCCAAGCCCCGTGACATCCAGTCCGTCGTCGCCCGCGTCAGCTACAAGTTCAATCCGCCGCTGATCTCGCGATACTGATCGCGGCGATAGTCATTCTTGAAAAGCTCCGGCCTGCCGGAGCTTTTTTTTACCTCAAGTCGGTTGTCGTATATAGTTGGTATCGCGGCCCCGGCGCGAACGAGGTGAACATGAAAGTGCGTTGCTGCATCGTCGGTGGCGGGCCGGCCGGCATGATGCTCGGCTATCTGCTCGGACGCGCCGGCATCGACGTCGTGGTGCTGGAAAAGCATGCGGATTTCTTCCGCGATTTTCGCGGCGACACCGTGCATCCCTCGACCTTGCAGGTGATGGATGAACTCGGGCTGATCGACGGGTTCTTGAAACTGCCACACCAGCAATTGCAGACGATGGACGGCATGTTCGGCGGCACATCGCTGCGGATTGCCGATCTCGGCCGGCTCAACGTGAAATATCCCTTCATCGCCTTCATGCCGCAGTGGGATTTTCTCAATTTTCTGCGCGAGAGCGGCAAGCGGTTTACCTCGCTCAAGGTGATGATGAGCGCGGAGGCGGTCGATCTGATCCGCGAAGGCGACCGGATCCTGGGCGTGAAGGTCAAGACGCCGGACGGCGCCATCGACATCGAGGCCGACCTGACCATTGCCTGCGACGGCCGCCATTCGCTGGTGCGCGAACGCGCCGGCCTCGCCATCGAGGAAATCGGCGCGCCAATGGACGTGTTGTGGTTTCGCGCCGGCAAGCGCGAGAACGAGAACGAACGCCTGTTTGCCCGTGTCGATCCCGGCAAGATGATGGTGACGTTCGATCGCGGCAGCTATTGGCAATGCGCCTATGTCATCGCCAAGGGCCAGTACGATGCCGTGAAGGCGAGGGGCCTGCCGGCACTGCTCGACGACATCGCGCGGATGGCGCCGATCCTCAAATCGGGGCTGGCCGACGTCAAGAGCTGGGACGACGTCAAGCTGCTGACGGTTGCGATCAACCGGCTGCCGCGCTGGACGCAGCCAGGCCTGTTGTGCATCGGCGACGCCGCGCATGCGATGTCGCCGGTCGGCGGCGTCGGCGTCAATCTCGCGGTTCAGGATGCGGTGGCGACCGCCAATCTTCTGGCTGCAAAACTGGCGAGCGGTTGCCCGTCGGAGCCGGAACTGGACGCGGTCCGGCAGCGTCGTGAGTTTCCGGTGCGGATGACGCAGCGAATGCAGGTCGTGGTTCAGAACAACATCATCGCCGCAGCGCTCAAGCCGGGCAACCAGCCGCTGAAGGCACCTTTCGTCATGCGGCTGGTCAACGCGATCCCCTGGCTGCAAGGCGTCACCGCGCGCTTTGTCGGCGTCGGCGTTCGGCCCGAACATGTGCAGTCGCCGGTCGCGGCGAACGCCGCCGTCACCCCATGATGGAGTAGCCGCCGTCGACGGGAATGGCGATGCCGGTGACGAAGTCCGATGCCGGCGAGGCCAGGAACACCGCTACGCCTGCGAAGTCGGCGATGGCGCCCCAGCGCGCCGCCGGCGTGCGCGTCAGCACCCGGTCGTGCAGGCCGTCGATCTCCTGGCGGGCGCGCCTGGTGAGGTCGGTGTCGATCCAGCCCGGCAGCACCGCGTTGGCCTGGATGTTGTCGCCAGCCCAGGCCACCGCGCAGGAGCGCGTGAACTGGACGATGCCGCCTTTGCTCGCGGCATAGGCCGGCGCGAAGCTGGCGCCGAAGATCGACATCATGGATCCGATGTTGATGATCTTGCCGCCGCCCGCTTCCTTCATCGCCGGATACACCGCCTGCGAGCACAGGAAGGCGCTGGTGAGGTTGGTTTGGATCACGCTGTTCCACTCGGCAATGTCGAGCGCATGCGGGGCTTTGCGGATATTGATGCCGGCATTGTTGACGAGGATGTCGATGCGGCCGAGTTCGCCGGCCACGCGCGAGGTCATGGCCGCGACCGCGTCCTTGTCGGTGACGTCGGCGACCACGGAAATCGCCTTGGCGCCGCTCTGCGTGAGTTCGGCGACCGCAGCCTCCGACTTGGCCGCGTTGCGGCCGACGATCGCCACAGCCGCACCGGCCGTCGCCAATCCCCCGGCCATGCCGAGCCCGATGCCGCCGTTGCCGCCGGTGACGATGGCTACCTTGCCGGTGAGGTCGAAAAGCCCTGCCTTCATGATTGTCATCCGTTGCTTGCCATTGTGCATGCCTGCGTTGGCGGTGGTGCTCAGCGGCTTGCTTCAGCGGTTTCCCTGCCAGATCAGGATCAGTCCGATCCCACCCAACATCGCGCCGTATCCGGCCCATTGCAGCTGGTTGATCATGAAGCTCGAGCGCGGCCAGGCGATCACACCGGTGCCCTGTCCGATCCACAGCAGGCCGATGGCGAGCGCGACAAAGCCGATGATCGAAAGCGATCTCGCCATGGACTTCCCCCTGTTGCCGCTTTCAAGCGCGGTCTGCGGGTGCCGCGTGGCTTGGCTGGCATCCCGGGAGACCATGGCCCGGCCCGACCGTTACTGTCGACCGAATAATGTCGGGCAGCACCAGACACAAAAAAGCCCCGGGCGAAGCCGGGGCTTTTGAGGTGCTGAGTTAGCAGAGATCAGTACTTGGCGACGACCGCGCCACCCCAGTTGAAGCGGTAGACCAGTTCGCTGCGCACACTGTGCTCTTTGAACTTCTGGGTCGAGGAATCGAGGGTCAGGAGGCCGCCGGGGAACGTGAGGATATCCACGTTTGCACGATCGAATTCGGCATAGCGGTATTCGGTCTTCCAGAACAGGCCGGGCATGAAGCTCAGCGCGTATTCGTCACCGGTGCCGATAAACCAGCCACCTTTCGTCGAACCAGGCAGCGTCGCGGTCGGAGCCGCGGCATTGAACAAAGACATGTTCGTCGACTTCCAATGTCCCTGCGTGTAGCCGCCCGACACATAGGTCAGCAACTGCGGCAGCACCAGGTAGCCGGCGCGGCCACCGACCGACCACTGCGAATCCAGCTTCTGGGATCCGGTGAGCGACGGAGCCCCTGTTCCCAAAATCGAAGTGTCGCCCCGCACATCCATGAAATCATAGTCGCCGAAGAGACCGACAACCCAGTTGGTGCCAGCGAACTGATAGTCACAGCCCGCCTGCACCGTGCCGAACCAGCCATCCTCGCCGGTTGACAGATTGGGGCCGATGGCATCGCCAGCGAGAACACCGCGACCCGCCACCCTGGCGTAGTCGTTGTGGTCGTTCTTGACGTAGGCGCCGCCGCCGCCGCCGCCGACGTAGCAGCCGGTCCAATTGGCAGCCGCCACGACCGGCGCAGGAGCCTTGGTATAGGCGCGCGGTGCCATGTCAGCCGCAACGGCCGAGCCGGTG
>Ga0068855_100006098_pt1 | contig 14698 bp, 11 predicted proteins | sample KBSCornC52_FD_66592 | JGI IMG/M metagenome (GOLD analysis project Ga0068855, IMG submission 66592) | Corn rhizosphere microbial communities from Kellogg Biological Station, Michigan, USA - KBS Corn C5-2 | ecosystem: Host-associated > Plants > Roots > Rhizosphere > Soil ... | reverse complement strand
CACATTTCCCATGTAACCGCCAAGCCCGAATGAAATTCCGCCGGCGATCGAGGCCAGTTCGCTTCGTCCCAGATCCCGGCAGAGCCAATAGCAGAACAGGGCGCCCAGGTAGTGGATCAGCATGTAATACCAGTTCAGGTAATGAACGCTGATTTGCCCGTGCGGCATCGGCAGCGAAAAGAGAATCCAGTTCAGTGGATAGAGCAGCCCTGGCTGATCCTGCCCGATCAGCGACTGCCCGGCGAATTCACGCGGATCCCACAGCGGGAACACGTGCTGATGGAATTGCGTTGCCTGATACTGAAACCACGGCAGCACCTGATACGCCAGGTCGGGCGATTGCAGCCACGAGTACTGATTGGTGAGCAGCAGCTTCCAGAAAAAGCCGATAATGATCAGCAGGAGAAGAAACGGTGGGACGGCTCTGCGCCACCACGGCCGTTTCACTTCGGCTGCGACCATTGTTTGATAATAGAACTCCTTGATGGCCAACGCTCCCCAGCTTGAATTCGCGATGGAAGCACATGTAGAGGTCGGGGCAGCACTGGACATTGGCTGCGCGCCCGCAGGCGAACGGCGTATCATCCCTGTTACCGGCGGGACATTCGAAGGTCCGGGGCTGCGCGGCCGTGTGCTCGCCGGTGGCGCGGATTGGCAGATAATCCGTCCGGATAATACCGCCGAACTCGACGCGCGCTATACGCTCGAAACGGAATCCGGCGGCTTGATCTATGTCAGAAATCGCGCGATCCGTCATGGATCGCCTGAGGTGTTGCGGAAACTGCGGGACGGCATTCCGGTCGATAAGTCGGAATACTATTTCCGGTCGACTCCGGTTTTCGAAACCGCGATTCCCGAACTGCAGTGGATGACGCGCACCATCTTCATCGGCGATGGCGAACGATTCCCCGAATACGTCACGATTCGTTTCTGGCGCGTGCTTTGATCACAGCCCAAACAACCGCACCGCATTCTCCTTCAAAATCAACGGCCGCACTTCATCCTTAATCGCGATCTTCTCGAAATCCGCCATCCACCGGTCCGGCGTCAGCAGCGGATAATCCGATCCGAACAGCACCTTATTCTTCAGCAGACTGTTGGCATACTGCACCAGCGTCGCGGAAAAATACTTCGGCGACCAGCCGGAAAGATCGATGTACACCGTCGGCTTATGCAGGCAAACCGAAATCGCTTCGTCCTGCCACGGGAAAGACGGATGCGCGAGGATGATCGGCAGATCGGGAAAATCAACGGCGACATCGTCAATCGGCATCGGATTGCCGTACTTCAGCCGGATCCCGCCGCCGCCCGGCATGCCGGTCCCAATGCCGCTGTGGCCGGTGTGGAACAGAACCGGCAGTTTCGCCTCCGCGAATACTTCGTAGAGCGGATACGCGATGGGATCGTTCGGCGAAAACTGCTGCAATGGCGGATGGAGCTTCAGCCCGCGCGCCCCCGCCGCGATCAGACGCCGCGCCTCCCGCACCGCTTCCGGACCACGCGTCGGATCGATGCTGGCAAAGGGAATCGCGACGTCGGCGTTGTCATGCGCGAACTGAATCACTTCGTCGTTCGGTACCATGGGGCGGCCCGTCAGCCGCTCATCCACCGTGAAAATCACGAACGCCATCTGCCGCGAGCGGTAGTAATCCGCCAGCGCATTCCGCTCGCGCGGCGCGCCGCTGGCGCCAAAATACTTCTCGGCCGCCACATCGGCGCCCGCGGCCTGTCCCATGTGTTCGAGATGCACATGTACATCGATCGCCTTCAGGCTGGCCACATCCATCTTTCCGCTCATATCGTTGCTCCGATCCCTTCATCTACGCAGATCACGTCCGCCGGCGGTATATCGGCGTACAGCGCTGCCGCAAGCGCGCTGCGGTTCTCCCGAATGGCGCGCTGATTGAGTGATCCTTTATCGGTCATCTCGCCCGCCTCAATGGATGGGGCTTCCCTGAGAATCACGGCGCGCCGCACCTGAGTCGAACTGCCTGTAGCCGACCGCGCCAGCGCATTGAGCGCCGCCCGAATATCCGCCGCCGATGCGCCTGCCCCCGGGACAATCATCGCGGTCAGGTAATCCCGATCCGGTCCGACGAGCACCACATCCTGCACCAGCGATCCCAAATGCGCCAGCAGTTTCATTCGCAGCGGGCCCGCGCTCACCCACGTTCCCGTCGAAAGCTTGAAATCCTCGTTGAGCCGCCCATCGAACCGAAACCCGCACAGCCGGTCATGCGGATCGGCGAACTTCACCGCATCGCCCATCCGGTAGAAGCCCTCTTCGTCGAACGAAGCGCGTGTGAGCTCTTCATCCCGCCAGAAGCCCGGCGTAATCGAAGGGCCGCGCAGCCGCGCCTCCATCTTTTCGCCCACCGGCGCGAGCTTCAGTTCCACTCCCGGCAACGGCAGACCGATCAATCCCGAAGCCGCCCCCTCAATCCCCGTGAACAGCGCTGCCGGAGCGCTCTCCGTCGCGCCCAATCCTGTCATCATCAGGATCTTTTCGCCGCACGCGGCCACCGCGAGTTCCTGCAACTCATCCCAGATGTGCTGGCTCAGTCCCGCCGCCGCATAAAACAGCACCTGCACCTTGTTGAAGAACGTGCGCCGCAGCGTTTCATCGCGCCGCATCCGCTGCACCAGCATCTCGAAACCCTTCGGCACATTGAAATACGCGCTCGTTGCGATCTCCCGCAGATTGCGCGCTGATTCATCGAAGCCTTGCGCCGTGGGGCGCCCGTCATCGATATACAGGCTCCCGCCGTTATACAGCGCGATTCCGAAATTGTGACTGCCGCCGAACGTGTGATTCCAGGGCAGCCAGTCGCACAGCACGGGTGGCTCATCGGCGAGGAACTGCATGCTGGCCCGGATCATCTCCTGGTTGGAACACAGCATTCGCTGCGTTGTGATCACGCCCTTCGGTCTGCCTGTAGAGCCCGAGGTAAACAAGATTTTCACCACGGTCTCCGGCGTCACGCGCGCATGCGCCGCATCCACCTCCGCAGTCGCCTCCGCGCTCTCCAAACCCGCGAACGATTCCGAATCCACTACCTCCACGCCATCGAGCGGCATCGCGCGCAGCGCCCGCTCGAAACGCGCCCGGTCGTCCGCAAACACCAGCGCCGGCCGGAAACTCTCCCACAAATGCCGCAGCGTATCGAACTGCTGCACTGCGAGCGCATACGCCGGCGCAATCGGCGCGTACAGCACGCCCGCATACATCGCGCCGAGCGCCAGTAACCCGTGCTCCAGACTGTTTCCGGAGAGAATCGCGATCGGTCTCTCGTAAGACAGCCCGCGACTGATCAGCGATTGCGCAATCGCCCGCGCGCGCCGCTGCGTCTCCGCGTAACTGAGGCGGATCCACTCGCCATCCGCCCCGCGCCGCGCAAGAAACGTCCGCCCCGGCGCCACCGAGGCCCAGTGATCCAGCCGCTCCGTCATTTTGTCCGGATACGCCGGCAGCGCGCGCGGAGAACGCACCAGAATCGTCCCATCCGGACGATCTTCAAACTCCGCCGCCGCCCCGATGACCCGGACCGCCCTCACCCTACTCGCGCTCCCGGTCGTAATCGCGGAACGTACGCCCTTCCGCCGCCAGTCGCGTGAGCAGCGGCGCCGGAGTCCAGCGCTCGCCCAGCGTTGCGTGAAACTCCGCTACGCGCGCCGCGATCTTCGCGAGCCCACTCTGATCCGCGAACATCATCGGACCGCCCAGCCGGGCAGGGAAGCCATAGCCGTTGATGTAAACCACGTCGATATCCGCCGCCCGCAGCGCGCATCCTTCTTCGAGCAGCCGCGCCCCTTCATTGACCAGCGCGTAGATCGTCCGCTCCACAATCTCTTCCGCGGTGAACGCGCGCCGTGTGACGCCGGCTTCAGCCGATGTCCGCTCGATCAGCGCCGTCACCTCCGGATCCACCGCGGGCTTGCGATCCGGCCCATACACGTACCAGCCGCGCCCCGTCTTCTGGCCGTACCGCCCCATCTCGAACAGCTTGTCCTGCACCAGCGGATGCCGCACGCCAGGCTCAGCGAAATGCTTCAGCTCCTGCCGCACGCGCCAGGCGACGTCGATCCCCGCCATGTCGTCCACCGCGAAGATCCCCATCGCCATGCCGAAATCGGTGAGCGCCTTATCCACCTGCTCCGGCATCGCGCCTTCCTCAATCAGGAACTGCGCCTCGTACATGTAAGGAAACAGCATCCGGTTGCCGATGAACCCCGGACAATTCCCCGCCACCACGCCAACCTTGCTCAGCTTCTTCGCAAACCCAAGCGCCGTCGCCAGCACTTCATTCGAAGTCGCCGCGCCCCGCACAATTTCGAGCAGCCGCATCACATTCGCGGGACTGAAAAAGTGCAGCCCCACCACCGACTCCGGCCGCTTCGTCGCCGACGCGATCTCGTCGATATTCAGCGTTGAAGTATTCGTCCCCAGCACGCACCCGGGCGCGGCAATCGCGTCGATCTCCGAGAAGATCTTCTTCTTGATCGCCATGTTTTCGAACGCCGCCTCGATAATCGCGTCGGCCGTCTCAAACCCTGTGTAAGAGAGCTGCGGATGAATCCGCGCCATGCGCTCCGCCACACCCTCTGGCGTGAAGCGCCCGCGCGCAACCGAGATATCGTAATTCCGCCGGATGGTGTCCATCCCGCGATTGAGCGCCGCCTGTTCCGTATCGCGCAGCAGCACGTCGATCCCCGCATTGGCGCACGCCATCGCAATGCCCCCGCCCATCGTGCCCGCGCCGATAATTGCCACGCGCGCAATCGGCCGCGCCGCCGTGTCTTTCGTGATGCCCGGAAGCTTCGTGACCCCGCGTTCCGCGAAAAACGCATGGATCAGTGCCCGCGCCTGGTCGGACGCCACGCATTCCGCGAACAGTTCTCGCTCCCGCCTGCAGCCCTCCGCGAACGGCAACGCCACCGCCGCTTCAATCGCTTCCACTGCCTTCAGTGGAGCCAGCGCCCCGCGCCGCACCTTCGCCGCGAGCGCCCGCCCGGCCGCGTACAACGCAGCATTCCCCTCAGGCGTCCCCAGCTTTTCATTACGCTCGCGCGTCGGCGCCGGCGCCCGATCCGCCACGCCCTTCGCGAATGTCAGCGCCTCTTCGAGCAGATCCCCATCCACCACCGCATCCACCACCCCAGCCGCCATCGCGTCGCCCGACTTCACCGGCTTGCCGGTGACGCACATCTCGATCGCCTTCTCCACGCCCGCGAGCCGAGGCAATCGCTGCGTTCCCTCGGCGCCCGGAATGATCCCCAGATTCACCTCCGGCTGCCCCACCACGCCATCGCGCGCGCAAATCCGGTAATGCCCGGCCATCGCGACTTCCAGCCCGCCGCCAAGTGTGGTCCCGTGCAGCGCCATCACCACCGGCTTCGCGGAATCCTCAATCGCCGCCAGCAATCCATGCAACGCCGGCAGCTTCGCTGGCTGGCCCCACGCCGCGAATTCCAGCTCCTTGATATCCGCGCCCGCAATGAACGTGCGCCCCGCGCCGATCACCACAATCGCGCGCACATCCGCATCGCCGTTCGCCTGCGCAATCGCCGCTTCCAGCCCTTCCGGAACGCCCGGACTCAGCGCGTTCACCGGCGGATTATCAATCGTCACGACAGCCACGCCGTCGCGCTTTTCCAGCTTCACCAGAACATTCATGAATTTTTCGGTTTCTTAAATGAAATGAGCGACCCGCCCGGAATGCGACGCACCCAGTCTTCCACGGTATGGGTCAGATTCTGCCGCGCCACGCGCGAATGCTCGCGCGCCAGGCTCTCCGCCCGTGCTCCCTCGCGATTGGCAATCGCTTCGATGATCGCCCGATGATGCTCCTGCGCCACCACGGAAAGCCGCGCCGAATGCTCAGACTCGGCATGCCCGAACACCAGCGCGCTCGGCGCCGCAAACGGCAGCATCACGACCTGCTCAATCGCCCGCATCAGCATCGGACTTCGCGCCAGCCGCCAGATCTCCGAATGGAACGCTTCATTCAGTTCCAGATACCGCGGAAAACTCCGCGCATCGAGCGGCACCATCTCTTCCAGTTGCCGGTAGAGCCCGCGCAGCGCGTCGAGTTCGCTTTCATCCCGCAGCCGCTCCGCAGCCAGCCGCGCCGCCATCCCTTCCAGCGTGCCCCGCGTTTCAATCGCGTCCCACACATCCGCCAGCGTGAATTCGCAGACCACGAATCCGCCCGTCGGCCACGGACGCAGCAACCCTTCATTTGCCAGCCGGTCGAGCGCCAGCCGCAGCGGCGTTCGCGAGACGCTGACGTTCGCAGCCTGCAACCGCGCCGCCAGCGGCAATTCCGAAATTCGCTCCCCCGGAGCAAAGTCTCCGCGCAGCAGCATCTCACGAATGGTGAGTACGGCGCGGTCGATCTGGCTGATCCCCGGCGAATTCAGCGGACTGGATTGCGGCGCGGCCATAAGCAGACTGGAGCAATCTTATCCCGATCCCTCGCCGCGAAGCAAGATTTTGCATGCAAAAACCGCTTTCCGGCTTGACTAACTCCAGATGTTTCGGCAATTATGAACTGTTCGGCATGCAGAATCAGGGAGTTTAAATCATGTTGAGAAGCACCGTCTGCCTTGTAGCTGCGCTTTCTGGGCTGGGAATCACCGCGTGGGCGCAGGCTCCCGGCGGTTCCGGCCGGGGAGGAGGACGTGGGCGCGGTCCTGCCATCGTCTCCCCGCAGGTCAATCCTGACCACACCATTACCGTCCGCTTCCGTGCGCCCGAAGCCAAAAAGGTCGACGTCATCGGCGAAATCGACGGGAAGAATCATCCGATGACGAAGGACGAGAACGGTGTCTGGTCCGCCACCATCGGCCCGCTCGCGCCGGACGTCTACAACTATCAGTTCCAGGTCGATGGCGTGATTGCCATGGACCCTCAGAATCCTTCCGTCAAGCTCGGCTTCGGCGCATTCCCGCCGGCCAATCTCGTGGAAGTCCCCGGCGACGGCGCTGTCTTCGACGACGTGAAGCCGGTCCCGCACGGCACGGTGCGCTTCGAAATCTACGATTCGAAAACCGTCGGCGCGCCCCGCACTCTCTGGATCTACACACCGCCCGGCTATGACAAGGGCAATCAGAAGTACCCGGTCTTCTATCTCCTCCACGGCTCCGGCAACATCGATTCGAGCTGGGTTCTCACCGGCCGCGAAAACATCATCATGGACAATCTGATCGCCGAAGGAAAGTCGAAGCCGATGATCATCGTGAATCCGCTCGGCTATGTTGAGGAAGGCGTCGGCCTCGGACCGGTGCGCGCCGCCGATGCAACCGCCGCCACCGGCCGCGGGGGGCAGGGAAACGCGTTTGGCGACGATCTCATCCATGACGTCATTCCCTATGTCGAAAAGAACTACCGCGTCCTGAAAGACGCCGACCATCGCGCGCTCGGCGGTCTCTCGATGGGCGGCGGCCAGACAATCTCAGTCGGTTTCCCCCACCTCGATCTCTTCCACACCCTGGTCATCATGAGCATGGGCGCCCAGAACGCCGATACGACTTATCCCACATTCTTCGCGAATCCCGTTGAGACCAACAAGAAGCTGAAGCTGCTTTGGCTCGGCATTGGCAAGGACGACAATCTGGTCGGTCCACTCGAGAAATCGCTCGAAGCCACGCTGGTGGCAAAAGGAATCAAGCACGTTCATTCGGTGTCCGAAGGCCGGCACGAATGGGTAGTCTGGCGCCACGCACTCTACGAAGTCGCGCCGCAAATGTTCAGGTAAACAGGAGCCCCAATAATGTGGAAGAAGATCATAGTCGTCGTTGCGCTGGGAGCACTCAGCATCTGGGGACAGCCTCCCGCCGGCGGACGCGCCGGATCGGGCCGAGGCCGCGGCTTTGGCGGACCTCCCGCCGTCAAGTCGCCTGAAATCTCAGCCGAAGGCAAAGTCACCGTGCGCCTCCGCGCCCCCAACGCGAAGGAAGTGACCGTCACCGGTCTCGGCCAGAACGTCACTCTCACCAAAGACGACGCCGGCGTCTGGAGCGCGACGACGGACGCTCTCAAACCCGACGTCTACATGTATCAATTCCGCGTCGATGGCCTGACCGTGAACGATCCCTCGAATCCGCACCTCGGCACGTCATACGGCACTGGCGGACGCAGCGTTCTCACGGTTCCCGGCGCTCCCTGGTCTCCGAAGCCCGGCGTTCCGGCAGGCGCCGTCACGCGCCATCCCTACCACTCCGACCTCATCGGCGACGATCGCGATTTCTTCGTCTACACGCCGCCCAACTACGATCCGCACCGCAAAGAGCCCTACCCCGTGCTCTACCTCCTGCACGGTCTGGGCGACGACGCGCAATCCTGGCTTACGCAGGGCAACGCCAACGTCATCCTCGATAACCTGATCGCCGAAGGCAAAGCGAAGCCGATGATCATGGTGAACCCGCTTGGCTACGGCCATCAGGGCGGCGGCATGGGCCCCACGGACATGATCGTCCACTTCGCCGACGCGCTTCTCAACGAAGTCATGCCGCGCGTCGAAAAAGAATATAACGTCGCGAAGGACCGCGACCATCGCGCCATCGCCGGTCTGTCCATGGGCGGCGCCGAAGCCACATTCACCGGCCTGAATCATCTCGATAAGTTCGCCTACATCGGCTCCTTCAGCGGCGCTTACGTGATGTGGCCCGGCGCCAACAATGGCGGACGCGGCGCAGGCGCGCCCCCCGCTCCACCTGCAGCCCCTCCTGCCGGCGCATCCGGTGGCCGGGGTGGACGCGGCGGCCCGTCTTCCGTCAACCCGGAAATCATTAACACGGATTTCGCAAACCTGACTTCAAAAGCGAACTCTCAGATCAAGCTGCTCTGGATCGTCTGCGGTACCGCCGACGGTCTCCTCGGCGTCAACCGCCAGTTCAAGGACTGGCTCACCGCGCGTAACGTGAAATTCACGCAGGCAGAAGTGCCGGACATGGCGCACGTCTGGCCGCTCTGGCGCCAGAACCTGACCGACCTCGCGCCGCAACTCTTCCGCTGAAACCTTCCCCTGGGCGGCGGTCTTCCAGGGCCGCCGCCACCTACTCCCTCGCGACATCCAACTCAGGTAACAAACCCAGTACTGCCTGGGAAATTTTTTGCGCCACTCCTCCCGGATGCGGATATAATCATCTGACATCCGGTGCGTACGAGGGACACGCAGTCGAAGTTTCCGGTGTTGTCGCGACTCGCGATTCTGATCGCGGCCTCCGCTCTCCTCTACGCCGCGGAACTGCCTTTGCCGCGCCCGGCACTGTTCTCCGATTACCCCTTTGACAAATGGGCGGCCGCGCCCGATCATTCCTCCATCAAGTGGGAAGTCCATGTGCTTCCCGTCCAGCTCTCTGTTCATCAGCGCCTGATTCAACGGATTGAAACCGTGGTTCCGGGCGGCGAACTCGCAAAGCGCCGCGGCCGGGGCGAACTGGTCGTGCTCGTGCGTTTCGAAGATTCCGAAGGGCATCAGTGGCGCGCGGGCAGTCACATGAGCCTCATGGCTGTTGAGCCTGCCGTGAAATCGCAGGAACTGACTTTCACCGCTGCCGCCTTCGTCCGGCCTGGCGATTACCGCGTCTCGATCGCCCTGGCTGACAGTGAAACGGGCGAGTACAACTTCGTTCGGCGCCAGCTTCATGTCGCGCCGCTGAAGTCAGACCCGTTGCCCGATTCCTGGGCGGGTCTGCCCGCCGTCGAAGTCCTTCACGTCTCGGAAGGTCCCGATTCCTGGTTCCTTCCGTCCGTTCACGGTTTGCTGAAGCTGCCCCTCCGCCACAGCCCGGACGCCGCATATTCCGAACCCGTCCCTCGCATCGTCAACGCAAACGGCTCTCCGGCCCGTACGACGAATGCGGCCTATGTTCTGCCATCCAGTGATCCCCCGTCCAGAGAGCAAAGAACCGACGCCCCAAATATCGAGATCATCGTCAATACTTCCCCTTCGGAACGCTACAGCGCTACTTCCAGTTCGATGCGCCGCAACATGGCCGCAGTGATTCCGGCCTTCAAGGTTCTGAGCGGCATTGACGCAGGCGCGCATTCGCCGAAAGCCACCGTCATGGATTTGACCCGGCATCGCATCACGTTCGAGACTCCCTCTGCCGCCTCGCTCGACTGGAACGCGCTCGGCAAGGCACTGAGTGAAACCAATCCGGGCATCATCGATGCGAAGATTCTCGCGCGACAATCCTCCATGCGCGAATATTTCGCCGATGAGATCGCGCGCCGCGCCGGTCAATCCGGTCCGCCCCGCTGGCTCATCGTTCTGAGCGGCTCCTTTTCCTTCGGCGCGCAGGACGACGCTCCCCTGCCGCAACTTGCGCCGGATCCTAACCGCCACATCGTTTATTTCCGCTTTGTTCCGGAATTCGGTCCCACCGGCCTCCCGCTCACCGCGGGCGTCGGCACGCGCATCGCACCGCCGCACCGCGTACACGGCCCCACACCCGGCCTGGGAACTATCATTCCTTTCGGACCGTCACACCACTCCAGGGGAGCCGACGCCTTTTTCCCCGACGATTTTGAGCGTATCCTCAAGTCAATGGGCGCGCAGGTCGTGACAGTTACGAATCCGGAAATATTCCGCAAATCTCTGGCATCTCTCCTCGATCAGATCTCCGCCGATTAGCAATCGGTCCTGCTCGATGAAATCCTCAGCGATTCTGCTTTGCCTCCTCTTTACCGTTTCCGCGCATGCCCAGCGTAGTGGAAACCCGCTGTTCTCACGCTATCCATTCGACGACTGGGCCGCTGAAAACGCAAAGCCCGGAATTCGCTGGAAAATCGAACTCGAAACCGCGCGTCTCACGCCGCACCAGCGCCTTTCCGCGCGCCTCCGCATCCGTGTGGACGATTCCGAACTGAAGCGTCGCCCAGGCGGCCAGTTCATTGCATTTGTCCGCATCGAAGATGCGTCCGGCGGCCGCTACCAGACGGCAAATTCGGCGTCGCTCCAGCCTCTGAATAGTTACGGCGAACTAACCGTGACCTTCACGGCGTTTTTTCTTCCCGGGGATTACGTTGTCTCGCTGGCCGTCTGCGACCCGAAGACTCTCTCCCACAGCTTCACGCGCCGCCGCTATCGCGTCGCGCCGGTCAAATCGGATCCGCTCGCAGTGGCATGGAAAGACCTGCCCGCGGTCGAGTTCATCCAGCAGGATTTCATCCCCTACTCCTGGTATCAGCCGCAGTTGCGGTCCGTAATCCGGTTGCCGGTAGCGAATGAGAAGCCCGTCCGCATCGAACTTCTCGTTAACATCACGCCATCCGATCTCGGCTCACTCAACCAATTTCGCGGCAACATGGAGGTGGTCATTCCATCGATGAAGGTACTCATGGGAATCGATCCCGCGGCCGGATCGGTGGGACTCAGCATTGCGGATATCAATCGTCAGACCCTCGTCTACGAGCAGCCCAACCTTCGCATCTCGAATATCGGCCGCGGCGGCTCGCCCGGACGCGGGGAATGGTCGAAACTCCGGGGCATCCTCAACGACTTCAGCACCGCGAAAGTGGAAGCCCAAACCCTCGCCGGTCAGCGCCGCATGCTGGCCTTCGTGTCGAGCACAGTCTCGCGCCTGCTCGCGCCCGCGGATCCGCCGCGCGTCCTGATTGTACTGAGCGCACCCGTCAATTTCACCCACCAGGAGACCGCGCCGCCTCCGGAACTTCCCCCGGACCCGCGCCGCCACGTCTTCTATCTCCGCTACGCCCGCTTCGCTCCGCCCCGCACCGTGGAATGGCGTGACAGTCTGTTCGCCGACGACATCGAGCGCATCCTCCGCCCGCAAGGCGCCCGCATCTTCCGCGTCACCACCCCCGAACAATTTCGCAAAGCGCTTGCCGCCATCCTCAGCGAAATCGCCTCTATCTGACGGTCACGAGAGTATGGACCGAGCCGGTGGGGCAGATTGGCAATCGGCGGCAGGATGCCATCCATGCCCCACGCAACGTTATCGGCCTTCGTACATCGATTCGCGGCTGACGGCAGTCGGAAAGCTCGAAAGCCGCGGCAGGCAACTCCAGCTCCACCGTAGCGCCGGTCGAATCCTCCGTACCCCCACTCCACTAGAATGGTATTTCGTTTTCACAACCCCACAGGAGAAGGAATGCAGAAGGAAACTTGCGATATCGGACTGATCGGACTCGCCGTCATGGGCCAGAATCTGGTCCTCAACATGAACGACCACGGATTCAAGGTAGCGGTGTACAACCGCACCGTATCCAAAGTCGATGAGTTCATCAACAACGAGGCCAAAGGAACCGAAATCGTCGGCGCCCACTCCATCCCCGAATTCATCGCCGCCCTCAAGCGTCCCCGCCGCGTGATGATGCTGGTCAAAGCCGGTCAGGCGGTTGACGACACCATCGAATCCGTCCTCCCCCACCTCGAACCAGGCGACATCGTCATCGACGGCGGCAACTCGCTCTTTACCGATTCCAACCGCCGCGTAGCCGCGCTCGCCCAGAAAGGCATCCTCTTTATCGGCACCGGCGTCTCCGGGGGCGAAGAAGGCGCGCGCAAAGGCCCGTCCATCATGCCCGGCGGCAGCCCCGAAGCCTGGCCCCACGTGAAAGACATCTTCCAGTCCATCGCGGCCAAAGTCGAAGACGGCACTCCCTGTTGCGATTGGGTCGGCGAAGCCGGCTCCGGTCACTACGTCAAGATGATCCACAACGGCATCGAATACGGCGACATGCAGCTCATCGGCGAGGCCTACCAACTCCTCAAAGACGGTCTCGGCCTCACGCCCGACGAACTCCACCAGGTCTTCGCCGAATGGAACCAGGGCGAGCTCGACAGCTACCTCATCGAAATCACCGCCGAAATCTTCGCCAAGAAGGACGAAGACGGCTCGCCCATCATCGACAACATTCTCGACGCCGCGGGCCAAAAAGGTACCGGCAAGTGGACCTGCGTTTCCGCCCTCGATACCGGCATGCCCGTCACGCTCATCGGCGAAGCTGTCTTCGCCCGGTGCCTCTCCGCGCTCAAGGACGCCCGCGTCGAAGCTTCCAAAGTTCTCGCCGGCCCGAAGAAAGCCAAAGCAACCGACCGCGCCGAGTTCATCGAAGACGTCCGCCGCGCGCTGTTCTGCTCGAAGTTCATTTCTTATGCGCAGGGCTACATGCTGCTCACCGCCGCCGCGAAGGAATACAAGTGGAACCTGAATATGGGCGGCATCGCGCTCATGTGGCGCGGCGGCTGCATCATCCGCAGCCAGTTCCTCGGCCGCATCAAGGAAGCCTTCGACAAAAATCCGAGGCTCACCAACCTGCTCCTCGATAGCTACTTCAGCGAGACGCTGAAAAAGTACCAGGAATCCTGGCGCAGGGCGTGTATCCGCGCGATTCAGCACGGCGTCCCGGTCCCGGCTTTCTCCACCGCCCTCTCTTTTTATGACGGATTCCGCACCGAGCGACTCCCGGCCAACCTTCTCCAGGCCCAGCGCGACTTCTTCGGCGCCCACACCTACGAACGTGTGGATAAGCCTCGCGGCGAATTTTTCCACACCAATTGGACCGGCCGTGGCGGCCGCGTCGCCTCTACGACTTACAACGCTTAACCATCTAACAGGCTTGCGGAGGGCTCCATTTCGAGCCCTCTGTTATCCTGAAATTTAACCCCCACGCAAACGCGTAAATCTGAAGGAGAACCATCCGCAACATGGCTGTGAAAGTTGGTATCAACGGGTTTGGCCGCATCGGACGCAACGTTGTCCGCGCCGGCATGAACAACCCGGACATCGAATTTGTCGCGGTGAACGATCTGACCGATGTCAAGACGCTCGCCCACATGACGAAGTACGACTCCTTGCTGGGCCCCATGCCGGAGCCGGTATCCGTCGATGGCGACACGATCGTTATTGGCAACCGCCGCATCAAAGTGTTCGCCGAAAAAGACCCCGGTCTCATTGACTGGAGCTCGGTCGGCGCGGAAATCGTCATCGAATCCACCGGCCGTTTTGTGGACAAGGCGAATGCTTCGAAGCACCTGCGCGGTTCGGTGAAAAAAGTCATTATCTCCGCTCCCGCGAAGGATGAAGACATCACCATCGTGCTCGGCGTGAACGAGAAGTCCTACGATCCCGCGAAACATCATGTCGTTTCGAACGCCTCCTGCACCACCAACTGCCTCGCGCCGGTCGCGAAGGTTCTTCATGAAAAGTTCGGCATCGACAAGGGGTCAATGACAACCATTCACTCCTATACGAACGATCAGAACGTTCTCGACTTCCCCCACAAAGACCTGCGCCGGGCTCGCGCCGCCGCGATCAACATGATCCCCACCACCACGGGCGCCGCGAAAGCCATCGCCCTCGTGCTGCCGGAACTCAAGGGCAGGCTCGACGGCTTCTCCATGCGCGTTCCCACGCCTGACGTCTCGGTCGTGGACCTTGTCGCCGTTCTCAAGACCAATACGACTGACAAAGAGGTCAACGCCGCCCTGAAGGCTGCCGCCGAAGGCGAGCTCAAGGGCATTCTGGCTTACACCGAAGATCCGGTCGTCTCCTCGGATATGCTTCACAATCCGAACAGCTCGATCATCGATGCCCAACTGACGAAGGTCATGGACGGTAACTTCCTCAAAGTGATCGCCTGGTATGACAATGAGTGGGGTTACTCGTGCCGCGTGAATGACCTTGTCACGTTCATCGCGAAAAAAGGTCTCTAAGCCAAATTTAC
>Ga0068855_100006095_pt1 | contig 14702 bp, 13 predicted proteins | sample KBSCornC52_FD_66592 | JGI IMG/M metagenome (GOLD analysis project Ga0068855, IMG submission 66592) | Corn rhizosphere microbial communities from Kellogg Biological Station, Michigan, USA - KBS Corn C5-2 | ecosystem: Host-associated > Plants > Roots > Rhizosphere > Soil ... | reverse complement strand
AACCAGCCAACCAGCCAGAATGGATGACGCTTAGCTTTGCTTTCTCCGGCTGGTGGACTGGTTGTCCGGTTTGCTGGTTGTCTTCTCGTTGACTTTCCCCCAGCCGCGCGACTACAGTTTTCGCAGGCTAATTAGACTCAGTCTAAAGGCACCGATGTCGCTCCGACGAACGTTCCGTTCGTCGCTTCACGTCAACTGTTGAGGATATCAATCATGGCTAACTTGAAGGGCTCCAAGACGGAAAAGAATTTGAAGGACGCATTTGCCGGCGAATCGCAGGCAAATCGTCGCTATCTGTACTTCGCAGCCAAGGCGGACGTCGAGGGTTTCAACGACGTTGCGGCTGTGTTCCGCTCGACCGCCGAAGGCGAGACGGGCCATGCGCACGGTCACTTGGAGTACCTCGAGCAGGTGGGCGATCCTGCCACCGGCCTCCCCATCGGCGCGACCTCGAGCAATCTGAAGGCTGCAATCGCCGGTGAGACGCACGAGTACACCGACATGTACCCCGGCATGGCCAAGCAAGCTCGCGATGAAGGGTTCGCCGAGATCGCAGATTGGTTCGAAACGCTGGCCAAAGCCGAGCGCTCGCACGCGAACCGCTTCCAGAAGGCTTTGGATACGCTGTAAGCGGAAATAGGAGTTAGGAGTTCGGGGTTAGGAGTTAGTCCAGAACGCATTGCGCGTGCTGCGACTCCGTCCCCGAACGCCTAATTTTCATTGCGATTGCCCGAGATCCCGAATACGCACCGGCGTGTTTCCGGACTAACTCCTAACGACTAACTCCCAACGCCTTCGTTCTCAATCGTGTCCGACCCCAAAAACACCTCTGGCGCACGAAACACCTCCGGCGCGCGCGAGGGCAGTCTCGAAGCGCCCACGCGTCACGCGATTCGTTGGCAAGATCCCGATTACCGCAACGAGGAATCGCTGTTCAAAGAATTGGAGCGGGTGTTCGACATTTGTCATGGCTGTCGGCGGTGTTTCAGTCTCTGCAATTCCTTTCCGACATTGTTCGATGCCATCGACGAGTCGAGCTCGGGAGAGCTCGATTCCGTGGATCGCAAGATGTACTGGAACGTCGTCGATCATTGTTATCTGTGCGACATGTGCTACATGACGAAGTGTCCGTACGTGCCGCCGCATCCGTGGAATGTCGACTTCCCTCATTTGATGTTGCGCGCCAAGTCGCTCAAGTTCGAGCGCAACGAAGTGCGTCTCCGCGACAAAGTGTTGAGCGCTACCGACGCGGTGGGAAACATCGCGGGCATCCCTGTTGTCGCGCAGGTCGTCAATGCAGTGAACAACACGGACATGGGACGCACGCTGTTGGATAAAACGCTGGGCGTGCATCCGGATGCGCCTATTCCCGAATATCACAGCACGCCTTATCGCAAACGCCACGCGAAGCTCGCGAACGAACGATTGGAGGCGACGCCCACGTCCGAGACGCGCGGCAAGGTGATGCTGTTCACGACGTGTTACGGCAATCGCAATGAGCCTGCAATCGATGAAGATCTGACCGCAATTTTCCAGCACAACGGCATTCCCGTGACGCTCGCTTCACTGGAACGGTGTTGCGGCATGCCCAAGCTGGAGCTGGGCGATCTCAAGGGGGTCGAAGAGTTGATGCGAGCGAACATTCCGGCCATGCTCGCCAAAGTGGCGGAGGGATGGGACATCGTGACACCGGTGCCGTCGTGCACGCTGATGTTCAAGCAAGAACTGCCGTTGCTCTTTCCCGATGATGAGCGCGTACAGCGAGTGCAAGCTGCGATGTTCGATCCGTTCGAATATTTATGGTTGCGTCACAAGGGCGGGTTGCTCAAGACCGATTTCAAACGCTCTCTCGGCAAAGTGAGTTATCACGTCGCATGTCACTTGCGCGTGCAGAATATCGGCCTCAAAACGCGCGACGTACTAAAACTTGTGCCGGACACCGAGGTCGAACCCATCGAACGCTGTTCGGGACACAACGGAACCTATGCCGTCAAACGTGAGTTTCGTGATGTCTCGATGAAAATCGGCCGTCCCGTGATGACCAAAGTGGCGGGCGCTCAAGCAGACTTCTATTCCAGCGACTGCCCCATGGCCGGCCATCAAATCGAGTCGGGCCTCGAGCCCGGCGTGAAAGTCGGCCACGCCGAACCGCACCATCCGCTCAAGCTGCTGCGGATGGCATATGGAATATGAATGCAACGGTATTTCTGTCATGCCTACCAAACTTTCCCCCGACGATCTCTTCAGTCTCGAAAAATATTCCAAGGTGCGCAGTGAATTTCGCATCAAGGTGATCGAGCACAAGAAGAATCGCGTCTTGCACGTCGGGCCGAACGCGACGTGGCTGTTCGAGGATCAACTGACGGTGCAATACCAAGTGCAAGAGATGCTGCGCGTGGAGCGTATCTTCGAGAGCGAGGGCATTCAGGACGAGCTCGATGCCTATAACCCGCTCATTCCGGACGGCACGAACTGGAAGGCGACGTTCTTGGTCGAATTCCCCGACGAAGCGGAACGCCGCCGGCAACTCACTCACTTACTGCACATCGAAGATCGTTCTTGGGTCCGAGTGCAAGGCCACGACAAAGTGTTCGCTATTGCCGACGAAGACCTCGATCGCGAGAACGACGAGAAAACGTCCTCCGTACACTTTCTGCGGTTTCAGTTGAGTCCGGAAATGCGCGCAGCCATCAAGCGCGGAGCCGCCATCAGTTGCGGTATCGATCACGAGAACTATAAGCACGCCTTGGACCCGATACCGGAGAACGTGCGCGCGTCGTTGGCGACGGACGTGAAGTGAGGCGCTGCGCGCTTAAGAAGCCGCTCACCTAGCACCTTCCCGACCTTCCTCGTAGAATCCGCCGCGCGCGGCAAACGTGCTGCGGCATTTTCTACAACGACTTACGCATTCGTTCGATGGCTCAATCGTATACCGCATCCGATATCGAAGTTTTAAGCGGCCTCGACCCCGTGCGCCGGCGTCCCGGCATGTACACGGATACGAGCCGTCCCAATCACCTAGCGCACGAAGTCGTCGACAACTCCGTCGACGAAGCCCTGTCAGGGTACGCGAAGCGCATCGATGTGGTCGTCTACAAGGACGGCTCCCTCGAAGTTGCCGATGATGGTCGTGGCATGCCGGTGGATATTCACCCGAAAGAGAAAGTGAGCGGTGTCGAGCTCATTCTCACGCGCTTGCATGCGGGCGGAAAATTTTCCGATCAGAACTACAAGTTTTCCGGCGGTTTGCACGGCGTCGGCGTGTCGGTCGTCAATGCGCTTTCCAAACATCTCGAGTGTTGGGTGCGGCGCGGCGGCAAGGAATACAACATCAGCTTCAAAGACGGCAAAGCGACGTCGAAGCTCGAGACCGTGGGCGAAGTCGGAAAAAACAATACAGGCACGACCGTTCGTTTTTGGCCCGATCCTAAGTACTTCGAAACGCCGACCTTCGCCGTTCCCAAGCTCAAGCACGTGTTGCGTGCGAAAGCGGTGCTGTGTCCCGGCTTGCGCGTGCGTCTCAAAGTGGAGCAGACCGGGGAGCAGGACGAATGGTTCTACACCGGCGGCGTCAACGAATATCTGCAAGAGGCGCTAGGCAAGGGCGAGTGGCTGCCGCCGGAACTCTTCAGTGGCAGCATCGAAGGTGAGCAAGAAGGGGCCGAGTGGTCGGTAGCATGGCGCACCGACGGCGGCGAGCGTGTCGAAGAAAGCTACGTGAATTTGATTCCAACCGCGCAAGGCGGCACGCACGTCAACGGCTTGCGCCTCGGTCTCACCGATGCCATTCGCGAATTCTGCGAGTTTCGCAATATTCTGCCGCGCGGTCTCAAGCTCGCGCCGGAAGATGTATGGGACGGCGTGAGTTACGTGCTGTCGGTGAAGATGAAAGAGCCGCAGTTCGCCGGCCAAACCAAAGAACGGTTGTCATCGCGAGAATCCGCAGCGTTCGTCTCCGGCGTTGTGAAAGACCAATTGGGACAGTGGCTCAATCAACACCCCGATTCCGGCGAGCGCGTCGCGCAGCTGGCTATTGCGAGCGCGCAAGCACGCCTCAAGGCTGCGAAGACGGTGGCGCGCAAGCGCATCGTGAGCGGTCCTGCGTTGCCCGGAAAACTCGCGGACTGCACATTGCAGGAACCCGAGCGCTGCGAACTCTTCTTGGTCGAAGGCGATTCGGCCGGCGGTTCCGCCAAGCAAGCGCGCGACCGCGAGTTTCAAGCCGTCATGCCCTTGCGCGGAAAAATTCTCAACACTTGGGAAGTCGAAGCCAACGAAGTGTTGCAATCACAGGAAGTGCACGACATCGCAGTCGCACTGGGCGTGGACCCGGGCTCCGATAAGCTCGATAACCTGCGTTATCACAAAATTTGCATTCTTGCGGACGCCGATTCCGACGGTCAGCACATTGCGACTCTGTTGTGCGCGCTCTTCTTGCGGCATTTCCGGCCGCTAGTGCTCGCAGGGCACATCCACGTCGCCATGCCGCCGCTCTACAGAGTCGATGTGGGTAAGCAGGTTTATTACGCGCTCGACGACGCGGAGCGCGCCGGTATTCTCGACCGCATTGCTGCCGAGAATCCGCGTGCTAAACCCACCGTCATGCGTTTCAAAGGACTGGGTGAAATGAATCCCATCCAATTGCGCGAAACGACCATGGCGCCCGAAACGCGCCGTCTGGTGCAGCTCACCGTGGAAGCCAAGGACGATGCAGATCAACTCATGGACATGTTGCTCGCCAAGAAGCGCGCGAGTGATCGCCGTGAATGGTTGGAGCAGAAGGGAAACCTCGCAGAGGTTTAAGCGCATTGAGGCGCTGATATCGTCTTCGGTCCTCGGTCTTCAGTCTCCGGCAAGAAAGTAGCGGCCAACTCACCATGCCCAACCAACCCACTCTCAACTTCGAAGGCGTCGAACGTCAGCCGCTGCGGGCGTTTACCGAGAAGGCGTATCTCGACTATTCGATGTACGTGATTCTCGATCGCGCTTTGCCCCATGTGGGCGACGGGTTGAAGCCAGTGCAGCGCCGCATCATCTATGCGATGAGCGAGCTGGGGTTGTCGGCGACATCGAAGCCCAAGAAGTCCGCGCGCACGATCGGCGATGTGATCGGTAAGTTTCATCCGCACGGCGATTCGGCTTGCTACGAAGCGATGGTGCTCATGGCGCAGCCGTTCTCGTATCGCTATCCGCTCGTCGACGGCCAGGGCAATTTCGGTTCGCCGGACGATCCGAAATCCTTCGCCGCGATGCGCTACACGGAATCCAAACTCACGCGCTACGCATCGCTCCTCTTGTCGGAGCTCGGTCAAGGCACCGTGGACTGGCAGGCCAATTTCGACGGCACTTTGGAAGAGCCGGTGTTGTTGCCGGCGCGCGTGCCCAATCTGCTCTTGAACGGTACGACCGGTATCGCCGTGGGCATGGCGACGGACATTCCGCCGCACAATTTGCGCGAAGTGGTGAACGCGTGTGTGCATCTTCTCGAGAATCCCGAGGCGACGACGCGTGAGCTGTGCAAACACGTGCAAGGGCCGGATCTGCCGACGGGCGGCGAAATCGTCACGCCGCGCAGCGATCTCAAGCAACTGTATGAAACAGGCAACGGCACATTCAAAGCCCGCGCCGTTTACGAAGTGGAAGACGGCGAGATCGTCGTTCACCAGCTGCCTTATCTGGTCTCGGGCGCGAAAGTGCAGGAACAAATTGCGGCGCAAATCAATGCGAAGAAGCTGCCGTTCGTCGCCGATATCCGCGATGAATCGGATCATGAATATCCGACGCGTCTCGTCATCACCCCGCGCTCGAACCGAGTCGACATCGAGCAGTTGATGGCGCATTTGTTCGCGACGACGGATTTGGAGCGCAACTACCGCGTCAATTTGAACGTCATCGGTCTCGATGGCCGTCCACGCGTCATGGGGCTCAAGTCCGTGCTCGAAGAATGGTTGCGCTTCCGCACGGACACGGTGACGCGGCGTCTCACTTGGCGGCTCGAGAAAGTACAAGCGCGCTTGCACATCCTCGACGGCTTGCTGGTCGCTTATCTCAATCTCGATGAAGTCATCCGCATCATCCGCCGCGAAGAGGAACCCAAACCGGCCTTGATGAAGCGCTTCAATCTCACCGAAATTCAAGCCGAGGCCATTCTGGAAACCAAGTTGCGCCACTTGGCCAAGCTCGAAGAAATGAAGATTCGCGAAGAACAAACAGCGCTGGCCGAAGAGCGCGAAGAGCTCGAAGGTATTTTGAAGAGCAAGGCGCGTCTCAAAAAATTGATCAAGGAAGAATTGTTGGCGGCAGCGGAAGAATACGGTGATAAGCGCCGTACCAAGATTGTCGAGCGTGCTGCCGCGCAGGCCATCGACGAAACCGAACTCGTAACGGTTGAGCCTGTCACCGTCGTTCTGTCTGCGCGCGGTTGGGTGCGCGCGGCGAAGAGCCACGAGATCGACCCGCGCAGTCTCGGCTACAAAACCGGTGATGAATTCCAGGCGGCCGCGCGCGGCAAGAGCACTCAGCAGGCTGTGTTTCTGGACAGCACTGGTCGTACCTATAGCGTGCTAGCTCACACGCTACCCTCGGCACGCGGTCAAGGTGAACCGCTGTCCGGGCGCATCGATCCGCCGGACGGCGCGACCTTCGCCGGGGTGATGTTGGGTGATCCCGCCGAGCGTTGGGTGCTTGCTTCCGACGCGGGCTATGGGTTCGTAGTGAAGCTCGAAGAACTCTACGTCCGCAATCGATCGGGCAAAGCAGTGCTCAACGTGCCCGAAGGCGCGCAGGTGTTGGTGCCGGCTCCCGTCACTGCGGACGATGCACTCATCTGTGCCGTGAGCAGCGACGGCAAGATGCTGGTATTTCCCGTATCCGAGCTGCCGGAATTGCCGCGCGGCAAGGGCAACAAGATTTTCGGCATCGATTCCAAGAAATTTGCCAAGCGTGAGGAATATTTGAGCGGCATTGCCGTGATTGCGCCGAATCAGAACCTCATCGTTCGCTCCGGTGAGCGCAAGATGACGCTCAAGTTCACCGAGCTGAAAGAATATCGTGGCGAACGTGCGCAACGCGGCGCCGTATTGCCGCGCGGCTGGCGCAAGGTCGATAGAGTGGAAGCAGAAGATACCGCGAGCACTTAGCGCAAAAGGCCCCAGGTACAACCATGTTCAACACCGTCGATCTCTGCGATCAATTCGCGGCTGAACTCCAAATCGTCCAGCCCCTGTTTCGGGACTTTGGCGCCCGCAAACAGTTCTCAGGACAGGCAGCTACGCTCAAGTGCTTCGAGGACAATTCGAAGGTGCGCGAGTGCGTGAAGGAAGCAGGCAACGGCCGCGTGCTCGTCGTGGACGCCGGCGGATCGTTCCGCTGCGCCATGCTCGGCGACCAGCTGGCCAAGCTGGCGATGGACAACGGCTGGAGCGGCATCGTGATGTATGGTTGCGTGCGCGATACCAAGCAGCTCGCAACGTTCGATCTCGGCATCAAAGCACTTGCGCCCATGCCTGCTCGCAGCGAGAAGCGCGGCGAGGGAATTCGCGATATCGAAGTCGCCATTCCGGGCGCAGTCGTTGCTCCGGGAAACTGGGTATACGCAGACGAGGACGGTATCGTCATCGCGCGCCGCGCGTTGGTTTAGTCCGTCAACTCTCAACCTACTCGAAACCTTTCTTTTCCTCGCGCATTACGTTCTGCACGAAGACGCGATAGCGAGGAGAGATCATGTCGCAACTGTCCTCTGAGCGAGCGGCAGAGTTCCGCTCGATCTTGCGCGCGCGCTCCACGGTGTTGCGCGATGAGATACGTACTACTTTGGAACGCTCGGAGGACGAGTCGCATGTGCGCATCGCCGAGCAGGCCAGAGACATGGAAGACGACTCTTTTGCGGATCTCATCGTCGATGTGAACAGCGCCGAAGTTACGCGCGATATGCAGGAGTTACGGCAGATCGATCGTGCAATGCAGCGCCTGTTGGACGGCCGCTACGGCGTTTGCCAGGACTGCGGCACCGAGATACCGGTCGAACGTTTGAGAGCGCAGCCGACGGCGATACGCTGCGTACGTTGCCAAGGCATATACGAGCAAACCCACACGCAGGGTAGGGGACCGACGTTATAACCGCACGACGTATCAGGACGAGCGGAAAAAAAGCGCTCAGCCGAGAGTCACCTGCTCCGGCTCGTTCACGAAATAGCCTTGAATGAATTCCATGCCGAGTTGCCACAGGATGGCCATGGTGTTGGCGTCTTCGACGCGTTCGGCGATGGTGGCGATTTGTTTGGTGCGAGCAGTCTCGACGATTTCGCGTACGCGTTCCTGGCGTTCGTGATTCACGGCGAGGCCCTGCATCAACGTGCCGTCGACCTTGATGTAGTCGACCGGTAAGCGGTCGAGCAGTTGGAGGGGTTCGCGGCCGTTGCCGAAGTGTTCGAGCGCTAACTTGAAACCGGCTTTGCGCAGGACGCCTGCGAGCTCGCGTGTTTCGTTCGTGTATTCGGCCGCGACCTGTTCGCTGACTTCGAAGGCGATGCGCGATGGATCGATGCGTGCCGCTTTCAGTTGATTGGCGAGCCACTGCTGCAACGATCGGTCGCGCACCGACTCTTTGGAGAGGCGCACGAACAGACGCTTGACCGGCCGGCTGCCGCACACGGACATGGCGGCAGCGATGACCCAGCGATCGATATTTTTCATCAAGTCGTTGCGTTCGGCTGCGGCCATGAATTCCGACGGCAGCACTTCTTGGCCCTGCTCGTCCAGCATGCGCACGAGAACGTCGAACATGCCTTTGTCTTCGCCTTGCAAGCTGGCGATGGGCTGTTGCATCAAGCGGAAGCGATTTTCCATGAGCGCTGCTTTGATGAGCTTCACCCAGATGTGATCGGCCGCTTGTTGGCGCGTGTCGTCATCGACGTGGTCGATCACATGCGACTTGTTACCGCCTTGCTCGTGTGCGATGCCGCGAGCCTGCAATGCATCTTTCAGAGCGATGTTGATATCCGTACTGCGTGCGTCTATGACGCCGATGCCGATAGAACACGAGCACGTAATCGACTTGTCGGCGACTTTGAAAACGTGAGCGCCGATCTTTTTCATGATATCGGTGGCCCACGCCTCGACGTCGCCGCCGGTGCCGCGTTCCAACAGCAACACAACGGTTGCGTCGCCGAAGCGGCCGGCCAACTCGTTGCTCTGCAGTTGGTCGCGCACCAGCGCGGTGAATTGATCGACGAACTGTTCGACGCTGAGCGGGCCGAGGTCATCGGCGATGTTCGCGAATTTGTCGGGAGCCAAGGCAACGATCTGACGCACGCCGCCCTTGATGGGTTGCGCCACCGCGGCCTGCAATCGTTCGATGAAAAAACGTCGCTGTAAGAGCCCGGTCGCATCCCGCTCGACGGCATCGCTCAATTGCTGATCCGGCTCGCGCGAATCTTTTTTCTTGGCGGGCACGCAGATGCGCACGGCGGGGTCGCCGTCGAATTCGGTCGGCGTGATTTCCACTTCGAGCGCGGCGCGGCTGCCGTCCTGTAAAACCGCCGGCACTTTGAGACTCTTGTCTTTGAGCTTGCCTTGCAGACACGCGACGAGCGCTCCTTTGAGCGTCGCGTGAATCTCCGCGGCGAAAGAATCCATCAACGGTTGTCCGAGCATCGCATCGGCATCTGCCAGGCCGAACAGTTCGAGCCAAGCGGGATTGACGTCGACGACGATGCCTTCCTGCACATGGACGATGGCGTCTGCCGAACCCGCCATGAACGCTTTGAGTTGTTCCCGCGATTCGTGTGCTGCAGCCACCGTTGCATTGAGCGCGCGCTCTACGCGATGCGAGTGCAGTTCGCGCGTGACTACGGCTTGCAGTCGAGCACGGTGCGCTAGCGTCACCACATCCCGCGCGCCCTCTTTCATCGCCGCTGCAATGATGTTTTCGTCGATTTGTTCGCGCACGAATACGACGGGCACGTCATCCGTGAACTGATTGCGCGTTTGCATGATCGCCGTGACTTCTAGCGGCTCGGTACCGACGAAGGCGATCAACATTTGCGGATTGATCTCCGCGAAAGCATCGCTCAGATCCTTGAGCTCGCGGATCCAGGTGCAATGCACGGCGTGTCCGGCATTGCGTAGCGTGCTGTTAATGGCCTCGACCGAATCCTGCTGACGGGTGAAGACCACGACGGGGACCGGGTTTTTGTCCGTTGGCTCGACCAACTGCGGCTCCTTGAACCGAAAGCGACCGCGGCGGAGTCTAGCACCCGGATTCAGGCCAAAATGGGACGGGCGTCTTGGAAGCGGCGCCCGGAATCTCGCGCACCAATCGCGGCACTAGATATCCCGGTAACTCACCCATGAGCGAATGGAGGATGGCTCGAGCTCGGGCCTCATCCACCTCGAAGTGTGCCGCGCCCTGCACGCGGTCCAGCATGTGCAGGTAATAGGGCAGCACACCGCTCGCAAACAGCTCTTCGCTCAGCGTAGCAAGCGTCAGGGGATCGTCATTCACGCCTTTCAACAACACTGCTTGATTGAGCAATGTGGTGCCGGTAGCCGCAATGTCACGACACGCTTTACGAACCGTGGCGTCGATCTCGTGAGCATGATTGATATGCAACACCATGACTTTCTGTAACGGCACAGCTGTCAGCCACTGGAGTAATCCGGCATCGACGCGCTCGGGCAAGACGACGGGCAGTCGCGTGTGAATCCTGAGCCGTTTGATATGCGGAATTTCGGTGAGCGCACGCGTCAAATCTCCTAAGCGTCGATCGTTGAGATTGAGCGGATCGCCGCCGCTCAGGATGACTTCGCGCACGCTGGTATCTATCCGCAGAGCTGCGAGCGCCTCTTCCCAGCCGCCGGTGCTCGCTGTGTCATCCGCATAAGGGAAATGTCTACGAAAGCAATAACGGCAATGCACCGCGCACGCGCCGGTCGCGATCAACAACACTCGGCCGGCGTACTTTTGCAGCACGCCGGTGGCCTTGCGACTGTCATGATCGCCGACCGGATCGAAGTGGTAGGCGGGTGTGATCGCGAGTTCCTCACCTAGTGGGAGTACCTGGCGCAGGAGCGGGTCGTGCGGATCGCGGGGGCGCATGCGAGCCACGAAGCCGCGTGGCACGCGTAGGGGAAACAGACGGGCGGCCGCTCGCGCCTGCGGCAACCATGAGAGATCCAGCTGCAAACACGTCAGTAGTTCCAACGGGTCGCTGATCGCGGCGGCAAGGGCTTGCTGCCACGTAGGAACGGCCTCCGAGGCGAGCTGGTTTGAGAATGAGCTTGCGGCTATCATGTGCGCCCTTTTTCGACCCGTACCCTCACAGCGACGGCCGGGCCGGTAATTCTGTCAGACAACGCGACGGTGCCGAAATGGCTAGCTTCAGTACGAATGAATTCAGGTCGGGCGTCAAAATCATCCTCGACAACGATCCCTACGCCATTCTCGAGAACGAAATGGTCAAGCCCGGCAAGGGCCAAGCGTTCAATCGCGTGAAGATCCGCAATCTCAAGACCGGCCGCGTCATCGAACGCACCTTCAAGTCGGGCGACACCGTCGAAGCCGCCGACGTGGTCGAAACCGAAATGCAGTATCTCTACAACGACGGCGAGTTCTGGCATTTCATGGTGCCGGACAATTTCGAACAATACACGGCCGGCAAAGAAGCCATGGGCGATTCCGCGATTTGGCTCAAGGACGGCATGAGCTGCACCGTCATGCTCTGGAACGGCGTGCCTCTCAACATCACAGCCCCTGCACACGTCGAATTGAAAGTCGTCGAAACCGATCCGGGTCTGCGCGGCGACACCGCTACGGGGGGCGCCAAGCCTGCCAAGTTGGAAACCGGCGCCATGGTTCGCGTGCCGCTCTTCATCAACGAAGGCGAGTACATCCGCGTCGACACGCGCACGGCGGAGTACATTGCGCGGGCGAAGGCGCCAGCCTAACTCTCTTCCCTCATGCGCTTCCAAACGGAAACGCGATTACCTCCTCAATGTGCGTGGCGCCGATCACGCACATAACCAACCGATCGAATCCCAGTGCCACGCCGGCGCACTCCGGCATGCCGTGTTCGAGCGCTTGTAGGAAGCGTTCGTCGAGCGGCGGCGCCGCTAGTCCTCGCTCTGTGCGGAGGGCGAGATCCTGTTCGAAGCGTTTGCGTTGTTCGCTTGCATCTGCGAGTTCGTGAAAGCCATTCGCGAGTTCGATGCCGCGCCAATAAGCCTCGAAGCGTGAGGCCACAGCTCCGCGAACACGTGCGAGCGCGGCCTGTGAGGCCGGGTAGTCGTAAATGAATGTGAGGCGCTCCTGTCCGAGGCGTGGCCCGACCAGCACGCTCATGATCAAGTCGAGCAGCGCATCCCGCTCTCGTTCCAAACCGCGAGGCACGTCAATATTGGCGTTGGCTAATGCGGCACATAGCATCTCGTCGGAATCGGAGAGCGGATCGACGCCCGAATGCAATTGCATCGCATCTCGATACGTCATGCGTTCGCTGCGATCGAACGACACCGAGGGCGGCAGCATGGCTGCGATCAATCGTTCGACGTCATTCATCAGTTCGTGATGATCGATGCCCACGCGATACCACTCGATCAACGTGAACTCCGGGTTATGCCACCGGCCCGCTTCTTCGTCGCGGTATACGCGCGCGATTTGCCAGATGTCTCCGCTACCTGCGGCGAGCAATCGCTTCATCGCGTATTCGGGCGACGTATGCAGATAACGCTGCTCACCGCATGCGGTGGCCTTCACGCTCGCTAGGTGAACATCGCTCACAGCCGCGTGCGACAACGTCGGTGTTTCAACCTCGAGCGTGCGTGTGGCGGCGAAGTACTCTCGCGCCGCTCGCAACATTTGTGCGCGAATCGCAAGTGTCGAGATGGATGCGGTGGGGCGCCACATGAAAAAAGGTTCAACCGGAACGCGTCAGCGTTCCGACACGCCGTCCCATCGTCACAATCGCTTCCGGCGCGAATGCCCTCTCGTCCCACGTCGCGCAGCCGGGTTCGAAGACGAGTACGACGGTCGAGCCCATGTTGAAGCGGCCGGCTTCCGCACCTTTGTCGAAGAATCGGCCTTGGCCGTGTGCAATTGTTAAAGGCGCGGCGCGGTGTCGAGGCAGTGGATTGATTTCTCCGGCCCACACCGTTTCGATGCTGCCGACGAACAAAGCACCGATGAAAGCCATCGCGAAATCTCCGTGCGGCGACGCGAAGTCGCACACGACGCGCTCGTTGCGTGCAAAAAGCCGCGGGACGGCGCGTGCCGTGGCTGCATTCACGGAAAAGAGGTCACCTGGAACGTAGACCGTATCGCGCAATGTGCCCGCCGCCGGCATGTGAATGCGGTGATAGTTGTAGGGCGCCAAGTAAATGCAGGCGAAGCTGCCTCCTTGATAGCGCTTGGCACGCGCTACATCGCCGCCCAAGAGTTCGATCAATGAATAATCGTGGCCTTTGGCTTGCAGAATGCGATCACCGTCGATGATGCCGCACTGGCTGACCTTGCCATCGACTGGACTTACGACGCTGTCCGCAGCGGCGTGGATCGGCCGCGCATCGGGCTTCAGCGCGCGCGTAAAGAACGCATTGAAGCTCTCATATCTGTACGGATCGCACTCGAGCGCCTGAGTCATGTCGATGTTATATGCCCTCAAGAAAACGTCGAGGATGCTGCGCTTGACCCAAGGTTGTCGACTACGGGTCAGTTTGTACATGAGCGCCGAAAGAGCATGTTTCGGCAACATCACTTGCAAGCTCGCAAGCAGCTGGTCGGTGATGCCGCTGTCCGAAGGTTGAGGCTGCTTATTCATCCTCGGCTCGCAATCACGCGACGAATATCTGCACTCACGGCTTTGAGATCGTGCGGCGGTGTGAACAACGCTTGCAGCTCGGCTTCCGGATTCACCAGAAATATCGTTGCGGAATGATCCACGTTGTAACCACCGTCTGCGGTGCGCGTAATGGCATAAGGCACACTGAAAACTTTCGTAACCGTGTCGATCTCCGGCTGGGTGCCCGTCGCGCCGGTAAATGCGGGATCGAAGAATTTTGCGTACTGACCGACTTTTTCCGGCGTGTCCCGCTCGCTGTCTACGCTCACGAAAACCACGTGGGGACGTGTTGCCGCGGGAAGATCGGCCAGCGTTTTCTCCACCTGCGACATGAAGGCGAGCGTGGTGGGGCACACATCCGGGCAGCTCGTGAAGCCGAAGAATAGCAGCGTCCACTGATGCTGCAGGTCGGCGCGCGTAAACGGTGTTTGCGTTTGCGTGGTCAGATGGAAATCACCGAGCGGCCGCGCCGGAGTCAACAACGTCCCGGCCGCGAGCGCTGGCGGCGGTGCTGTGGAACGCATGAGCGTGCGGGACGCAAGCATGCCCAAGAGCAACGCTACAATTGCACAGCCGGCGAGTAACCAGATCTGTTTGCGAGGCATGATGTCGTGAAGGTGAATTCTGCGAAGGGCGATTATGGCACGTCCCCGGCGCTTGCAAGTTGCAACCGCTACCGGGCGCAAGCGCTATGAACGTCGAGAAACTCATTCGCGCGACAGCCGCACGTCTCGAGGCTGCCGGCGTGTTTTTTGGTCATGGCACCGACAATGCTTTCGATGAAGCAGCTGAGCTGGTGTTCTTCGCGCTTGGCCTGGTCCACGAAGATGCAGAGCGCGCATATCGCCAGCAGGTGACGCAAGCTCA
>Ga0068855_100006094_pt1 | contig 14702 bp, 6 predicted proteins | sample KBSCornC52_FD_66592 | JGI IMG/M metagenome (GOLD analysis project Ga0068855, IMG submission 66592) | Corn rhizosphere microbial communities from Kellogg Biological Station, Michigan, USA - KBS Corn C5-2 | ecosystem: Host-associated > Plants > Roots > Rhizosphere > Soil ... | reverse complement strand
TCTTTCACCGAAACATTGCGCATGCGGCTCAACGACGTGCGTCGCGGCGCTGCGGGTTGAGTCGCGTCGCTCAGCCATTTCACGGCCGCAATGATATCGCTGTAGAGAACACGGTAATTCCCTCGCCGAGGGCTAATCTCGCCATTCCCGTAGAAGAGGAGCGCGAGTACCGGTACCGATTTTCTCACCAGTCATTTGCTGTTGAAAACACGTTAGTCGGTCCGCCTAAACGCTCGCGCTTACACTTGCGTCCTGGGGTGCAGGGAAGCACCACCTGATCAGTCGCTACGCAACCTTTGCCGCCAGAAAGCGCATAGCACTCTGCAGCTCTCGGCCCAAATCATCTGCGAGCTCTCTGAGTTCGTGCCCGTCAGCATTTTTTGCAGCCAGCTCCAATCGTCCGGCCGCTCGCCGCAGATGCGCGCACAAATTGACGCAAGCTCCCTTGAGCTCATGCGCGCCGCGTGCAATGCCGCCGATGTCGCCTCGATCGACTGCTTCCATAAGCGTGTGCAAAGTGCTTCGGCCCATGTCGGCGAACAGAATGGCGAATTCGCGAGCGGTATTCACATCACCTTCGATGCTCACGAGAAACGCAGCCCAGTCGATCGGCTCTGAATTGGAACTTGGTGCAAACGATACGGGCGCGGATTCGGAGATGGCCGATGGTATCTCGACATTTGTAGACGATGACTTCATATGGCGCTCGAGACATTCTTCAAGCTTGTCTCTGTCGATGGGCTTAGAGAGATAGTCGTCCATGACTGCCGAGAGACATTCGACTTCTGCGCCTTTGATGGCATGCGCCGTGAGCGCAATGATTGGAATGTGAACAATGCCGTTCTCCAGCTTCCGGATCTCGCGCGTCGCTTCGTATCCGTCGAGCTCGGGCATTTGGCAATCCATCAAGATCAGGTCGTATTTCCCCTTCTGCCATGCGTCGACCGCCGCGCGACCGTCGCTCACGACGTCGACGCGGTAGTCGAGTTTCTCGAGCAATCGAACCGCGACCTTTTGATTAACTAGGTTGTCCTCTGCCAATAGAATACGGTCGCGGCTTCTGACGCGCTGGGCTCGCAAGGCATGGCGGGTGACTATCGGCTGCGATTTCAAGTGCCATGTTTCTGCCTTCTTCGCCGACACCATCTTGAGACAATCCGTTAGATCTCGTTGGCTCACGGGCTTGAGCAAGTATCCGGCAAAGCCGATGTCGGCAAAGAGCTGCCCGGACGATGTGAGCAACACCAAGCGTGCGGACTTGAGATCCGGGTCCTTCACGATCATGCGCCCAAGCTCGGCGCCGTCGCAGCCCGGCATTTGATGGTCGAGTAATGCTGCTTCAAAGGGACGCCCTGCCTCGTGTGCCAGTCGCATGAGTGCGACGGCTTCACTTGCGGAGCTTGCAGAGACCGGCTCTACACCACAGAGAAGCAGCTGACCCATCAGCACCTTGCGATTGGTGGCGTTGTCGTCTGCCACGAGTACGCGTCGCCCCTTAATCGATGCCGGCGCCTCGTATAAAGGAGTGGCTACATGCTTCACGACCGCAAATCTCGCGGTAAACCAGAACGTCGAACCCACGCCCACTTCACTCGTGACTCCCGTTTCACCGCCCATCAGTTCCGCTAGGCGGCGCGCAACGAGAGCCCAAGACCCGTGCCGCCAAAACGCCGCGTCGTCGATCCGTCAACCTGAGTGAACGGTTTGAAGAGACTCCCTAATCTTTCCGCGGGTATGCCAATGCCGGTGTCGCGTACCTCGCAGCGGACGAGCACTGAGCTCTCGTTTTGTTCCACGATATCGAGCGCTATCGAGACTTCTCCGTGTTGAGTGAACTTGACCGCATTCCCCGCGAGATTGAGCAACACTTGACGAATGCGTCCGGCATCGCCTTTGACGACGTCAGGGAGCTTAGGGTCGATTTGCGCCGTGACTTCAAGTCCCTTCGCGTGCGCCTGGATTGCAAGCAGGCGCGCAACGTCCTCCACCGTGTCGCGCAAGTCCACATCGAGATGCTCCAGTTCAAGCTTGCCGGCTTCAACCTTAGAAAAATCGAGAATGTCGTTGATGACGGTCAACAGCGCGTTGGCGCTGTCACGCACAGTCTCTGCATAGTCACGTTGCGTGCCGTTGAGAGATGTCTCGAGCAACAAGCCCGCCATACCGATGACGCCGTTCATAGGTGTGCGGATCTCATGACTCATATTCGCAAGAAATTCGCTCTTAGCGCGCGTCGCACGCTCCGCAACATTGCGCGCGTGTTCAAGCTCGTGATTCGTGGCCAGAAGGGCACATTCCTTTTCCTCCTGCGCTCGCAAAAATGTCACGACGATGGCCGCCAACGGCAGGATCATGGAGAACACTATACCCAGCGCGAACGCATCCTGTTGGTCAGGGGAGACCATACTGGGTAGCTGTATGCGATCCCGTAACACAAAGAGCAGGGTGTAGTACATCACGAATCCAAGGGCGGAACCGATGACCGCACGTCTTCCGTGCACCACGCCCGCGTACGCGATGACGAGCCCGCAGGCGGCGGCCACGGGAGACTTGAGCGCACCGGTGTGAGCCACGCTGATGGCAACTGTTATAAAGAGTGCACACACCTGTGCCGCCGCGACAGACTTGACGTTCTTACCCCTGCGAATGGCCACGATGCTGCCGATGGCGACAGCCGCGAGAAGTGCCTGCGGAGCGATGCCTAACCAAAAGTTTCTATCAATGAAAAATGCGAGAACGGCGCTCGCCAGCTGATAGAGCGCTTAGCAATTCAAGATCTGAATGCGGCGCACGAGCGCTCGGTCGTCCCAACGAGGATCGCCCGGGCCAATGCCGCCATTCAAAACATCGAGCAGAAATTTCCGCGCATGCGAAAACATGACGCTCCCTCATCCCCGCCAGTCACAATCGAGCGAGATAATGTACTGGAGCCATCATACGGAGCGCCCCGAACACACATTTAGATCGAATTAACAGAATCGAAAATCGCGCGTTGCAGCATTTATATCCGCAGGCAATTCGAAATCGCATGCGGTTGTGCTGTTACCGCCGATTCGCTAGACGTTGAGATCGCCTGATAACGTTTCAATCAGTGGACAGGACGGCGCTTTGCGACTCCTGCATCTTCGGATCGTGGCCGTCAATACTCTTTCCATTCGTTGCAGGTCACGTATACGAGCGCGGTATCTCAAGCGCTCGCACGGAAGCTCCGGTATGTACTCTTTTCGAGAGCTATGTTTACTGCGCGTCGCAGCGCAACCGGAAGTTCATCGCGGTCGGCTCTATCCACCAGCGCCATTGCCCCTAGTCTCTTTACGACATCGATATCGAATTGCCGAGGCCTGTCCGCGATAAAGATAAACGGTACGTCAGGCGATATCGAGCGGCATGCTCTAAGTACCTCGAGCCCAAAGAAGTCAGGCATCTGGAACTCGCAAACAATCACGTTGGGCTTGAGCTCGCTGAGCGTAGCTGCGAGATTGTCTACCGCTCTAATTCTGCCCATGCGGCAAGTCAAACCAGCGAAACGAATGCGTTGTTCTAATAACTCGAACTCCAGATCTTCTGGCTCAATCAATAAGACAACGAAAGGGATATCCATGTGGCCCTCCTCTCAGCTATCCACATGGTCTACTAGGACGGCCGCGCAAGGCCCACTCTTTACGAGTCAATCCACGTATCGAATACGCGGCAGAAACCGAAACTGGGCCTTACTCCAAATGAAGTACAGGGACCGCCCTCTTTGAGTTTACTGAGCGCTTGCTCGCCGCTTACGGCTGTGTGCCGTGCTCGCGCAATCGCCCAGAACCAATCAAGAGCTCAAATGTGCAAAGAATTGCGCGAGCGCTTCACGCAGCTCGCGCAGCTTCGGCGGCTTGCTCAAGACACGATCCACATGGGGCGGAATATCTCCATCGGAAATGAGTCGCTGTCCCCATCCGGTCAACAAGAGAACGACGGTTTCAGGAGCCGCTTCCTTGATCGCGCTCGAGACTTTGCGCCCATCGATGTACGGCATTCCAAGATCTGTGATCACAACGTGGAACGGCGCGTGCCGCGCTCGTGCCTCGAGGAATGCATCGATGCCCGCTTGGCCGCCGTCGGCGGTCATCACGGAGTGACCGTCCATCTCGAGCGCATCACGCAGCGACCTGAGCACGAGCGGATCGTCATCTACGACGAGGACACGAAGCGCTCGTATCGGATTGACTTGCGCCGCCACTATCACATCCGCCGTGGATTTCGTCGCTACCGGAAAACTGAGGCGCATGGTTGTACCTTTGCCGGGGGCGGTCTCGATCTCAATGTCTGCGCCGTGACGTTGCGCCGTGCCATACACCATGGCAAGCCCTAAGCCCGTGCCTCGCTCGCCCTTCGTGGTGAAGAACGGCTCCAAACATTTGCGTCGCGTCTCCTCATCCATGCCGATGCCGCCATCTACTACTTCGACTTGTACGAGCTTGGGAACTGGCGGCTCCGAAGCGGAGCTTTGCTCTTTCACGACCCTCGTTCGCAATGTCAGCGGGCCGCCGTTGGGCATGGCATCGACCGCATTGAAAATCAAATTGATGAGCGCCTCGCGAATTTCGTTTTCGGCGCCCATGATCTCAGGCAGCTCATCGGCCAACTCGGTCCGCACTTCGATCGCGAGACCGCGCTGCTGCGCCATGTCGCTCCAGCGGGCGCGCGTTAAGTCGACGACCTGTTGCACCAGGCGATTCATATCTACAGGGAGCTGTGTGAACTGCGGTTCACGTTGACGATAGAACTCGCGCATCCGCCCGACAGTCTGTGCCACGTCTTCAATTGCCCGCTGAATTATCTCGAGATAGTTTCGCGCACGCGGGCTCAAGTCCTGCTCCGCCGTCAACAGCGACTCGGTGTAAAGGGCTACAGGAGAGATTGCGTTGTTGATGTCGTGCGCTATACCGCTCGCCATTTGCCCGAGCGCGAGCAGTCGCTCCTGTTGCATTACGGCGTTTTGAGTCTGGCGCAAATCGTCATACGCTTGTTGTAGAGCGTTGTAGAGTTGCGCTTGATGAGTTGCCAACGCGACGTGCTCGCTCACTTGCCGCGTAAATTCGCATTCGCCGCTGCTGAAACTGTTCGCTTGTTGGCGTGCCGCGATGAGAATGCCGAATACCTTGCTTTCAACGAGTAAAGGGGCCGCCACCATCGAGCGCAACCCGCCCCGCGCCAACCGACGAGGAAACGGAAACGGGACGTGAGCGATGTCCGGTTCGTAAACCAACCGGCCGCGCACGCATTGTGATAAGCCGTTCTCATCGATATCGACACGCGCCTGCTCCGTCATCGCAAGCTCGACTGCCAACTGTCCGCTCCGTACCCCGACGCTCGTGACGATCAAACAGTTTTCGGCCGCGTCATAGAGGCAAATGCAGCAGAAATCCACCGGCAGATGTTCTTCGAGCGTGCGGATGACGACTTGAAAGATGCTTTGGACGTCCTGGCGCTCGCCGATGGCGCGGGTAACTTGCTGCAGCAAGTTCAAACGCGCGAGTTGCGCCTGCACCTTCGCGTCGGCACGCCTCTGCTCTGTGATATCGCGGGCGATCGAGGATGCACCGACGATCAAACCCTGCTCGTCGCGGACAGGTGAAATCGTCACCGATACATCGATCGCCCTACCGTCCTTGCGAACTCGAACGGTCTCGAAATGGTCGGTTGTTTCGCCGCGGGCGATTCGCGCCAAGATAGTCGGCTCCTCGGTGGAGCGCTCGGGCGGAATGAGCATCGCCATCGGCTTGCCCAGAGCTTCTTCCGCGGCATAGCCGAACAACCGTTCTGCACCGGGATTCCAACTCGTGATGATGCCGTCCAGATTCTTGCTGGCAATCGCATCGTCGGACGATTCGACGATGGCCGCGAGCCGCGCATTCATCTCCGCCGATTTTTGACGCTCGCTGATATCGCGCACGAAACCGGCGAAAGAAGGCGGCCCGTCGCCGGGCATGCGATTGATGCTCAGCTCTACCGGCACTTGTGAGCCGTCCGCTCGCAAGCCGGTGATTTCGATTCTTCTGCCCAGCACAGCCGCTTCACCGGTGGCGAGATAACGAGCGAGGCCCGTACGATGTCGTTCGCGTAGCGCATCAGGAATGATGACTTCGGCCAACGGCAATCCAATGACCTCGCTGCGGCGATGGCCGAAGATCCGTTCCGCCGCAGGATTGAATTCGGTAATTCGTCCTCCGCCGTCCATCGCTACGACGCCGTCGAGGGCTGTATCGAAAATCGCGCGCGTGCGCTCATAGCTCAAAGCAAGCTCTGCAGTGCGTTGCCGAACACGCGCCTCGAGCTGATCCTTTGCCTCGCGCAATGCGAGCTCGGCCCGCGTCCGGCCGGCAAAATCGCGGCGGACGGCGAACAGTGCCCATCCCACGATTGCGCATGCGAGAAAGCCGCCGGCAATGATGGTCGCTTGTGCAAACATGGCGCTGCGCTGAGTCAGTTGCTCGCGTTCGCGCAGCAAAGACAGCTCGGTTCCCTTCAACTGATCGATCAGAGCGCGAATGCGATCGTGAAATAGCTTGCCCTTGCCGGTGAGAATCTCACTTTGCGCTGGTGCAAATCCTTCGTCGCTGCGCAGCTCGATAACCTTGCGTAAAGACTCGAGCCGCTCGGCAACAAGCGGCAAGACGACGTCGAGGCGCTGCTGCTGTAAGCGGTTATCCGCCGTCAATTCGCGCAGTCGTTTCGACTGGTCATCAACGACTGCAGCGGACCGTCGGTATGGTTCGAGATAGCTAGTATCGCCAGTGATGACGTAACCGCGTTCAGCCGTTTCGGAATCGGTGGTGGCTGCCAGCAGTAATTCGAGGCTGCCCAGAACTCTGTGCGTATGCTCAACACTCGCTGCATTCGCTTTCAGCCGCATGACGCTGAGATAAGAAACAATACCGACGAGCGCCAGACATGCGAGTGCAAACGCGAAGCCGAACCTCACTTTCCGTTCCGTGGACGCCAACTCGACATAAGTTCCTTCGCTTACGTTTCCCTCTTCGCCATTCAACATCATCGTGGGCCTGCCGGCCAGAATGGTCCGGGCAGCGCTACAGGCCGGTTTCCTCTGTTCTTATTGATATGGATCATTGCTTCCCACGACCACGTAACTCGGTGCCGCGCATCTTGTATCAATGACTATATCAACGCCAGCGGAATTCGCATCGAGCATGCATCCGTGACAAGAAGTCTTTCGTGAGGTCTAGCTCGTCCACCAAACTATGAACTCTTTGAACCCGATGTAGCCGTCGCCTTCGGTATCTGCGGCCTCGAAGTCGAGCTGACATTCGGCTTCCGAAACATCGCCGTCGATCTGCTTGAGCAACGCGTGAAACTCCTTCTAATCGATATAGCCGTCGCCGTTCGAGTCGCAGGAATGGAATGCTTCCTGTAACTCGGCGAGCTGTTTGCCGGTGGAATGTGTCATAACACCCAGCCTTCGCGGTCTCGGTTCACATGCTCTACAAACTACGGCAACACGTATTCGATGTCGCGGCCGGCATCGGTTGCCGATACTCCTGCCGGCAACTTGATGCCGGTGGAAATCACATGCAGCAGCGCGCGAGAGTTCTTGTCGAGCACGCAGTCTTCGCCCGCGTCCGAGGCACATGCTTCGGTGTGCAGATCTTTGTTGTTGACACGATCGCTGCGACGGGCGGCGGCAAGCTTGTCGTCCAGATTGCTTGCGGTCGACGATCCTTCGCTGCTCGAGATATCGAGAGGATGTTGTTGGATCACGCCCGCGTTGTTCATGAAAGTAATCGCGTAGTTGTTGCCGCCATTGCCGTCGTCGATCGTCGCAAACGGAATCAACGCGAGGCCTGTACCAACGTTCGCGCTTGCGTAGCGCTCGCCGAATTGCGTGAAGCCGTCGCCGCTTGCGAGTGAGCCGGACAGAATGGGCAATGCCGCGGCGCCCGTGGTGGCGTCGTAGTACTTCGTATTCCCACTCGCGACGATCGTGATCGGTCGCGGCGTGATAGTCGCTGTGAGACCGGTCGGTTGCGCGAGGAGGTAGTTGCCTGCATCGCCGCCGCTCAAACCCAGACCCGCCACGGTGACTCCTTTGCCCACGCCGACGTTGCGGTTCGCAAACAGCGCGCTGTAGCTCGATGGATCCAGAATCACAGTATCACCAGCAATCGCTCCATTGAATGCGTACCCTGTGGTTGTGAGCGTTGCCGCAGTCGTGCCGTCATAAATCCTGTTATCCGCAGTGATGCCGCTCACTGTGATGCTCTTGGGTGTGATCACACCGTTGTTCCCGCTCAGTGCGGCGCTGGTGAGGTAATAGTTGCCTGCATCCGCGCCACTCAATGCGATGTTGTTGATGCCGTACCCCAAATTTGTGCCGGCATTGCGCGTGCTGAACGTGCCGCTCGCATTAACGCCCACGAGGTCGCCTGCGAATAGACCGCTCAAGTCCATCGTCAGACCAGTCATTGCAGCGTTGCCGTCGTAAATCTTCGTGATACCGCTCGCTGTGGGTGCGACCGCAGCTTGCATCACCGATTGATTGCCGATGTAGTTCAAGCCGACAAAGTTGCTGCCGCTGATGCTTGCATTCGCACCGATAAGCACGTAGTTGCCCGCTGCAAGATAGCCCGCGCCGCTCGTCACAGCGCCTTGCGGTGTGACCGTGAACGTGACGCTGCCGCCGATACCGTCCGAGTACGTATACGTGTTGCCATTGTGCGCCGTCTGCGTGAGCGTATGAATCGTGGATCCGCTCGCGTCCACATACTGCGCGCTCACGACGTCATAAGACGCACTCGTACCGTACACATTACTCACGTTTTGCATCTTGATGAGCAGTTGTTGTGCCGGAAGGATCTGATAGTTACCGTTCACATAGTTGATCGCGTAGTTGCTCGAGCTCAGGCCCGAGGCAAGCAATACTCCTGTATAGGTGCCGACAGTCTCCACACCCGCATTGCTACGTGTGATCGAGAGAGATCCCGAGAGATCCGCCGCGGTCTCACCGTGCACTAACCCGCTGTAGCTCACGCCGTTGTAACCAGCAGTATCGGTTTGTGTGATGAGCTTGGCGTCATTATTCGCTGTGATAGTGAGCGGCGCTTGCGCGATCACCGCGCTCACTGGATTGGGTGTCACAATCACGTAGTCACTTGCAAGGCCCGCAACTTCATTGCCAACACCAATACCACTGCCGCTGCCGTGCGCTGTGCCTACGAAGCCGAGCAGGCCACCGGAGCCACTTGCGACAACATTGCGTGTACCTGCATTCGGATTATCAAACGCGAGCGTCAATCCACTGACACCCGTTGCGCTGTCGTTGCCGATGAAGCCCGAAGGCGTGCTGAAGGTGGAGGTAGTGCTCGTGAGTCCATCGTACGTCTTGCCGACGGCGTCGATGCTAGTGGTGAGAGACCGCGGCGTAATCGCGCCGGTGCCTGCGCCTGTTACATTGGTCGTTGCATAGCCCGAGACAGACCAAGTCGCTCCGCCACTCGAATACGTTGGCGAAGTTGTGCCTGTGTACGTTGCGTTGATCGAGCGTGTACCAGCGTGTGCGCTATCGAAGCTCGCGCCGGTAAACGTCAACGCGCTGTACGCCACCGTATCTTCATCGATACCGCTCACCATTGCCGCGCTACTGTCGAGAATCGAACTCGCATCAAGGAGTCCGTCATACACTTTACTCGCAGTCAGACCGCTCACCGTCAACGAAGTAGGTTGTTGACGGTAGTAATAATTGCGTGTGCCTGAAATCGCACCACTCGTGCTGCTTGCTGAACTGTTATAAGTCTTGTAGCGTGTTGTACCCGTGGCGCCAGTGATTTTGGCTTCGTACGCCGCGGTGTTCGCATGACCGGAGAAAAGCGTAATCGTGCCGGTCGAGCTCGTGCTGATGTTGCTGGTGAGTGTGATATCACCACCTGCGGCATCGCCTGCCGCGTTGTTCTTCCCCGCTTCGAGCAAAATGGTGCTGTTCGCGCCGTTCAGTGTGATCGGACGATCGACGTTGAAGTCGCCGCCGATGAGTGCGGTGACGTTGCCTGCGCCGGTGATGCCGCCGGCAATGCTTGCGAGCGTGGACAAGCTCACGGAATCCGAGCGATTGAAGATGAGATTTGCGCCGCTCGCGACTGTTACAGCACCCGAGCCGAGCTTGCCCGTCGTGCCGCCATTGCCCACCTGCACCGTTCCCGCATTAATGGTCAGGGCACCGATGTTCGTGTTATTGCCCGTGAACGTAAGCGTGCCGCTGCCGTTCTTGATCATGGGAGTTGCGCCGGTAAGGGCACCTGCGAGGGTGAGCTGAACGCCTCCCAACACATTGACCACAGGAGTTACGAAGGCGTTACTGAGGCCCGCCGAGATAGTGTTGACCCCAGTGCTTGCCAGAATGGTTCCGCTATTGGGGTTAATTGTTTCGGCGATAGTGACGTTGCGCAACTCGAGGGTGGTACCTGAGTGGAGAGTCGTGCCGCCGCTGGTACTTCCCAAGGCCGAATCGTTCGTGATGACCAGTGTGCCGCTACTCGAACCCAGATCGGTTATGCCGCTATAGGTGTTCGCGGCAGTGAGGATGAGCGTGCCCGTGTTCGAGCCTTGTTTGGACAGGCCGCCGGCACCCGAGATCACACCGGACAAAGTAAGCTGCGAGCCAGACCCGACCACGATTACACTGGTACTCGGTCCCGCAAGAGTAATGGCTCCAGACAGACTGCTGGTCCCAGTGGTCGTGCTCAAATAGCCATAGGTACCGACCCCGCCGGCGAGAGTGACGTTCTCCGCTCCGACGGCGACGTTCTGCAGATCGAGACCTCCAAAGGCGTTTACGATCGTGCCACCGTTCGTATCGCCTAATCCAGACGGGTTCGTTACAGCCACAAGCCCGGCGTTGATCGTGGTGGTTCCACTATAGGTGTTGCTGCCAGCGAGTGTCAGTGTGCCCGCGCCATCTTTTAATATGTTGCCGCTGCCTGCTATGACTCCGGAGAGCGTCTGGTTTGCGCCGCTGCTGTACTCGAACGTTCCGTTATTTGTAATGCTGGACGCATATGTTCCCGACCCAAGCACTCCTGTCCCGCTTATCTGAAGTGTGCTGTTGCTGTTTATAGTTGTCGTGCCGGTGTAGGTGCTGGTACCAGAGAGCGTAAGCGTGCCGGCGCCGGACTGAATTAGGTTGCCCGATCCACCAATCGTGCTCGCGACACTCAACGCGCTGGAGCGATTGAAGGCCAGCGTACCGTTGTTTGTAATAGCGCCAGTACCCAATGAGCCGCTCGTGCCGCCATTACCTATCTGCAGCGCGCCGGCATTGATCGTCGTTGTGCCGGTGTAGTTGTTGTTGCCGGTCAACGTCAACGTATTCGTGCCCACCTTCACCAAATTTCCGTTAGTGCCGCTGATGACATTCGCGACCGTCGTGTCGGCGGTCTGATTGAACGTGAGCGTACCGGTGTTGCTGATACCGTTCGCGTTTCCGAACGTAAGCGTGTTGCTCTTGAGCGTGCTCGTGCCCGTGACGGTGTAAGAACCACCCGTGAGGCTGAGGATGTCCGACGTATCGATGATGCCGTTGTTCAACGAAATAGCGCCGGCAGCTTGCAACGTGATAGCACCCAAGCTCGTGCCAGTACCGGTCGAGAGCGTCCCATTGACGGCAATGCTGCCACTGCCTGCAGGCGTGCGAATCGTGATTGGATCTGCGAAAGCGATAGTACGAACGTCAACTGCACCGCTGCTATCAGTACGGCCGACGGTGATGGACGAAAAGCCGTTTTGAATGAGCCCTAACTCGCTTGACGTGAGATTGAACGTACCGCCCGCGCTGTCGCCCAAGCCGATAGTGGCACTAGGCGTAAGCGGTTGAAGCAACAATGTTCCGGTGCCGAGCACCGCGCCACTTGCGAGGTTGATCGTGTCGCCCGTGAGCGTGATAGCGCCGCTTTGGCCCGTGCCGCCAATAGTGCCGCTCGTCTCGAGACTGATCGCATTGCCTTTGGTCGGGTCCGCGCTCGTGCCTTGCAGTGTGAGGGCACCGCTGGCGGTGCGCACTGTCGAGCTCAACCACACTGCGACGCCGCGATTCGTGTTTGCTCCAGTGGCAGCGCTGGTTCCATTGAATGTCACGTTGCCCCTGCCAGTCGCCTCGGCCATGGTGTTAACCGCGAGCTCTATGCCATCGCTGCCGAGTCCCGTGCCGCGGCCAGTCCCGGTGATCGTCATGTCGCCGTTGGAAACGCGCAGCGTGCTGCCTTGCGCCACCATGCCGTCGTTATAGTCACTGCCGGTTGAGCCGAGCGAGTTGATGACGAAATTGCCGCTTCCGGTTGCCTGGATCGTGCTGTTGTCGAAGCGCACCCCGCTATTTTCGATGCCCGTGCCAGCACCGATGCCCTGCAAAGTGAGCGCACCATCGACTGTGGAAAGGACTGTGCTTGCGCTGGCTTGGACGCCTCGGTTGTAATCAGTGCCCGCTCCACCGATGCCGTCCATGGTGATCGCGCCGGTGCCCACCGTCTGGATAGTGCTACCAGCCATCGCGACACCCACGCCCGAACTGGTGCCGTCCACCCCGACGCCTCGCATCGTAATATTGCCGCCGCCCGCGCTGAGCGTCGCTGATCCGATTGAAATACCGCGTGCGGCCGTTGCTCGAAGCGCGGTCGCGTAATTGGGATCGGTGAATGCAGGCAGTGCCGAAAACGCCGCGTTACCCCCGCGCAAGGTGATGTCGCCGCCCGAGGTAACAATGGAAGAACTGTTGTTGATCGCGATGCTGCCTGCGCCGCTCGCGTCGTAGTCTGCGTTGAACACGACATTGAGCTTGTCACCACCCGCTACGGAATCCGTGATTGTGCCGGTGTAAGAGATGTTGTTGCCCGCTTGCAGCGTAAGCGTGCGGGTGCCGACGCCGTTATAGTCGAGGGTGACGCCGGAGTTCCAGGTAATGTTGTTATCTGCGTTCAGTATCACATCGTTGGATACAAGCAATGTAGCGATCTGGCCGCCGCTGAACGTGTTTACTTGATCCCCGGCGGCGCTTTGAACGGTGATATCCGTAGGATCGAGCAGCAACGTTCCACCGCCCGTGTCGACATTGCCGGAGAACGCGAGCGTTCCCTTGCCGGATACTTCCACGAATCCTTTGCCGCGTGCAAAGATATCCCCGCCGAACTGCGTGGTGTCATTGGACCAAACAATCACGCGTCCGCCTTGCTCTGCGCCGTCAGCACGAATCGTGGCGCCGGTTTCGACGGCGGTGAAACGAGCGTTCAATACGCTCGAGTTCTTGCCTCGATAATCGCCGCCAATAAGTGCGGTGCCACCGCGAGTCTGTCCAGAAACATCGACGTTTGCGCCGCTCGCAAGCGTGACGTGATCGCCCAAGACGCTCACGTTGCCGCCCTGCCCTGCGCTTGCCGCGCTCGCATCCAACGTGCCGCTCACATTGACGGTGCCTCCCGCACCGCCATCGAGATAAATCTTGCCGTTCTCGTTGCGAATGCTGCTCGCGCGCACCACGCCATCAGTGTTGATCAAGCTATCGAGCACCGCATCGGCCCGACCTGCGAGCATCGACACACTGCCGCCGTCAGCCGTGATCTGCCCGTGATTTTGTATCTCGGCATTGAGCACGGAGACGTCGACTTCTGCGCTAAGCAAGCCATCGAGCACGCTCACGGTCACGCGATCGCCCGCAGCTAACGTGGTGTTGCCGTGCGGCGTGTTGATGGAGCCGTTGTTGATGATTTTGGGAGCGATCAAGGCAACGCTGCCTGCGTTGATGGTGCCCTGGTTTACGACGCTGCTTTTACCTGCGCCATCGGTGAAACGATAGCGGCCCGCATTGAAGTCCTCATCGCTCAAGCTCAACGTCGATGCAACCAGACCGCCGACGCTCACTTGCGCACCCGGTGCGAACAACACGCCGTTCGGGTTCACCAAAAATACTTTGCCGTTCGCCGTGAGCGATCCATAGATCGAAGAGGCATCCACGCCGATTACACGATTGAGCGCGATGGAGGAGCTATTGGGTTGATTGAAGACCACGGCGTGATCTGCAGCGATGTCGAAGCTCTGCCAGTTAGCCGAGAGATTCTGGCTCGACTGATTGACCGTGAGCGTGTTGCCGCTTTGATTGATCGAACCGGTGCCGCTCGTAATTGTGCCGCCGCTCGGCAAAGGCGGTGCCGAATGCGCGCTTGCACTCCACAACACACATGCGATGGCCAACTCACTCCAAACAGCACGCCCAATCCGCGCACCGCTGCCCGGCGAGCGCCCAGAGCTCTTGCCCTGCGCCTTGGTGGTCTCGGCCACCGCGATTCTCATCCCCAAGCGCTTGCTGAAAATCGTTCGATAGCGATTACGATTCATGAGTGCATTTCCTTAAGCACGTGACGATCAAAAGGCGGTGTTGAGCGACAGCCAGTATTGATAGGGATGATCGGGCGCGGCAGTCGCACGGCGATTGTCACGAACGGCAACGGACGAGCGCAGCGTGATCCGCTCGGTGAGCGCGCAGTTGATGCCGGCACCGACGCCACTCAACGTCACGCGATTGGCTGTATTGGCCCAGGGTGAATTGTTGATGTCGCCATGCGCGCGGTCATAGAAGAGCACGCCTTCGAGCGCCCGCAACGCGCCGAGCGAGAAGCCCTGGCGTAGTTCGACGCTGTAAAGCAGCGCCTCGTCCGACAGCG